>Ga0116231_10008534_pt1 | contig 17922 bp, 20 predicted proteins | sample S1TSphgellanicum_2_FD_89695 | JGI IMG/M metagenome (GOLD analysis project Ga0116231, IMG submission 89695) | Host-associated microbial communities from peat moss isolated from Minnesota, USA - S1T2_Fd - Sphagnum magellanicum MG | ecosystem: Host-associated > Plants > Peat moss > Unclassified...
ACTCGACCCTCTACCCCTTTCTAGAGTTGGAAGCCGGGAGCGTGCTACCAAGTTCAACTTTCCGCAACTTGACTTTGTGAAACCCTCAAGTGGGTTTCACCCCGTGACTTGGGAGCGCGTCAAGCACCCTTGGTGCTAAGACGACCCACGGGCAACACGAACACACAAGACTCACCACGGCCTGGACTTGGGGGAAGCCACCACCTTCCCCCTTATAGTATACTTTGCAGCTCTCCACGGAGGCTACATCCAAATGGCTATTTTTCTTAGGACTCCCGAGTGGGAGTCCCGAAATCGTGCCAAATGTTCCCGCGACTTTGGAGCCCCATAACTTTGTGAGCAAACCTCGGATCATGATGCGGTCTAAAGCAAAGTTGTAATTCTCGTTGAGAGCTTTCCAACAATATGTGGCACGCCCCCTGTAGCTAAGTAAATCGGGTCGATTCCTGACTTTTTGTGATCGGGAGTCAAATTGGCAATTCGACTCCCGGCCCTTCTTTTGGCCATAACTTGTGTTTTAGATGTCGAACTGAGCAATGCGAGCCCATTTTAGACATCTACGCTTCAAGAGCTTTCCAATGATATAAGGAACGTCACAATCCATTGGGTTTTGACACCTACAATCGCTCCCTGAAGTTTTAGGAGTCCACCGGGATTCCATCTCCCAAAGTGGGAGTTGCCTTGGGAGTGTGAGGGTTCATTCCCTCATACTCCCTCACACTTTTTAACACTCCCAGGCTTCCTTCCTCTTGGCCCATAACCTTGCAACCCCCTACGCCTTGGTCACGAGCCCAAAGCTAAGGTTGTGACAGAAGACCGTGCTGAATGTCTGGCACATGCTAATTGATGACTGATGCATAAAGAACACGTAGTCAACGGCACCTTCCACCAACCGCACCTTGCTGAAGTAATCAGAGCATGAGATCAGCTCCACCACGCTTCGATGACTCCGCAGCCTTTCAACTCCTTCGTTCGAGAAGCAACAAGCTCGTTGTAGATCTCCCTGGCCATTGAGTGGATGTTTGCAAACTCCTTATGGAGGATGCAAAGAATGTCCTTTGGCACCAAACCTTGCCCACCGAGCATTCGCACTTTAACCTTTTCTAACTCGCTTAAGCGGCGTTTCATCGCATGGCCTGCCAAGTTGCCACCAAGCTCGTGGTTGTGGCTGCCTGAGATTTTACAAACTGCCCAGACACCTTTCATCGACAAGCAGACAATTTCAAACTCACAGCCAGTTCACCTCTTGTGCATCTCCCTTTGGCAGGTTTCATCCGTTAGGTTCAGCATGTTGACGTACTCCCCGCCTCGGTCACATTTCATGACTACCCACTTCTCCTTGCTTGTCTTGATGGTGAGGACCACTCCTTCTTGTTCGTAGTTGTTGCTGAGATCTTCAATCAGTTTTTGCCGAGTCGCGAACTCCATTTCTTATTTTGTTGTGTTGCACGTACTGTTTACAAGGGGGTAGGGCAGACACACTCAAATTTAATCTGCATATAATCGGACGCGCGAAGAAAGAGTGTGAATTTAACCAAAAAAGTTGTGAATTTAAAAATCACTATTATATAAAGTACTACCTTTATACATTTAAATGAGCTTCCAATGAATGCATTTCGTTAGTTTGAGATGACAAGACGGACATAGGGGAGACTAGTGTGGCCTGTGACGTTGGCCCAAGTGTGAACGTGGATCTCATAACTACAAAACAAACTACCTTCCTTCATAGATAGATAATTAGATTTCATCCAACATATCGGCAATTCACGCTCGCTGCTCCCTTCTGTGCCTATAGAAAAAAGGTCCTTGTGAACTAACACTTCCCAACTTTTTCACCGTGTGAATATGCATGTATAGGAACGATAAACATAATTTTGCGACTAGTTTACGTTTAACTGAGTACTAACCCATCCTCTAATTGCTGGGCAACTCTCTAGTACCTCCTGGAGGTGATTCCAGGCAGAATGGCAACGAATTAGCTGGGGACCCCCTTGCAGAAGCATCAGAGTGACATTCTTTCTATGGATGTAAACTGTACACGATGCTCCATTGTTCAAAGAAGTTACAAAACATTCTGACTTGTGTGATCCATGAAGAGGAGAACATGTGGATGTAGAGATTAAATAAGTCGACCTTTGGGCTTCTATAAGAGCATGAGCCCCTTTGACCACGTGAAGTACACTTAATATGAGTATTTACTGCCGTGAATCTAACCACCACTGTGTTCAGCAGGTTTTTCTAAGTAAATAGTGACATCGATTGTGCTCATGTATTAACTCTGGGCAGTTGAATAGTTCGACGACTTGCAACAAGGCATGTGGTATAAGAAATTGTAACAGAGTGAAAAACCAGATATCGACACCCTCAGATCCGAGTGTAGAAGTTATTTATCATGCACATAACGACCGAGCCGCAAGATCTCGTAGTAAAGTGATGGCCTTTATGCAGTTACGAGGCTAGATTAGGAACAATATGCTTTGGGATGTGGTATCCTAGAACGTTGGACGTGATCAACAGTTGAAAAGATGCGAATGCACATGCATTGCAGTTCTAGAGCTACTCTTGAGTCGTCCTAGTCTGTCGTAGCAACGTACTCTCTGAAGCAGGATGAAAAGTGAAGATGATTTCATATTATACAACGTCGGATTTCCAGAGCATTATTGATCGTAGATCTGTACTATTGTCGATTTTAAAATGGAGTTGTCCATCACCAGTACTCTAGTAAACATAAGTCTGCCTGTGCCTATATATCACAATGCTCTTTCAGCTCTGTCATTGCATCTAGACGACTCTAAACTGTAAGAGCTCCTAAATTGTGATGCTGTTGGGAACACCCATGAAAGTCACACCCGGCTCTGAATTTGGTCGTAGTAGCTGGTACGGCATGTCCACAACACCAGTTCGGTTCTTCAATGTCTTATCCTTGTTGCGCGCCGTGATTAATTCGTCCACCTGACTTATTTTCTCCGAGAAGCGCTGGAATGCTGCCTTAGCCTACAAAGCTCACTCGGAAAAGGAAAAAATGATTAATCCATGATGAGAATACCAACTGTTTAAAGAGCTCGATTAAGCAGTAGGTCTTCTCGTCGTTGATTGATACAAGAGACATAGATTTAGGGTTTAGGACATACCGCCTCATTCTCTGTCCAAATTGACGAACGCTCGCCGATGTACTCCTCCGTGGGACAATGGGCGGAAAGCACTTCGTACACGGACATGGCCGTGGTTGTGGTGTCAATGTTGGAGACTGACCTCAAGAAATATTTCTCAGGACTACGTTGATACTCGTCCCACTCTTTGGTCCCTTCGTCTGGAAGCAGGCGCCGGGTCATTGTGGGATGGTGGGGCATGAACCCTGCATAATCGTATTGACCGAAGTTGACAGCCGCATGCTGGCAAGAAGTAATCCATTGAAGAATTGTCAAAATATCAGCAAGGCTTTGCTTAGAGTTCAGTTCTAGCCATCCAGGTGCATCCTTCTTGTCAGCGTGGGCTTCATTGCGGATTTCGGCCCACCATTTCTGCAATTCGACATCTTTTTGGACGACACTATTGTCCTTGTAAATGATGTCCACATACTCTGCGTTCCACGATTTCAGGACGCCCCACAGCTCAAGTGCATCGTGTGCGTAAGGGTAATCTTCTATGACAAGCCTGACGCCGTGTTTGGCCGTAAGGTCTGGCACTGCCATGCCCCTGAAAGAATAAAGCAGAACAAGCGTAAGCGACTCCTGTCAAAAGCGAAACCAACATTCAGAGATTCATAATCTTGAGGTTAGAAAATGTACTGCAGGTACTGTATTGAGTCGTTACCTTCGTACAAGATCAAACGGCAGTGCTTGTGACTCAAACGTCCAACTATCTCTGTAATTTGCGGCGGCCAGCTCCAAGGACAATGCACCAGTTGTGAAGTGGGTTTCAATTGAACCCCCAGCAGCAATAAGAGTCAATCGAGCCTGACGGTTAATCTCTAACGTGCACTTGAAATGCGGCGCCATCAACTGATAGATTGGGTGCAGCTTGCTGAGCTGACGGTTCGAAGCTATGATCACAGGCTCCGTCGCTGCATGGCACCGTAAGCTGGACGGGAACATACACATTAGGTTGCTATTGTTCGAAGTGCAAGCAAAGGAATTCGATTTCCTGAGAAAAAACGACATGGCAAAAAGCAGTCGGCACTCACAAGTGGCTAAAAACTTGGTGCGCAGTAAGATCGTTGTTGGCAACGTGAGCCTTCGCGAGCTCCCACATATAATCCGTTTTGGAGTTGTCAGTTGGTGGGGTCAACACCCGGGACATCTTTTCTCCGTCAGGAGTCTCCCGTGGAAGAACCAACTCAAGTGCAAGCACCTTAAGTGTATTGTCACTCCTTAAGAAAAATAGTGCTCTCGTAGCGTATTGTGCCCTATTCTTTTGAGAGTTTATTCTCGCAATGAACGGTAAAAAAGCATCATGGTAATCCGCAACAAAAAGCTTCTTCTTGGACACAGCCTGTACATATAAATTCCCCAAAAAAGGAAAGAACATTGTCAGCAGCTGCAGATATGGATGTGATTAAAATCTGGCGCGTTCGTGATGAGGAGCACGCCCCCAGATTGCAGCTCGTTCGGATTTAGCTAGAGTTACCGACTTTACCTGCTGGACACTGAGTCCTTCCAACTCCCCGATAATATGATCTTCGGAGATTGCAGAAGTGGGGTCGCCAAACTCTGCAGGGTCGAGTGAGCTCTTGAGAGGAAATTCCTGCTCAACAGGACCACCTTGGTCAGTCAGTCCTCATGCACACCTAGGTTGGATTGGTATTCAAACAAGCAAAATTAGAAATTGGACCTGTCTACTAAAACGTAAATATCACTACACACTGCGGATTCAGGTAGGCTTTTTCCTGTCATTACCTTAACAAGCTCAATGACCACAGGATTGAGCCCTGCCAGAAACTGCCGAGCAAATTCGTCGTTGTTTCGCCATGCCTTATCGTCAGCTACAAGATACAACGCAGGGCAACAATGAGTCTCTTTGTCGATAATGCACTCCATCGTGCAAACTCCTAATCCATCAAAACTCGACCGAATCCAACCCCGAACTGTACCTCCATGACTATCGCCATCCAAAAGTACAGTACACACGCGCACACATCAATTGAAGGATGCTTTCTTGAAAAAGAAAACAAACCTTGTAAGATTCGAGGTAGAGGGTAAAGGAGTGGATCGGCTGACTGGCCATCTGGCCTCAGTACTTCACTTAAGAAGACCAGCGGATGCTGGTTTCGTGTGGGAACATCTGTCTTATGGGGCAACACATTGTTGATTCCACCAACCTTCTTGCCTTTGTTAGCAAACAACTTTTTGATTTCTTCAACGGTATCGAATTCTGATTTCCTTGTCACCTGGACACTAATTTTCGATGATGCAGAGTGGACTATGGAGCGGAGACCATCGGCCATGAAGTCATCCATTTTCTTGCGTTCGAAGCACTCATCACGAGGGATGTAGAAGGGTTTTTTTGTCTTCCGGGTCTCGTACTTGGGGTCTACACAGAAAATCATAACAACAATTAAGACATCATCCGAGGAGCTCCATCAATATGTACGCCAAATTGCAGAGCTATCAATGTCGAGGGAGCTGATGCTACCGTCTGTATCTCGACATTACAGAGGAGACTTACTGCATTTGGCAGGGGGTCGCCCTGTTCGAATTCTGCGAGGGAATGGATACTCCTCGTTTCCACCCAAGTTGGGCCGTTCGAGTTTTGGGTCTTCGTCAGGTGAGCCCAAGTCATTGTAAACGGCATAATCATAGATGCGGTCGCTCGGTTTTCGTTCGCCTGTACCGTCACCTCGCAGAGCCTGAAGTTCTTTCTCACGCAGCTCCTTCAGCGCTTCAGGGGTGTCGGCCGGCAAGTAAGCCTGTAAGCAGAGAAATACTAGAGATTTAACCCTAGAAGACATTGAACATGAAAGTTTAGGCATTTGGATCATTGGGATTGGACATTCACTCGTAATTGTCAAGTACTTACCTTGTTGCGAAAGAAAATCCGGCCATCTGTATTTTCTGTGTTGTAGACCCATGAGTCGGTCACGTAGTGTGCAGTGCTCCGGTCGGGTAGTTCGAGATCAAACGAAATCAAAAGGAACTCGTTCGGGTGACGGTTGTGGACAATTATGGCTCCCGGAACGCCGAATTTTCTCGGGACAGTGAATCTCATTTGAAAGACGACGTTTTGGACCGCCGCACCTTCCAAAGCGGGCCATCCCGAAAAGATCTCCTCATTGCTTATCAAAGGTTTTCCTGTGTCTGCATATCCAATTTCAACCACAAAATGTTCATTGCTTTTGGAGAGTTCCGCAACGTGCACGAACGACCTAGCACTATATTATATATCGTGGAAAATTTCGTGCGGTTCCACACAGGGGCTAAATTGATCTGGTTGGAGTAATTGTGAAGAGAGTTGGGGTTGGAGATTGCATACGTGGGTCGATATCTGTACTGACGAGCTGCACACTAACGTGCTTCCCACCCACCAGTTCGCTCGTATCGTCCTGAATATCCGCAACGCGATCAATCAGATCCAGCATCTTCAACTTCTTCATTATCACGGCTGTCCCAAAGTAGTCGACAACCTCGTGGCTGAATTCGTCTTTGACCTCTTCGATTTTCTTCTCGACATAGGTGGCCACTTCGCCGAACGCCATCGATGCCGAGTCTAACCATCCTGTACCCTCGGGACTTGTGCTGGCGCGCACTTGCAACGATTCTGGACGCCCCAACGACCTCGCTTTCCTTACCATAAAGCCATCACTAGACTCAGAGCACAACGTCGGAGCCGCGCTTCTTATCTTGAATTGTTGGAGCAACATGTTTCCGGCTCTGATGATCAATCTAGCTACGAATAAGTCAGATAAAAAATCTGTACAGTATAGTAGTATTATGTGGATCGCCTGGAATTGAATGTTGGGTCTAGATCTCTTCCAACTGGCCAGGGCCAGTCTTTAGAGCACTACAAATTTGAGACACTAAAAAACCTTGTAAGTGGTGCGTGACGATCTTGTCCTGTGAAGATAGTATCTATTCCCAAGGAGTCACACTCAACAATATAGTCTTGTCACGATCCGGCTAGTCACTATTGTGCACAAGGTCGACAGTGTGGGTAACGGTTGTATTTCATCATCTCCTCCCCTAGAGTACGATCACTACTTAGTCCCAGTACTAAAATTCACCGAGCATCATATCAGTAGCCTAAAATAGATAAATGACAAATGCAATCAAAATGCAGTGTGAAAAGCCTGTCTGATCATTGTGGGCCTGGCCCACGGAGGCGTGTCTCAAATCGAGAGTTATTACGCTCGGCCAAAATCATTTGTCAGATGTTGAGTCCAGTTGTCCCTGTTCCAATGGATTAAGGTGCAGTTGACATTCAACGGAATCCTGCTGAATGGGGTAGTCTGTTTTGTCCGGTAGTTGCTGCACGTCAGCCAAGCAAGGAAAGCGTGGGACCTGATCCGCCAATGTGAGTGGAGTCACGTGACTCTGCGGCTGTCCGCGACTGGCGCATCATGGTAAGCTACTTAAACAGCAACTTTTGCAATTCCAGTCGATTCATTCCTATCAGGGTACGGCAGCTGGATATAATCCTCCTTGTGAAGCACGAGCGCCCCTTCGTGTGATCTGACCACCCTCCGAAGCAACCGCCTCGACTCCAAATGCTGACAGCATTGACTTCTTTGTTGTTAAGAAAAGAATGGGCCATCTGCTCATCTCTGTGATGATTTTGAACATTGAAATATCATATCATAAAGTACATGCAGTTACTAATTTACATCTCTATCGCACCGTGGAATAATCAGTAAATTCGAAAGCGACAAACGAGTTTAAATTGGTTTTTCACAACAAGCCGCAATCTGCCCGTCTCTTCTCTAGGATGATATTATTCCACACGGAAGAATCTCTTAAGATATCTTTAAAGATCTTAATTGTCTTCTATTTCGACAGGTGTGGCAGCAGCGTAGAAAGATGAGCCAAGAAAATGACAAACGATTCTGAAGGAACATCATTTCAAAGGATGCAAGTATTCTGAGTCTGACCTTAGAATTCAAAAATCCAGGAATAGGTAATGTAGGCGCTTTGTGGAGCCTAAAAACCTCGGAGAATTTTCTATTTGGTTATTTTAGGGCCCGGACCTGGCACAATTTCCTGCCCCCACAGGCCCCAGGCGATTCCGCCGCTCACAGAAGGAGAATTGCATAATTGCGCTGCGGGGTTGCGGGGCGGTCTCGCGACTCACGAGGGAATTCCAGAAATCCCCTCCGGGGATGCGGGACGGGTCGTCGCGCACCAGGAGATTTACAGGAGGTAGGGAATTTGGCGGTAACTTTCCTCGGGATTCGTGCTCCTATCTATGGCTCTCCTCGTTTGTGGGTCCGGGTATTTCAAGCAGGGCCTTCCCTTATCGATCTATTTCTGACACCATTATCATGAGTGATATAGTCGGTTGTAGGGTAGGTGCTTTCGGCCTGGAGTGAACCAGCAGCCACCAATGCACCAGTTGAGGATGAGGCCATTGAAGCCGTTTTGGGGTTGAACCAAAACCACATCCTCCCTGCTCAAATATATATATTTTTTCCAGCCTCTACTTTGTCCCAAAACATTTCTCTCCTACCTAGCTACCTCCCACCTACTTCTTACCTACCTCCCCCCTCCTACCTTTGATCGCCATCGCGAAAGCCAAAGTGGAAGCACTGGAGCGGAAGCATCAGAGCTGAAGTGGGAGCAACAATGGTAGCGGCAATGCCACAGCCAGAGTGGGAGCACGAGAGCCGGAGCAGGAGTGAGAGTGCCAAAGTCGGAACAGGAGTGCCAGAGCTAGAGCTTCCACTTCTAAGCTTCAAGGTAAGCTGTCTTACCTTTTTTCAACTTTATGTTTTGTTGTAGTGCCGCAAAGAAGGCAATGGCTTGCTGCTGTTACCTTCTTTCCTTTGTTTTGTTGCAGCAAGAAGAAGGCGACGCTGTTGTCGCCTTCTTTTTCTTCTTCTTTTTCTTTTTGCATCACAGAAGGGATGACAATTGCCGTCCCCTTCTTTTTGTTTTGTTTTGTTGCAACAAGAAGATGAAGAAGGCGACGGTAACTTTGCCTTCTTCTCTGGGTTTTTTTGGAAGGCAGAAAGGGACGACAGCTATCGTCCCCTTCTTTTTGTTTTTGTTTTGTTGTAACAAGAAGAAGAAGAAGGCGACAACAACTTTGTTGCCATCGCCTTTTTTTCTAGTTTTTTTTTGGAAGGCAGAAGGGGATGGCAGCTGCCGTCCCCTTCTTTTTGTTTTGTTTGTTGCAGCAAGAAGAAGAAAAAGGCGACAGCAGCCTTGTTGCCGTCGCCTTCTTCTCTGGTTTTTTCTCGAAGGCAGAAGGGGACGGTAGCTACCATCCCTTTCTTTTTGTTTTTGTTTTGTTGCAATGTCGCAACCCCATTTTGAGGGAAGTGTGAGGTCGCCACTCACACTCCCGAAAATGGGACTTGGGAGTCTTTTGGGATTCTCGAAAACTCAAAACGCAATTGCAGGGGACAAAACACTTCGCATTGAAGTGTTCTTTATACCATTGAAAAGGTCTTGAAGTGTAGATGTCCAAAATGGCTTCGCATGGGCCATTCAGACATTTACAACATAAGTTATGGTTAAAAGAAAGGTCGGGAGTCAGTTTGACTCCCAACCACTAAAAGTTGGGAATTGATTCGATCCCAGTGTGTGTAGGTGGAGTGTGACACATTGTTGGAAAGCTCTCAAGGAGAGCTACAAGTTTGCGTCAGATCTCGTCCTAATCGGGGTCGGTGCGAAAAGTTATGAACACCCAAAGTCCCGAGAGTCTAAATTAGGACAGTTTCGAAATTCCACTTTGGGAGTCTCGGGAAAAATTGCCATTTAGATGTAAGTGCAGCGAAGAGGCACAGAGAATATTATATGGGGGAAGGTGGTGGCTTCCCCCGAGTCCGAGCTGTGGTGAGTCAAGTGAGTCCAAAGTTGCCCATGGTTCGTCCTAGCACCAAGGGTACTCTAGAAAGTGAACTAACCAACTTGTTGGTTGGTTTGATGCAGGTTTGAATAAATGAATAGCTTGTCCTTCTTCCTAATCCAATCCCGGAGCTTTAGCATGTCCCTCTACCCCTTTTAGTGTTAAGAGATGGGAGTGTGTTCCGAATCCTCCACAATTCCGCAACTTGAATAACTTAGTTCCGACTTGGGACTAACTAGGGACTTGGGAGCACGTCATGTGGTATCAGAGCTCCGTTTGAGCTCGGTTCACTTCTTGGGAGTTTCGGATGGCATTGAAGAAGATTCGTAAGCAAGCACAAGAAACCATGTTGGAAGAACCCAACGAAGATCAAGTAGTCCCGTTAGAATCAATTAAAGAGGAGGAACCAAAAACTCGAAAGGACCAAGATGAGCCTGAAAGTGAAGAAGAGCACGAAGCTCGGTCCTATTCACCCAGGAACAACTGGAAGTCCTCCTCAAAATGAATAGGCCCAACTTCAATGAGCTGGTTACGGCCCTCAAATGAGGAGCATCCAAGGATGCGACGTTCCAACTAGCCAAACTTGAGAACTTCGATGGTGCCTGTGACCAAAAGGTTGTGGACATTTGACTTGCAGAAATGGAGGATTATTTACATGCCGCCAAGGTTGGACGACATTCGGCTGTGGAGCTTGCCCAGTCCTACTTGAAAGGCTATGCTGCCACATGGTGAAGGACAATTTGACAAGAGGAAGGGAAGAACCATGGTTACACTTGGGAGTTCTTCAAGGAACGTGTCGAGGCTGAATTTGTCCCAAGGAACTCCGATTACATCTTGAAGTGAAAACTTCATGACCTTGTGAATGGCACAAATGAAAACTTGAGGCAATATGTGAGGGCTTACCATGAACTAATGCTTGAGATTCAGCACATGCATGAGTTGGATCATGTGTGCCAATTTGTGATGGGATTTCCAATTTGGGCCAAGCGAAAGCTTGAGGAAAATTGGCCCTCCTCACTATCTGAAGCCATCACGAAAGTGGGGGCTTCTTGGATGTGGGGTGGAGTGAAAAATCCGGGTTGAAAAAGGACAATAAGTTCCTTCATAAGAAGCCAAGGCATGACGGAGAATGGAACCGTGGGCAAAGAAGCCCAACAAAAGATAAGCCCAAACAATCCCAAGGCTCGGGGTTTAAACCCAAGGGGAACTTTATAAAAAAGGGGGCTCCTTTCAAAGGGAACTAACCCAAGGGAGACGTTGGGGTGAAAGCCAAAGGAGCGTGTTTCAACTGCAACAAGATGGAACATTACTCCAAGGATTATCCCAAGTCCAAAGTGGGGAATGGGGGCTTTAACGTAATTGCCCTCAATGCCAACCTAGCCCAAGGTGAATGCAATCGACTTATCATCTTGAAGGGGAAGATTGCTAAGCGGGATGTGTTATGTCTTTTGGACATAGGGGCTTCTCACAACTTCATAACACCGGAAAGCGCCAAAAGGATGGAGCTCCACTTGGAGGAGCTCAAGGCACCCATTGAGGTGCACTTTGAGGATGGGGTTCCCCATCCCATTAAATTTCAAGTGAAAGGAGTTCCTCTTCAACTAGGAAATTGGAAAGGAAAGGTGGACTTGCTAGTTTCCGCCTTGGGTGGAATGGATTGCATTTTAGGGATGGAGTTCATAACCCAAAACAATGTGCTCATAGAAGGGCACAATAGGCTAGTTAGAATTCCATCTAAAAGTGGGATTATGCGGGTGAAAGCACACGAGTTGCCTTGTGTGGGTGGATCAACCATCCACTTTATGTTAGAAAAAACCTTGGAAAAGGAATGCGTGGGAGGTTATGGCATGATGTGTGTTATGCGGGTGTTGGATGAGTATGAGCCCAAGGAAGCCACCAAGTTGGTGATTTTTGCCAAGTGCATAAAGCAAGTTTTGGAAGAGTTCCCGGATGTGATGCCCGAAAACTTGCCCGAACACTTGTCCCCGAAAAGATGAGTTGATCATGCAATCGAGGTGGTACCGGGAATGGCACTTCCCGCCAAAGCCCCATATAGAATGAGCAATGAGGAGTTGAAAGAACTTAAGGTTCAACTTGAAGAACTCTTCGTAAAAGGTTATATCAAATCAAACAAATCACCATATGGGGCACCCGTCTTTTTTGTTCACAAAAAGGATGGGATGTTAAGAATGTGTGTTGATTATAAAACGTTCAACAAGGCAACGGTGAAAAACCGGTATCTTTTGCCTCAAATCGATGATCTATTTGATCGTCTTTCGGGAGCCAAGGTGTTTAGTAGGATTGACCTATGTTCAGGATATTACCAAATTTAGATTATGGAAAGGGATGAAGAAAAAACCGCTTCTCACACAAGGTATGGTTCATACGAATTCATGGTGATGCCTTTTGGGCTCACCTATGCACCTGCGACAGTTTGCACTCTCATGAATGACATCTTTCGAGAATGGCCTGATGACTTTGTGGTCATTTATATAAACGACATTTTGATCTATAGTGGCTCCTTGGAAGAACATGCGCAGCACCTCGGGAAGGTGTTCCAAAGGTTAAGGGAAAACAAGTTGTATGCCAAGCATGAGAAGTGCGAATTTGGGGTGACGGAAGTGGACTTCCTTGGACATAGGATAACTCAAGAAGGTTTGAAGATGGATGATCACAAGGTCAAGGCAATTGTGGATTGGAAACCACCCAAGTCGATGCCGGCCTTAAGATCCTTTTTGGGATTGGCCTTGTCACAACCCCACTTTAGGGCTAAATGTGAGAATACAACTCACATTCCCAAAAGTGGGAAAATGGAATCCTTCGGGATTCCAAAAACCTCAGAAGACAATTTGAGGGGTCAAATCTCCTTGCATTGGTCCATTCTTTATATCAATGAAAAGATTTTGAAGTGTAAATGCCCAAAATGGCCTCGCATGGGCCATTTGGACATCTGCAGCCCAAGTTATGGGCAAAAGAAGGGTCGGGAGTCAAACTGGCAATTTGACTCCCGATCACAAAAAGTCAAGAATTGACCTCTTCCCGATGTCGCGTCAAGGAGTGCGACATGGCGTTGGAAAGCTCTCGATGTGAGCTACAACTTTGGTTTAGACCTCGTCCCGATCTGAGTTTGGGGCGAGGAGCTATGAGCGTCCAAAGTCCCGGGACTCCAACTCGGGATAGTTTCGGGATTCTAACTTGGGAGTCCTGGGAAAAAGAGCCATTCGGATGTAGCCTCTGCGTTCCGCGGTGAGACGCAGAGAATACTATATGGGGGAAAGTGGTGGCTTCCCCTGAGTTCGGGCCGTGGTGAGTCTTGTGTGTCAAAGTGCCCGTGGCTTGTCCCAACACCCAAGGGTGTTTCCGAATGCTAATTAACCCTCTTGTGGTTGGTTTTGGATGCAGATTCGAGCTTTATAATCTAGTCCTTCTTCCTAGTCTAATCCCGGGACTTTTAGCATGTCCTTCTACCCCCTTTTAGTGCTAGATATCGGGAGCTACCCTCAAGTCCCAACTTTCTGCAACCCTACATAGTTGGACCTTCAAATGGGTTCAACAAGGGGCTTGGGAGTGCGTCAAACTGCCAATTTAACTCCTAACTACTAAAGTCAGGAATCGACCCGATCCCAGTGTGTGCAGGTGGAACGTGACACACCGTTGGAAATCTTTCAAGGAGAACTACAAGTTTGCTTTGGACCTAAACCCTAACCCTTTTTTCTTTTTCTTTTATTTTGTTGTAACAAAAAGAAGAAGAAGGTGATGACAGCTTTGTTGCCGTTACCTTGTTCTTTGGTTTTTTTGGAAGGCAGAACAGGACAATAATTGTCGTCCCCTTCTTTTTGTTTTATTTTGTTGCAGCAAGAAGAAGAAGAAGGCGACGCTACCGTCGCTTGCTTCTTCTTCTTTTTTTTGCATTGCAAAAGCTAACGGGAATAACGCTGCCATTGCCTTCTTTTTTTTTTTTCTTTAGAAAGCAGCAGGGGATGGCAGTTGCCGTCCCCTTCTTTTTGTTTTGTTTTGTTGCAGTAAGAAGAAAAAAAAGGCGATAGTAGCTTTGTTGCCATCGCCTTCTTCTTTTATTTTTTTTGGAACACAGAAGGGGATGATAGTTGTCGTGCCCTTCTATTCGTTTTGTTTTGTTGTAGTAAAAAGAAAAAGGCGACACTGTTGTCGCCTTTTTTTTTTTTTGGTTCTCGTGCAACAAAGAAGGCGACGACAGTGTTGTCGTCGCCTCTTCCTTTGTTTTGCATCAAAAAAGACGACGTTAACAACGTCGCCTTCCTTTTTTTCTTTTTTTTTTGTTGGAGCTGAGAAGCTGATGGCACCAAAGCGAGGAGAAAAAAATTAAAAAAAACAAAAAGCGACGGCAACTTCCGTTTTTTTTTTTTTTTGGTTTGAAAGTAGAATTAGTTTTGGTTTTGTTTTGCTTAGGTTCCATTGTAACAAAAAAGAAGAAGACGACAACTATCATCACCTTCTTCGATGGCTTTGCCGCAAGAAATTGGTGACCTACGTCGTTTTGCTGGTTTAGTTACGAAAAAGGGGACGGTAGCAATGTCGTCACCTTCTTTTATGGTGGCCCAGTTGTGAAGAAGGCGATGGCAACAAGCGATTTTATTTTTTTGGGATCTTTATGGTTTAGTTTATTAGAATTGACAATTAATAATATAATGGTTATTTTTTTGTTGAGGTTGAAGGTTATAATGGCTTGGAAAAGGAAATAGAGGAAGAGTGATGGTAATGATTTTGAAGTGCATAAGCAAAATGTTACTTCGTTAGATCAAGTGGTTGGGGAGGAAATTATTGTTTCATCAAATCAATTACAAGTTGTTTTTTCACATTAAGCAACTACTAAGGGTATTGTTGCTTCTTCGAATCAGCCAATTAGTGAGCAAAATGTTGCTCCATCAGTATTGAGACACCAAAAGCAAAATGTTGCTTCATTAGATATGAATATTAGAAAATTGATGTATCAAGCAATCCGTGTGGATTAAAAATGTTATTCCATCAAATATGAAAATTAAAAATTGATGTATCAAATAATCTATGTGGATTAGAGTTAATAAGCATGACAATGAGTAATGTAGATTGAAAATTTCGATCGAAAAATGATGGATTAGATTGATTTAGAATTTACATATATTAAACTAAATGTAGGAAAAAAAAATTTGTACAAGTTATTTTACATTTAATTATATCCGCACCTTCCATCATTTGATGGAAGGTGCGGGATTTTTTTTATCAAATTTTTTTATTATAATACTTAAAAGTAGTTAAAGTTTGCAGGAATTATACTTTATTGTGTGATTTTGGTTTGCAATACATGCATTCTGTTTCTGAACACTTTATGTGTAAAGTTTTAGGGTTAGGGTTTTTTAATTACAAAATAATGATTTACTTTTTGATATTTTTTTATTTAGGTCTACAACTTGAAACCGACCAGGTTTCTCAGCCACCGGCACCCCTTTGTCCACCTAATTTGGCTTGAAAGGACCAAGAATGGAAAAAGGTTGGGTCGAAATGGAAGTGCAAAGTTGGCACTTGTATTGTCGCATATTACACCAAATGGTTGTTGACCAAACATTTGAAGGAGGTGCATGGCTTGGTGGTAGAAAAAGCTAAACCTAGAAGGTTTTCAACTTCTGCAGGAAGTCCTCGACATTAAGACCATGGTAAAATGAATGTTCGCATCTTGGGAAATGCCCAAGCTATGTAAAGGTGGAATAATCAAAACGTTACTAGTCGCGCATGTGCCAAAACAGAAAAGGAGTGGGTAAAGCTGGTAATTGTTTCAAAATAATGTCCACCATTCCCAAAACCAGCTTTGGTCAAATTAGCTTCAGAGCAACTATTAAAAGTGTTAGGTCTAATTGCTTGGGGTGTGGGAAGTCTAGCTCGAAATGCAACATCACGAATGGAAAAAGATGAAGATTTACAAGAGATGATTCGATTCACTCGTTGTGTATATGCATGACAATTAAAGAAGGCATGTGATGTAAAAAATTGGGATCGGGAATCCAATAAAGCAAGTCGAACAAAAGAGTTGACAAATGTATTGGATTTTCATGACTCTAAAATGATTCATGGAAGGTAATAAATAATAATAATCAACATTTATTGTTTTTTTATAATTTTGTTTCATCCAAGGTGTGTTAGGGTTTAATTTGGTGGTTTTGGGTGTTTATAGGGTTGAGGAAACAACAAAGGAAGAGTTTGTTGCAAATGCAGTTCAGGTTGAGATGCAACGCCGCCATTTCTACATTGTTCGTCATGCAACAAGGGCTGCAAATGCAAGAACTACTTACCGAACTAAACACGGGATTATAGATATTGATATGGTTTAGGGTTTTCACTTTATATAGTTAACCAAGTTTTTTCAGGCCTTTTTTTTTTTGGACTACCCAATTTTTGAACTTTGGTCTTGTGATGTGTTATGGAGAACCTTTTTTTTTCATTAGGTTCTTTAGCAATTTTTCATCCACCCATTTTTGTACAACTTTTATCAATATAATATTTTCTTCTAGTCATATTTGTTTGATGGGTATATGGTTAATCATATATATCATTTTTGTTATATACATTTTAATACTTAAGATGTAAAAATCAAGCCTTTAAATAGGCCCATATGAATAAGTAACATGAATTTGTCTACGATCTATAAAGATCAAAATGAAAATTATGTAATACTTATGTCTAATGTAATAAGATTCACATCACCTAAAAACTTTTAAAACAATACACACATTTTAAACATATACTACTTACATCATTTTCTTTACAACTCATAAGGCCATTTACAAAAATGTACAAAAATGTAATACTCACATATGGGTCCCGTAAAAGGCGTTGGGTATTACTATTCAATGCAATACCCGCATATAGGATCCCATAATAGACACTGGATATTACCAAAATATGGAATACCCGCATATAGGCCCGTGATAGTTGTTATCACACATTCATTGCAATACCCACATATAAAGTTTAGATAATAGTCACTGGTTTTCATTCATTGCAATACCCGCATATAGGAACCCATAATAGTCATTGGTTTTTAATTCATCGCAATACCCGCATATAGGGTCCCATAATAGTCACTGGTTTTTTTCATTCATTGTAACACCCCATATTGGTCCCATAATAGTCGCTAGTTTTTACATTCATTGCAATACCCGAATATAGTGTCCCATGATAGTCGCTGGTTTTTTCCATTCATTACAAAACTCACATTTTGTCATAAACTTAATTCAGATTAATAACTAATTTAAGGTTATAAAAAAACATATTTTGGATACCCAAACCACTTATTAATTCTTTTGAAATGATGTTACATGCAAATATTGCAATTAGGGTTGGGTCTTCACATAAGGTTTGTGTCAATCACCTATGGATTATTGTAGTATGAACTTACATGCAAGTATTGCATTTAGGCCTTGGTCTTCATTCAAAGGCCCACCCAAATTACATATTGGGTATTTCAAAACCACCTTACATGTGGGTATTACAGTTAAAGTTACCCTTTCACTACAAGTTTTATGTTAATCACCTATGGGTTATTTTAAAATGAATTTGAATATAGCTATTACATTTAGGGTTAAGGTTTCATATAATTTTACAATATCCACACACATACTTACTTTCACCAATTACAAATTTAGCTTTAATTCTATTAATAACTAAATAAAATCAATAACAAAACATAGAAGAAAGTATGTCTTAAGCCATTTGTTAATATCTCCAAGTTGATTTTTTTCACTTTCTTCAAAAAAATATATTGCATTATTTTGCATATAAAATTCCCCCTAAAATGCACCGTAGATTTATTTTATTTACTATAGACTTGTAACAAAAATGTTAATTAATTTAGGGTTTCCCAAGCTCTAAATTTGAATCATAATCCAATAATATATATTTATAACAATTTTA
>Ga0116231_10008536_pt1 | contig 17919 bp, 16 predicted proteins | sample S1TSphgellanicum_2_FD_89695 | JGI IMG/M metagenome (GOLD analysis project Ga0116231, IMG submission 89695) | Host-associated microbial communities from peat moss isolated from Minnesota, USA - S1T2_Fd - Sphagnum magellanicum MG | ecosystem: Host-associated > Plants > Peat moss > Unclassified...
CTTAACCCTTGGCAGCCGCCAGACCGTCCTGCACCACCTCCAGCAATTTCGGGTGCAAATGCGGGTTGGCCGCAACCACGGTGCCAGACAGCGTGTCCTTGCCATCGCCATCCGTCGCATAGCCGCCCGCCTCACGCACAATCAGCATGCCTGCCGCAATGTCCCAGGGCTTGATGCCCATCTCCCAATACCCATCATACCGGCCCGCCGCCGTCCAGGCGAGATCGAGCGCCGCCGAGCCGAACCGGCGGATGCCCGCCACCTGCGGGATCAGCGTGCTCAGCGTGCGGGCAAAAGCCAGCCTGTTGGGGACCGAGCTCGCCGCAAACGGAATGCCGGTCGCAAACACCGCGTCCTTCAGCTCCCGCCTGGCGGAAACCCGCAGGCGCTTGTCATTCAAATACGCCCCGACACCCTTTTCGGCCCAGAACATCTCATTGGCCGCCGGCGCATACACCACCGCCGCCGCCAGCTCCGAGCCGCCATCCGGCAGGCGCTTCTCCAGCGCGATCGAAATCGCCCAATGCGGCATTCCATGCAGAAAATTGGTGGTCCCATCCAGCGGGTCCACCACCCAGCGCCAGGCCCATTTCTCGGACCCGCTCTCACCGGATTCCTCCATCAGCATGCCATAGCCTGGCCGCGCCTTCTCCAAATCCTCGCGAATGCCAGCCTCCGCCCGCAAATCCGCCTGGCTGACAAAATCCCCAGGCCCCTTCACCGAGACCTGCAAATTCTCAACCTCGTTGAAATCACGCAGCAAACGCTTGGCAACTTTTTGCGCCGCGGCTTGCATCACCGTCATGTGCGGGGAGAGACGTGGCATCATGGAAATGGGCTCCTTAGGCGTTAAGTAAGGCCAGAGGGCTCTGCCCCCTGGACCCAAGTTGGGGCCGGGAGGCCCCAAACCCCATTTGGTTTTAAAGGGTTCTGGGAGGGAGGGGTAACTCGCTGCCCTGGCCGTTGGATTGATGAGAGGGTTCGGGAGGCGAGTTACCCCTCCCTCCCAGAACCCTTAAGTCTCGGGGTCTGGGGCCTTACGGCCCCAGCGGGGTCGAGGGGCGGAGCCCCTCGCCTTACTTAGCCTTTGGCCCGTTCCACGTATGACCCGTCTTCCGTGCGCACGACGACGCGTTCGCCGGCTTCGATGAAGGGGGGGACGAGGGTTTTGACGCCGTTGGAGAGTTTGGCGGGTTTATAGGAGGAGGAGGCGGTTTGGCCTTTGACCACGGGGTCGGCTTCGACGATTTCCAGGGTGACGTGGGGTGGCAGGGTGATGGAGACGGGGTCGCCTTCGACCAGGCCGACGGAGACGGGCATATTGTCTTGCAGGAAGGGTGCGGCGTCGCCCAGGATGGAGGTTGGGACCATGAATTGTTCGAAGGATTCCGGGTCCATCAGGACGAGGTTTTCGCCGTCCGTATAGGAATAGGTATAGTCACGGTCTTCGGTGGTGAGGCGCTCCACGGTATCGGCGGTGCGCCAGCGTTCGTTGGTTTTATTCCCGGTTTTGAGGTTGCGCATTTCGACTTGGATGAAGGCGCCGCCTTTGCCGGGTGTGATGATTTGTTGTTTCAGCACGGTCCAGCGGTTGCCTTCGTGTTCGATGACCTGACCGGCGCGGATGAGGTTGGCCTGTTGTTTCATGCGAAAAATCTACCTGGGATTAAAATTGGGGATTGGCGAAGCGGGGGCTTACGCCGCGGCAAGGATTTCGGCAAGCCGCGCGGAATTAGTTAATTGGAATGGCTGTAATCTCAATAAATTCTGGAATTGAGGTTACGGAGATAAAATAATTTTTCGGCCCGATCCGGTAACCTAATTAACGATCGATTCAGACCCCGAACCGTAATTCTGCGGCCACAGGTTGTGGCTCGCCGCGTCGGCTTGCCCCGTTCAAAGGTTCCGGGTCATGGATTTCAGCGTTCAGTTTCAAGGGTTTGGCAAAAGCGGTTTGATGCGCAGCGTGGCGGTCTCCGGCTTGCAGGCGTTGCCGCTCGCGGTCTCCGCCGGGTTGGCCCTCACACCGCCCGCGGCGGCGCAAACGACCGTGCAGGGCAACCAGGCCAGCACCGTCAACCTTGGCAATTACGCGTCCGGACAGATGGTGAGCATCACGCTCGGCACCACGATTACGGTGGGATCGGGCGATGGGGTGATCAGCCAGAGCGCTGCCTGGCTCGCCAATGCCGGCCAGGTTTCGGCGGCGGATGGGGTCGGCATCGCGCTCGGCGCCGGCGGCACGTTCGGCAATACCGGGCAGGTCTCGAGCGAGACCGCCGTGCAGATTTTTGGTGGGGCCGGCCTGGTTGACAACAGCGGCTCGATCATCGGCTCGCTGGACGCAATCCGGCTGGATGACGGCGGCACGGCGGATAATCTGGCATCAGGCCTGGTCAGTGCCTCACGCTACGGCGTGGTGGTGCGCAGCGCCGCCGGTGCTGTCAGCAATGCCGGGATCATCACCGCCGGGTATGACGGGATCAGCCTGGATAAAGGCGGCAGCGCGGTGAACCAAGCCGGCGGCACGATTTTCGGCGGCCATATCGGGGTTTATACCGGCAACGCGCAGGGCAGCGTGCAGAATGCCGGCCAGATCAGCGCAACCTCGGGCGATGCGGTCTCTCTCTATAGTGGCGGCAGCCTGGTCAACACCGCCTCCGGCCGGCTGCTCGGCGGGTATTCCGGCGTCTATGCTGGCGGCAATGGCGCCTCCATCCAGAATGCCGGGCTGATCACCGGGCCGGATTTTGGCGTGTACCTCACCGGTGCGAGTGCGGTGACCAATACCGGCACGATCAGCGGCGGGATCGACGGGATCATCGCGGTCGGCGCCCATGCCAGCCTTGTGAACGATGGGATGATCTACGGCACCAGCATCGGCGTGCGCACCGCGGCGGACTCGGTGATCGATAACACCGGCACAATCTCTGGCGGCACGACCGGCGTGAAACTGGGTGCCGATGGCACGCTGACCAATGCGGCCGGCGGGCTGATCCAAGGCGGCGCGATCGGGCTGCAGGCCGGCAATGACGATATCATCAATAATGCCGGCCGGATCCTGGATAATACCCAGGCCGGCATCGTGCTCGGCAACGGTGACAGCCTGACCAATAGCGGCAGCATCGGCGGCGTCACCGGCATTCTGGTGACCGGCAGCGATACCAGCATCGCCAATACCGGCGTCATCACCGCCACCGGCACGAATGGCGACGCCGTGCTGCTGCAAGGCGATGGCGATACGCTGGAGCTCGGCACCGGCAGCGAGATCAACGGCGCCATCGCGGCGACCGGTGTGCAGGAGAGCATCACCTTGGCCGGCACCGGCACGCTCACCAGCGACATCACCGGGTTCGGCGGCACCGGCGCGCTGGCAATCGCGCAAAACGCGGACTGGACCGCCTCGAGCAACTGGGCGGTGGCGCAAGTCACCAATGACGGCACATTCCAGCCCGGCATCATCGGCACCCCGCTCAGCCTGACCGGCAATTTCACCCAAAATGCCGATGGCACCATGCAGGTCTATGTTACGCCAGGTGCCAGCACTGAATTCCAGGTGACCGGCAGCGTGGCGCTGGCTGGCGCCCTGCATTACGTGCTCGCCCCCGGCAGCTACGAGCCTACGGAAGAGACCTTCCTCACCGCCAGCGGACCGGTGACCGGCGCCTTCACCAGCGTGACCGAAACCGGCGGGCAAACCCAGAGCCAGCCACAGACCCAGCAAACGCAACAGCCAGCCAGCCAGCAGGCTGCGCAGCAGAACCAATCCACCGGCCCAACCGCGCCCGCCGCCAGCAACACCGGCAACCAGGCCGCCCCGCTCGCACTGCAAACCGTGGGCCATAGCGAGACATTGTTGGTCACGCAAAACTTCGTCGTGGCACCCGAATACGATACCCTGTTCGCGCAGGCCGCCCAGGCGATGACGCTGGATGCTGAGCGCAACGCCGATGATCTGCTCGGCCACGCCACCGGCGCCGCCAGCCCGGGCTGCCCCGCCGCCGCCAATGCCGGCACCGGTGCCGCCAATATCGCCCAGGCGCTCGGCGCCGGGTTCTGCAAGGCCGGCGGCTGGATCGAAGCCACTGGCACGCAGCTGAACGCCGCCGGCTACAGCGCGCAAACCGCCGGGTTCCTGGCCGGGATCGACCATACGCTCGCCACCGGCACCCGCATCGGCGCCGCCATCGGCTATGACAGCGACCGCCTGACCACCGGCGCCGCCACCGCCAATACAATGCGCCTCGGCCTCTACGCCGCGCAACCGCTCGGCCGCCTCATCCTCGCCGCCAGCCTGGAAGACGGGCTGGTGAGCCAAACCACCGCGCGCAACACCGGCGCCGGCACCGCCGCCGGCAAAACCAGCGGCAATAGCCTCGCCGCCGCCCTGCAAATCTCGCGCCCCGCAAGCCTCGGGCCGCTCACCCTCACCCCCGCGGCCGGCCTGCGGATCAGCCAAATCAACCTCGGCAGCTTTGCCGAAACCGCCACGCAAAGCGCCTTCGCGCTCCACGCCGGCGGCCTCAATAACACCGCCATCCAGCCCTATCTGCGCCTGTCCCTCGCCGGCAATTTCACCACCACCAGCAACATCACCCTTACCCCCGCCGCCAGCATCGGCGTCGCCACCCAAACCGGCGGCAACCCAGCCACCACCCTCACCGCCGCCGACGGCACCACCTTCACCACCACCGCAACCCGCCTCAACCCCACCAGCGCCGAACTCAGCGCCGGCCTCACCGCCAGCCGCGCCAATTGGAGCCTCACCTTGCGCTACACCGCCACCACGGCCGGCAACTGGACCGCCCAAACCGCGGAAGGGGCGCTGTTGGTGCGGTTTTAACGGCAGCAAGGCCAGGGGGCTTTGCCCCCTGGACCCCCATTGGGGCCGGAAGGCCCCAAACCCCATTAATAAGCTCTCCGGGAGGGTGGGTAATTCGCCGCTAACACCGAGCCACTTGGGCTACGGTTGAAGTGGCGAATTACCCACCCTCCCGGAGAGCTTTACTTAATTCGAGGGGTCTGGGGCCTTACGGCCCCAGCGGGGTCCAGGGGCGGAGCCCCTGGCCTTACTGCCCTCAAAACCTGCCCCTACAGCGGCACCTTACCGCGGCCGTTGGGTTGGTCGAGGATGTAGGTTGGCAGGGCGGTGCCGCTGATATTGCCGCGCAGTTTGGCCAGCAATTCGCGGCCGCGTTCGGGGGGGACGTGGAAGCGTGCGGTGCCGGGGGCGGGATCGAGCTGGTGCAGGTAGTAGGGCTTGATGCGGGCGCGGAGCATGGCGCGGAAGAGGTTGGCGAGGGTGGTTTCTGTGTCGTTAACGCCGGCGAGCAGGACGGTTTGGCCGAGTATGGGGATGCCGCGGCGCTGCAATTTGGTGATGCCGGTGATGGCGGCTTGGGTGAGTTCATCCGCGTGGTTGATATGGGCGGCGATGAAGAGCGGGGTTGGGATATCGAGTGCGTCGGCCAGGGCATCGGTGATGAGGGCCGGGTCGGCGGTGGGGGTGCGGGTGTGGATGCGGAGCACCTCGATATGCGGGATGGCGGCGAGGCGGGTGAGGATGGCGCTCAGGCGACGGGGCGAGAGGATCAGCGGGTCGCCGCCGGTGAGGATGACCTCGCGGATGCCCGGATGGGCGGCGAGGTAGGCGTAGGCGGCTTCGAGCTGCGCGGGCGTGAGCAGCCCGCCATCCGGGCCGACCTGTTCGCGGCGGAAGCAGAAGCGGCAATAGACCGGGCAGGCCAGTAGCGGTTTGAGTAAAGCGCGGTCCGGGTAGCGGTGGACGATGCCGGGGAGGGGCGAGAGTGCTTCATCCGCGATGGGGTCCGCGCTTTCATGCGGCGCGGTGATGAGCTCGGCGGTATCGGGGATGAATTGCAGGCCGATCGCGTCATCCGGTGTGGTGATAAGTGCTGCGAAGGCGGGCGGGATGGCGATGGCGTAGCGGGTGCTAAGCGCGGTGATGGCCGGGCCGGAGCCGGGCGGGATAAGGCCAGCGGCGATGAGGTCCTCGGCGTTACGGAGCGTGCGGTTGGGGAATGTTTGGCCATCGGGCATGATGGCGCTTGTGTAGGCGGGGAGTTTGGATGGCTCAAGCGTGGCAGGGTTTGGCGGACCGCATGGGGGCGTTGCGCCGGCGCGGACTGGTCGCGCGGGGTGTGCGGGCGTTTTTCGCGGCGCGCGGGTATTTGGAGGTGGAGACGCCCTATTTGGTGCTGGCACCGGGAGAAGAGGTGCATTTGCGGGCGGTGCGCGCGGGCGGTGGGTTTTTACACACCAGCCCGGAATTTGCGATGAAGAAGCTGCTGGCGGGCGGCAGCGGGCCGGTGTTTCAGCTGGCGCGGGTGTGGCGCGATGAGCCGTGGAGTGACACGCACGCGCCGGAGTTCACCATGCTGGAATGGTATTCCCTGAACGCGCACATGCCGGGGTTGATCGAGGAGAGTTTTGCGCTGCTGCGGGCCGTGCTGCCGCCTGTGGTCCGCTGCCGGGGGGTGGAGACAAGCCTGGCGCGCTATGAGTGTTTGACTGTGGCCGAGGCGTTTACGCGTTATGCCGGGGTGGATGTGCTGGCGACAGCGGGGGACGCGGCGGCGCTGGCGGCGGGTGCGGGCGCCAGGCTGCGGGCGGGCGAGGATTGGGAGGATTTGTTCTTCCGGCTGCTGCTGGAGCGGATTGAACCGCATTTGGGGCGGGAATTTCCGACCTATTTAACCCATTGGCCCACGGCGCAGGCGGCGCTGGCGCGGCGGGATCCGGCGGATGGCCGGGTGGCGGAGCGGTTTGAGCTTTATATCTGCGGGATGGAGCTGGCCAATGCGTTTGTGGAGCTGACGGACGCGGCGGAGCAGCGCGCGCGGTTTGTGGCGGACCGGGCCCGGCGGCATGCGCTATACGGGCCGGATTGGGAGATGGATGAGGATTTTCTGGCCGCGGTGGCGCAACTGCCGGACTGTGCCGGAATTGCCCTGGGGTTCGACCGGCTGGTGATGCTGGCGGCCGGTGCCAGGCGTATCCACGATGTTACATGGCTGCCTGGCTGACAAATCCTGTTTTGGGATTATATGTCTATCAAGACAACAATCGACGTCTTCTGAGGTATGCCATGAAAAAAATTATTTTCGCTTTGCTGCCTTTGTTTTCCTTGGCGGCTTGTGCAACCGGCCCGAGCCTGGAGAGCCGGATGGCGGCTTATACCGGGGATACCACCACGCAGTTGGTGGAGAGCCTCGGCGTGCCGGATAAGCAGATCACGGTGAATGGCGTTGAGTATCTGGCCTATGTGCAGCGCCATGAGGTGCTTGACCCTGGATTTTACGGCGGCGGCGGGTTCTACGGCCCGTACGGCTATGGCCGCCCCTTTTATGGTGCCGCCACCTTCTATGACCCCGGGTTCCCGCCCGAAATTAATGACGAAACTTGCACCATCACCTTCGTGCTGAAGGCTGGCCGGGTGGAGAGCTTCACCTTGCGCGGCGGGGATTGCAGCTAATTTTGTAACGCCTGCGTGAGACCAGCCGCTCTCACCGGCTTGTGAGCGGCTGCCCCACTCGTAATTTTCATTGGCGTTGCCTTGTCCTTTTCACACCGGCAAAAATTCATTCACAGCCGCGTGATAGGGAAGGATGACACCATGAAACTACGCAAGGTTTTACTAACAACAGCCCTGGTCCTCGGCAGCGCCGGATTGGCCGCCGCGCAGAGCATGACCATGAGCGCGATGCCGGACCCGATGGTGGGCGGTGCCGCGATGTATCCGACCAAGAACATCGTGCAAAATGCGGTGAACTCCAAGGATCATACCACGCTGGTGGCGGCGGTGAAGGCGGCTGGGCTGGTCTCCACGCTGGAAAGCCCCGGGCCATTCACGGTGTTCGCGCCGACCAATGAGGCGTTCGCCGCATTGCCCGCCGGCACCGTGGACACGCTGCTAAAGCCGGAAAACAAGGCAACGCTGACCAAAATTCTGGAGTATCACGTGGTCTCCGGCCGCTATAGCGTGCTCAAACTGAAGGCGCTGATCGCGGCCGGCGGCGGCAAGGCGATGCTGGCGACGGTAGCGGGGCCGGAGTTGACCTTCACGCTCGATGGCGGCGTGGTGGACGTGACGGATGACAAGGGCGATGTCGCGGCGGTTACCATCCCCGATGTTAACCAGTCGAACGGGGTGATCCAGGTGATCGATAAGGTGCTGCTGCCATAACGCAGCCAAGCGGCCGCTTCTTTTTTTAAGAAAGAGCGGCCGCTAACTGGCCGACGCAATCGCCTTGAGCAAGCCGCGCACGCCGGCTGCCGGGCCGGATGGGTGCGCCCATACGGCGTGACTGACCGCGAGAAATTCTGCGCCGGCCTTAACCAATGGCGCGCAGTTTTCCGCGGTGATGCCGCCGATGGCAACGCAGGGGATTTCCATAATCTCCGCCCAACCGCGCAAGGTTTCAATCTCCGCCATTTCCGGCGGTGTCTTCGTAGCGCTCGCATAGAACGCGCCGAAGGCGACGTAGTCGGCACCGGCTTCGCCCGCTTCCATCGCGAGATGGCGGGAGTTGTGGCAGGTCACGCCGAGTGTCAGATCACCCAGAATTTTCCGCGCCTCGCGCGGCTTCATATCAGTTTGGCCGACATGCGCCCCGTCACAGCCATGTTTCACAGCCAAGTCCGGACGGTCATTCAGCAAAAACGCGACATCGCGCGATTGCACGATCGGCCGCAGATGCGCGATGGTTTTCTGCAAGGTATCGTCCGGCACATCCTTAAGCCGCAGCTGCACGGCCGCGACATCGCCCGCGTCCAGAGCTGCCGCGAGCTGGTCCTCAAAACCGGGGACAAGGACAGGCGGGGTGATGAGATAGAGGCGGCAGCTTGGTGTGGACATTTGCGGTCAGCAAGAGGTCGCTTTTTAAAAAAAGCTCCGCAAAAATTTTTGTTAATTCTAGGCAATTGCGGTCCAACGAGCACCGCCCCAGAAGAATCAAAAGTTTTTTTGGTTCTTTTTTTTCAAAAAAAGAACCGCTTGCTTATTCCTTCCCCTGATAAATCGCGATGATTTTCGCCAGCATCGCCAAGGCTTCCTCGCGCGGGCGCTGGAAGGTGTTGCGGCCGATGATCGAGCCGTTGGCACCGCCGTCCCGCAAGCCGCGGACTTCGTCGTACAGCCCGTCCAGGCCTTTGGACTCACCGCCGGAGAACACCACGATGCGCTTGCCGGCAAAGCAGGCCTGCACGATGTGCTCGACGCGCTTGGCGAGGGTTGAGCCATCGATATTGGCGTAGGATTTTTTCGCGGCTTCGAGCGAGACCACCGCGGTGGGGGGTTTGACCTTGATGATGTGCGCGCCGAGCAGGGCCGCCATATGGGCGGCGTAGGCGCAGATGTCGAAGGCGGTTTCGGCGGCTTTGTCCAGCTCCGGCCCGCGCGGGTAGGACCAGATCACGACGGCGAGGCCGGCGGCCTTGGCTTCCTCGGCATATTCGCGGATTTCCTCCATCAGGTCGAAGGCGAATTCCGAGCCGGGGTAGATGGTAAAGCCGATCGCCGAGCAGCCCAGGCGCAGCGCGTCGTTCACCGAGCCGGTGAGCGCCTGGTTCTTGTCGGTCGCCAGGCTGTTGGAGGAATTGACTTTGAGGATGGTGGGGATGGCGCCGGCGAAGCTATCGGCCCCGGCCTCGATCATCCCCAAAGGTGCGGCATAGGCCGAGAGCCCGGCGTCGATCGCGAGTTTGAAGTGGTAATGCGGGTCGTACCCGGCGGGGTTGGGGGCGAAGGAGCGGGCGGGGCCGTGCTCGAACCCCTGGTCCACGGGCAGGATCACGAGCCGGCCGGTGCCGCCGAGCTTGCCGGCCATGAGGATGCGGGCGAGGTTGGCCTTGGTTCCGGGATTATCACTCTCATAATGCGAAAGGATTTTCTTAACCCGCTGCGTAATCTGCATTTCCGCTCCAGTGCTTTGCAAAACTGAAGCGGCGTTTAGCTTATGTGGGGGGCGCTGTCATCCGGCGAGCCAGGCGGCCAGGCGGTGCGCGCCGCCGGGCAAAGCAAGGTCCAAAGCCGGCGGGGCGGCTGGCAGCAGCAGGGTGTTTTGCGCGGCGGCGATTTGCGCGATTTGCGCGTAGGCCACGGGGTGGCAGGCGATGACGATCCCCGGCAGGCCGAGGCGCAGCGCCTCCAGCGCGCGGCCTGGCGCGTCCGCGCAGTCCAGCAGAGCTGGGCCTGTAAAGCCAGCTTCGCGCAGCAATTCCTGCCACCACAGGCCGCCCGCGTAGCTCGCGGCGCCATAGCCTGAGAGCAGCGTGACAGGCCGGCCGCCGCTCATCGCCAGGCGTGCATCGGCCAGGCCGTGCACAATCACCGCGGGCGGCAATTGCATGGTTAACTTGACCTCCGCGTGTTGTGTCGGCTCATATGGTCGTTATGTCCGATTCGGAATCAGAAGACGAAATCTTAGACCGTATTGAAACCGCGCTGCGGAAAATTGCCACATTGGCACACGCCCCAAAGCCAATGGCGGGGCCGGAGATTAACCGCGCGGCGCTGGCGAAATCGCTCGACATGATGATCTCGCGCTTGCGGGCCGGGCTGGAATTGCCGGCCGCTGAGCCCAGCGGGGAGTAAAAACATGGCACAAGTGACCATTCGGATTAACGGCTACGCCTATACAGTGGGGTGCGAGGACGGGCAGGAGACGCATCTGGAGCGGATGGCGGCCGAAATCGAGCAGCGGATCAACAGCATCAAGGCGATCGGCGGGCAATCCGGCGAGGCGCGGCTGCTGATGCTGGCCTCATTGCTGCTGGCCGATGAGCTGCATGATTTGCGCAATGCCGCACCGCCGCCCGCACCCGTACCGGCGGCCAAGTCTGACCCCGCGATGCGCGGCAAGCTGCGCCGGCTGGCGGCCCGCGCGGAAGAGATTGCAGCGGACCTCACGGACGCCTAAGTAGGGTATGGAGCTGCCCGGTTCGTCAGGTAGATCATCCCCAGGGCCGTAAGCATCTCCCTCGGGGGCTGGCTCTGTCCGGGCCTTGGTCCGGGTATCTGGCGCCCACCTGCACAAGCAGGCCTTGGGAGGATGTCAACGCCAACGGCCAGGGCGGCTCCACTTTGCCTTCAACGATAAAAAACGGGCGGGATGCAATGAAAAACCATGAGGAAGTGAGCCGGCTGACCAAACAAATCCGCGAGCTGGAGGCGATCCGCGATTATGTGATCAAAGCCGGCCAGAACGCACAGATGAGCGGCATATGCGACCGGGTGGACGCGCTGCTGGATGAGGCGATGCTGGCGATTGGGATGAAGGTTTAAGAAAGCGGTTCTTTTTTGAAAAAAAGAACCAAAAAACTTTTATCCTGGGGGCTGACGCGGCGTCACCAGCAACGCCCCAGCGTCAAAAATTTTTTGCGGAGCTTTTTTGTAAAAAAGCGACCGCTTACTTCTCAAAATCCCGCCAGCGCGCGGAATTCATCTTCGGTTAATGTTGTAAGCCCCAGCTCCGCGGCTTTTTTGGCTTTGGAGCCGGCATCCGTCCCCACCACCACGTAGTCGGTTTTTTTGGAGACGGATTCGGTGACTTTCGCGCCCAGCGCCTCGGCGCGGGCTTTGGCTTCCGGGCGGGCCATGGTGAGGGTGCCGGTGAAGACGATGGTTTTGCCGGCGAGGGCAGAGTTGGACGTGTTGGCGCTGGCTGCGTCCTCGATGGAGAGTTCGTCTTCCAGCGCGTCCAGCGTGGTGAGGTTATGGGGTTCGGCGAAGAAGGCGGCGAGGTCGGTCGCGATGGTGGGGCCGACGCCGGAGATTGAGCCGAGCTCCAGCCGCTCATCCGAGCCGATGACGGTGGCGGCCTGCATCGCGGCGCGCCAGGCGGCGTAGCTGCCGTAATGCCGGGCGAGGAGTTTGGCGTTGTTTTCGCCGATCCGGCGGATGCCGAGCGCGAAAATGAAGCGGGGCAGGGGGATTTTCCGCCGCGCCTCGATGGCGGTGATGAGGTTGCGGGCGGAGAGTTTGCCCCAGCCCTCGCGCGCCGCGATTTGCGCTTCCATCGGCGCCAGGCGGAAGATGTCGGGTGCTGATTTGATCAGCCCGGCCTCGAAAAACTCCAGCACGGTTTTCTCGCCCATGCCTTCGATATCAAAGGCGCCGCGCGAGCAGAAATGGATCAGCCGCTCGGTGATCTGCGCGGGGCAGATCAAGCCCCCGGTGCAGCGGCGCACCACGTCCTCGCCGTCGCGCACCGCGTTGCTGCCGCAGGCCGGGCAGATGGTGGGGAAGATATAGGGCGTGGCGCCCTCATCGCGCTGCAGGACGCCGAGGATTTGCGGGATCACGTCGCCGGCGCGTTGCAGCTCCACGATGTCGCCGATGCGGATGTCTTTCCGGGCGATTTCATCCTCGTTATGCAAGGTCGCGTATTGCACGAGCACGCCGCCGACATTGACGGGGTTGAGCCGTGCGCGGGGGGTCAGCGCGCCGGTCCGGCCGACCTGGATTTCGATGTCTTCGAGCCTGGTGCTGGCGCGTTCGGCGGGGAATTTCCAGGCGGTCGCCCAGCGCGGCGCGCGGCCGACGAAGCCTAAGCGCGATTGCAAAGCCAGGTCGTTGATTTTGTACACCACGCCGTCGATGTCGTAGGGCAAAGTGGCGCGGGCGAGGCCGATTTCCGCCTGAAACGCGGCGGCCTCACCCTCGCTGATCAGGCGCGAGAGCGGGTTGACCGTGAACCCCCAGGATTGGAGTTTTTGCAGATAGTCCCAATGGGTTTGCGCGACAGGCGCGGTGGCCTCGCCCTGCGCGTAGGCGAACAGCGAGAGTTTGCGGCTGGCGGTGATGCGCGCGTCGAGCTGGCGGAGTGAGCCTGCGGCGGCGTTGCGGGGGTTGGCGAATTTGCGTTCCTGGCTCTCGTTCAGTGCCAGAAAATCCGCTTTGGTCATGTAGATTTCACCGCGGATTTCGATTTTGTCCGGCGCGCCGGCCGGCAGCGTGCGGGGCAGAGCGGGGAGGGTGAGGAGGTTTTGCGTCACGTCCTCGCCCTCTGTGCCGTCTCCACGGGTCGCGGCGTGCAGGAATTTTTGGTGCTCATAGGTGAGGGAGATCGAGAGTCCGTCGATTTTGGGCTCGGCGACGAAGCTGAGGGGGGTCGCATCCAGCCCGAGGAAGCGGCGGATGCGGGCGCAGAATTCGGCAAACTCGTCCGGGGCAAAGACGTTGTCGAGCGAGAGCATCTGCGTGGCGTGCAGGATTTTCTTGAATTTTTGGTCGGGCCTGGCGCCGATTTCGTTGAGCGCCGCCGCCGCCGCGGCGAGTTCCGGGTGCGCGGCGAGAAGTGCGTCCGCCTCGCGGCGTAGCGCGTCGTATTCGGAATCTGTCATTACCGGCGCATCCGCCGTGTGGTAGGCGGCATTGGCCTCAGCGATGCGGGCGAGGAGATTTTTGAAATCGTCTTCCGGTTTTTTCATTTTTGGCTCGACGATTGTTTAGGCCCGGCTTGGTCCATCATCGCGCGGGGCTCGAAGCCGTCAAGGACGCTGCGCGCCGCTGCGCGGCCGCCTGCGGCGGTCCTTGACCGCGTCTCGCCCCGCGCCATTCTGCAGACGGCCGGGACGGGGAAACGGCCTTGCAACCGAACCGGGAAACGGTTTGTTGGTGCTGTTAAACTGCCGTCATTGCGAGCCGGCGTCAGCCGGCGTGGCCTCGCAATGATAATTTCGTCTAGGCTTTGGGAAAAACCAATGGGGGTCTGGGGCCTCAGGCCCCAGCGGGGTTGAGGGGCGGAGCCCCTCATGGGGTGTGGGGCAAAGCCCAGCCTCACTGCGCCGCCAGCAGGCTGGCCGCTGCGTCCCTTGCGGCGTCGGTGATGATTTCGCCGGCCAGCATGCGGGCGATCTCCTCGCGGCGGTCTTCCTCAGCCAGAATCTCCACCATCGTCACCGCGCGCCCGCCCGCCAGGCGCTTGGCGACGCGCAATTGCGCCGCACCCCGCGCCGCCACTTGCGGGGAATGGGTGACAACCAGCACCTGCACGCTCTGCGCCACCCGCGCCAGGCGCTCGCCCACCGCGGCGGCGGTTGCGCCGCCAATGCCGGAATCCACCTCGTCAAAAATTAACGTCTCCACCGCGCCGCCGCCGGTCAGCACCACTTTCAGCGCCAGCATCAACCGTGAGAGCTCACCGCCCGAGGCGATTTTGTCGAGCGCGCCGGGCGGCTCGCCCGGGTTGGTGCTGATGAGGAATTTCACCGCATCGGTGCCGCGCGGCCCCCAGGCGGATTCCGGCAGCAAAGCGCGGTCCACCACAAAACGCGCGCGGTCCAGTTTCAAAGGCGGCAATTCCACCGCCAGCGCCTCGCAAAGCGCCGCGGCGGCCTCCTCCCGCATGGTGGAGAGCGCGGCCGCGGCCTCGATATAGGCCGCGCGCTTGGCCGCGGTTTCCGCCTTCAGCGCCGCGATGTCCGCGGTGCCGCTCTCCAGGGCGGCCAGCTTGGCCCGCAATTGCGCCAAAAATTCCGGCAAAGCGGCCACCTGCACGCCATGCTTGCGGGCGGCGGCGCGCAAGCTGAATAGCCGCTCCTCGGTCGCCTCCAAGGCGCGCGGGTCATCCTCCACCGCGGCGGCGAGGCGGGAGAGCAGGTTTTCAGCGTCCGATAGCGCTTCCTCGGCACGCTCAATCGCCGCCAGCGCCTCGGCGGCGGGGTTTTCGACGCCCGCCGGGGTGGTGATGCGGGCAAGCGCGCGGGCAGCGCCGCGCAAATGCGCGGCCGGGCCCAAAGCCCGCCGGTCCTTCGGCGTCAGCTCAGCCAAGGCCGCAGCGATCGCCTCGGCCCGCCGCTCGCCTGATTGCAGGCGCAGCCGTTCGGTCGCCAGGGCGTCCTCCTCCCCCGGCTGCGGGTTGAGGCGCGAGAGCTCATCTGCCGCATGGCGCAAAAAATCCTCGTCGCGCGCGGCATCCTCGATCTGCCGTTCGGCGCCAAGCAGCCGGGCTGCCGCGTCCTTCCAGGATTTATAAGCGGCCGCCACCGCGGCGCGTGCCTGCGCCGGCACACGGAAACTATCCAGCAGCGCCAGATGATTCGCCGGATCAGCCAGGCCCACCTGCTCGTGCTGGCCCTGCACCTCAATCAGCAGCGCCGCGAGGGTTTTCAGGAACCCGGCACTCACCGGCTGGTCGTTCACCAGCGCGCGGGAGCGCCCATCCCGCCCCACTATCCGGCGGATCAGAATGTCTGAACCCGATTCCAGCCCGTGCTCGGCCAGTAATTCAGCCGCCGGGTGCGATGCCGCGACCGAGAACGCGGCCGCCACCACCGCCTGCTCAGCACCCGAGCGGATCAGCCCCGTATCAGCACGCGCGCCGAGTGCCAGGCCCAGACTATCCAGCAATATGGATTTACCCGCACCGGTCTCTCCGGTCAGCGTCGTCAGCCCCGGGGCGAACTGCAAATCCAGCCGATCGATCAGCACGACATCGCGGATCGAGAGGCTGTTCAGCATCTCGTTTTAGAATAACCCGTGCGATGCCGGCGCCGCAGCCCCGCTCTGGTCCGGCCCCGATGGCGCCGGTACCAGGTGATGCGCCTTCAGCTTGTCATAGGCCGCCTCATACCAGGGGCTGCCCGGATAATTATAGCCGAGGACGGAGGCCGCCTGCTGCGCCGGCACGGTAAGCCCCAAATCCAGATAACACTCCACCAGCCGCTCCAACGCCTCGGCGGTATAGGTCGTCGTCTGGTAGCTGTTGATCACATTCTGGTAACGGCCAACCGCGGCGGCATATAAATGCTGCTTTTCATAAAACCGGCCAATCACCATCTCATGCCCGGCCAGGCGGTTATAGGCCAGCCGCAGCTTGATCCGCGCGTCCCGCGCATAAGCGGAATCCGGGAAGCGCGTGATCACGTCGTTCAAGGTCTGGATCGATTCAAACGTCGCCGTCTGGTCGCGCTGCACATCGTCGATCTGCTCGTAATAACACAGCGCCTTCAAATAATAGGCGTAGGCAATATCCTGGTTCTCAGGATGCAAGGCGATAAACCGGTTGAGCGCGCTGATCGCGTCATCGTAATTCTGCTGCTTGTACTGCGCATACCCCGCCAGCAACTGCGCATGCGTGGCCCAACTGGAATAAGGATAGTTCTCCTCCACCGAGTCGAAATCCGTCACCGCCTTGTCGTAGTTCTGACTCTGAACCTCCGACACACCCTTGGCGTATAAAACATCAGGCGGCAGCGTGGTCCCGCCCGCATCCGCGCCCGTGTCGGCCTTGTCATGATGAGAACAGCCGCCCAGGACCAAAGCCACGGCAAGCAAGGAATAACGCACCAGCGCAGTCTTAAAATATGTCATCGCGCCCGGCTTATAGCAGCTAATGCCGGAACGCGAAGCCGGGGGAATAAGGAAGCAAGGCCAGGGGCTCCGCCCCTGGACCCCGCTGGGGCCGTAAGGCCCCAGACCCCTCGAATTAAGTAAAGACCACAGGGAGGGAGGGATAATTCGCCGGTCAGGCCTCTGGATAATTGCACAGTCCCAAGCGGCGAATTATCCCTCCCTCCCTGTGGTCTCATTAATGGGGTTTGGGGCCTCCCGGCCCCAATGGGGGTCCAGGGGGCAAAGCCCCCTGGCCTTTGCTTACTTAACCCCTTGACTTCCGCGGTCTGGCGGCTAATAGACCGGCGTTCACTTCATTTGGACATCCCTGCGTGAGCTGGGATGCTCTAGTCGTTGCTCCATGACGGAGTTGCGCATGCCAATCGGGCGATTGCCCGGATTTCAAGGACATACATAGCCTCATGGCTTCCATCTCAACTGTCGCCCGCCATTCCGATGCGCCGGCTTATTCCGGCACGGATGATTTTGCTGCACTTTTGGACTCTTCGCTCGGCGCAAATGCCGGGTTTGAGGGGTCGGTTGTTTCCGGGATTGTGCTCCGGATTGATGATGATTTTGTGATTGTCGATGTTGGTTTGAAGAGCGAGGGCCGGGTGCCGTTGCGCGAATTCGCGCCGGTGGGTGCCAAGCCCGAGGTCAACAAGGGCGACGTGTTCGATCTGTATATCGAGCGTTATGAGGACAAGGACGGCTCGATGGTGCTGTCGCGCGAGAAGGCGCGGCGCGAGGAGAGCTGGACCCAGCTGGAAAAGGCGTTCGAGGCGCAGACCCGCGTGAATGGCGTGATCCATGGGCGTGTGAAGGGTGGCTTCACGGTTGATCTGGGGGGCGCCACCGCCTTCCTGCCGGGCAGCCAGGTGGATATCCGCCCGGTGCGCGATGTTGGGCCGCTGATGGGCATGTCCCAGCCGTTCCAGATTTTGAAAATGGACCGCCAGCGGGGGAATATCGTGGTGTCCCGCCGCGCGGTGCTGGAAGAGACCCGTGCTGAGCAGCGCTCCGAGTTGATTTTGGGCTTGAAGGAAGGCCAGATTCTGGACGGCGTGGTGAAGAACATCACCGATTACGGCGCCTTCGTCGATCTGGGCGGCGTGGATGGCCTGCTGCACGTGACCGATATCGCGTGGAAGCGGATCAACCACCCGGCCGAGGCGCTGGTCATCGGCCAGCCGGTGAAGGTGCAGGTGATCCGGTTCAATGCCGACACCCAGCGCATCTCGCTCGGCATGAAGCAGCTGGAGGCTGATCCGTGGGAGGGCGTGGACGCCAAGTACCCGCCTGGCGTGAAGGCCTCCGGCCGTGTCACCAACATCACTGATTACGGCGCCTTCGTGGAGCTGGAAGCCGGCGTTGAGGGCCTGGTGCATGTCTCCGAGATGTCCTGGACCAAGAAGAACGCGCATCCCGGCAAGATTGTTTCGACCAGCCAGGAGGTGGACGTGGTGGTGCTGGATGTGGACGCCTCAAAGCGCCGTATTTCGCTGGGGCTGAAGCAGGTTACGCGCAATCCTTGGGAAGAGTTCCAGGACGAGCACCCGATC
>Ga0116231_10008538_pt1 | contig 17916 bp, 13 predicted proteins | sample S1TSphgellanicum_2_FD_89695 | JGI IMG/M metagenome (GOLD analysis project Ga0116231, IMG submission 89695) | Host-associated microbial communities from peat moss isolated from Minnesota, USA - S1T2_Fd - Sphagnum magellanicum MG | ecosystem: Host-associated > Plants > Peat moss > Unclassified...
AAAAAAAAAAAAAGCAGCTTTCAAGGTCCTTGTTAGAATTTTTATTGGAACTTGCTTTGCAATTCTATCATCATCCTACAATCTTGTTCAACTTATAGTGTCAAAAAAATAATAATAATATAATATAATTTAATTAAATTAAAATTACATATATATATACAGTGCTTTTTGTTTCATGTTTTTATTGATCATTTACACTAAGTCCACATTGTAATTGTAAATATTTAAGTTGGGGCCATCACTAGGTTCTTCACGGAGAGTATCAAAACTTGAATATATAGGTTGATTTGGAAGTCTTATGGTGGGTTTAATTGCAGAATTTGGAGCTACTAGTTTGTTCAACCCAAGTCTTGGGATATTGGGACAATGATAATTACAACTCAAAAAGAAAAAAGAAAAAGCAAAAGATGGGTATATTTGAGGCGTATTTCATGGAAGAAGGAAATTGGTGAACAGACCTTTTCTTCTTTTCCTTGGGGTTTTCATAAAATCAAAAGTTATGAATGAGCACCTAGTAAGGTGGCCAACAACAATTTGATTGTTGTCACAATTGACCCAAAAAAAAACCATTCTCCCCATGTGCCATGGACAACTCATGATTGATGTTGTTCGTGACTCCCATGTGACTCAAAAGCTAAACCAAGTGCTCGATCCATGGGCTCATAACTAAACACGGTAAGTCCAAAAAAAGCCATGAAAATAGCTTTTGGTTTGAGCTAAAAACTCCAAGTTCCTATGTTTGGAAAGTATGCACCGGTGATGCATTTAATTACTCATTACCCAACAACTAAAATGATCTCTCACTTAACATCTAACAAAATGTGTTCACAAATTTATGAACAACCCAAATTCTGGCACATCCTAATACTAAACCCAACGAAATTTTTTATGGACCAAAGTAGGGACCAAAATTAGGGATATCTGCTCATGTACTCACTCATATGCTTCCAATCTCTTCTTCCAAAAATAGGATTTGTAAGAAATTATTATTAGAACTTAGATTGTAGTACCTCTTTTTCACCATCTTTGTGGTTGAGTGTTGACTTTTGACTCAACGACATTTTTTTATCCGAATCAAAAGAAGATAACAATTTATTTTCCTCTCTCTCTCTTTTGCCATTTATACATTCTCTAGTTGGAAACATTCTCACATCTTTTTACCTGGATTACTTGCACAATATGCGGTGTTGGGGGGGGGGGGGGTTTTTGTATGAAACAAACAGGCAAAACTTTCCCCCAGGTTCTAATGTGGATTGGAGGAACTACTACAAAAGGTTATCCCCCCCCCCCCACCCCATTCTCCTCCCCCCGTGGATCATCACTTTTGTCTTTTGTGCTTTGGATCTTTTTGTCTTTTCTCTTTCATAAAATGAAGAAGAATGAAAGTTTGCAAGGAAAGGGAAAGAAAAACAAACTTTTGTTGCACAAAGATAACAATTTTTCTTCAATTTTTCTTTGTTGTTTTGGTTTTCCAACTAGGTATAGAAAAGTGAACACGGAACATGATATTGATAATAATGATGATGTAGAATTGTGTGTATGTGTGTATGTGTGTGTTTTTCTTTGTTTTTATTTACAATTTTGTGGTGTAATCAAGGTGACGTTCATCCATAAGCTGATTTAGTCAAGTTTGACTACTAACAAAATATGAAAGGAAAAAACCTAAACATCCTTATATTTTTTGGGCTACCTACTTGAACCATGTATAGAAATCTGACAATTTTAAAATATTTTAATCTTCTTTGTAATTTTGGCAATTTTTCCCCCAAAAAAAAATCATTGAATGTGCAACAGAAAATGTCAATTTTAATGCAAGATTTGGCACCCCAAAAAAAAAAGGCTAATATGCGAAAGAAAGAAGATGCGACAACTGGGTATTTCTATTGATGGGAATATTGTTAATGCATGGAAGATAATGAAGAAGAAATAGCTTTGAAACTTTGCGGATGGGAATAATTTCTTTTTGGAGCAGAGATGAAGATGGAAAAGAAATACCCAAGTTATTGGGTAGTTCTATTGATGGAAAGATTGCAACTACAGGTGAAGATGATAAAGATGAAGATGAAAAAGAAATAGTTGGGTGTTTCTATTGACCAAAGCATGTTGGACATTAATGTAGAAGATGATGTAAAAAAAATTGGCTGGGTAAGGATCTCTATGGATGGAAAAGTTAAGTTGTTTTGGAGGTAAGATGATGAAGATGAAGAAGAATAGGTTGGGTGTGTTCTTAGGAAGAGCTATTATTAGTCCAGGCCAAAAATAGTGGTAGCCAATATTAGGAATAGAAAACATAGCAGAAAATATTCTTATTAGGAAGGGAAGGGGACTTACTTGCAAGGGAGAAGGAGGCATCAAGACTTTGCTCAACTACTGTTGTTGTTGTTGCTGCTTGTTGCACCGTCTTTGTCCTCTCTTTACTCCAACTACTTGCAAATGCCAGTTGGGAAATTGTTAGTTTGTTGCTGGCTTCCTTTCTTTGTTGTTGCTCAGGCAGGAGGACTTTTCTGGGGGGGGGGGGCTGGGAACTTTGCTTCTTCTTAAAGGAAACAAGGGGAAAACAAAAGAGCAAAAAACAATGCAGTAGCTACATACTACATCCATACATAGGTAGCTTCCTCATACACTAAAGAAAAAATTTCATAGAGAATTCCTACGCAAGGATTCATGGAAGGGGTCATATTAGTGTACCCAAAAATGGGTGACCAAAAGTTTCAGACTCTTTTTTTTTCCTTTTTTTTTTCTTTTTAAAATTTACCGTTGATGGACCAATCAAAAGTGGATCATTGCAAAAGCACAAAAAAATTGAACTTTGTGGGATGTGGTTCACAACCCAGTAGAATTAATATTTTTTCCAAATTTGTGAGGTAGGTGGGTTAGCGAGATCTCTCTCTCTCTCTCAAGATGACTCAGACAACTTTGGGTACTTGTCAAAGAAGAAAGTAGAAAAAAATTTGGGATTCCTCGTATCGTTTGGCCATGTGTTGCTATTGTCAAAATATGACGACTTCAGAATTTCTTTTGCCTTGCAATGACACAACTTGGGCCCATTTTTTCAATTCCTTTGCATCATTTGCACCTCCACTTGTTTTGTCACCTGGAGCAAATTTTTTAATTAATTTTCAATTAAAATTAAAATTTTGATTAATTTTTAATTAAAATTTAATTTTTAATTTTTAATTAGTTTTTTTATTAAACTTTTAATTTTTCATTTTAAATTTTAAAAAAAACTGCTCACAGTATTAATCAATAGAACCACCAATAGGTAGGTACCAGACCCAACAAAAATCATTGCGAAAATTTGCCCACAAAAAGAGAAAAAAAAACACTGCTCACAACTAATCAATGAAACAAACAATAGGTACCAGGGGATCTATTTATTTTATTTTATTTTATTTTTTCAGTTTTGTGAGGTAAGAGGACTAGCAATCATCCACACCAGGAGTTAGCCAAATTTGGCTACAGCTCAGAGAGAAAAGTAGAAAGTTTTTGTATATACTGGCGACATGTAAGAAGAGTCTTTGGTCTAAATATGGCAACTTTTTTTGTCCCCAAAAAAATCCTTTGGACATGTTGTAGCACCTTTTTTAGTTTTTTTGGTGACCGAATGGCAAAATTTCGCCACAAAAAAATTCCCTCATACGTCCACAACAAAAATCATTAGTACTGAGAGATGAGAAAAGATCATCAATCCATAATACTGATGATGATGATGGCCATGAAGATGATAGCCATGAAGGTGATGGCCATGGTGATGCAGAGAGACAGTAAACAACAAGAAGAAAATAATGTGATGATGCAGATGATGATGATGATGGTGATGGTGATGAGGAATGAGCCAAAGAAAAAGGGGAAGAAGAAAAAGCATAAGGAAGGAAGCAATATTTATTTGGGTCAATTTTGTGATGTAGCTAGCCAAATTGGCAATCATCCATAGAAGAAGATTTAGTCAAATTTGGCTACAATTCAAAATATGAAAGTATCTTTTTAAAAACATCCTTGTATATTTTTGGCTACCTACTGGAACCATGTATAGAAATCTGGCGTGGTTTCTTAATTTATGGGTGAGTTCTTGTTACTGGAAATCTCAAAAAGCACTAGATTGTAGCTCTTTTAGATTTTAATTTCGTTTTTTGGCTATATATATAACCAGTGTTTTTTCCCCATTTTCCCCAAATTTGTGAAGTAGGTGGGTTGGCAATCATGTACAAGATGATCTTAGCCAAATTTGGCTACAAGCTAGTAGAATTTTTAAAAAACCTTCTATATCTTTGGCTACCTTCTTGAACCATGAATAAAAATCAAGCGATTTTTAAACAAGATTTGCTAGAATTACGGCTATTGAAAATGTCACAAATCACTTGATTTTAGTACTTTCAATTTTTAATATAGCTTTTTGGCTATATATTTTAAGTTCTGGCAAAAAAATAGGAGGCTCCTAAGCAGCAGCAGCAGCAGGAAGGAGGAGGAAGAAGAACAAGAAGCTGATGTGATCATGATGGTGATGAGAGAAGGAAATGTCTCTCTGGGTTTTTTGTTTTGTTGTTTTTCTCTGGTGATCATGACGATGATTGTGTTTTGCAGTGCACGTGTATGATTTTTCTGTTTTGCAAATCCTGTTCAGAAGGAGCCTGGAGGACAAGGAGGAGGAGGATGAGAGAGGTCCCACCTTCAGCAAGCAGATTGGATTGGAGGAACTGCGCTTCAGTGTTGCAGAATCCTCTTCCTCCTCTTTCAAACTCATCATCATCATCATCATCCCTCTCGATTCTCTCTCTCTCTCTCTCTCTCTCTCTCTATTAATGTTCTTCATCTTCTGCCCCAGTTTTTTTTTTCTGGCATTTTTTTTTCTTTTCTTTTGGTTCCGGATTGTTCAGCAATGTTTTGGATTTCGCCCACCCGCCCTTCCTTCCTTCCTTTTTCTCTACCGCGCAACGTCCATTTGCTCTTTCCAGAAAGAGAGAGAAGAGAGAGACTTGCGTTGCAGTCAATCCAAAAGCTAGTGCCCAACTGATCCTAAAAACAAGCAACGAAGCCAGTAAACAAGCAAGCTTTGAGAGAGCTCTGCCTGTCTGTCTCGAGAAGAAGCTCTGTGTGACAAATCCGATTTGTGTTTTTTCCAGAGATGTGCTTGTGAAGCAGCGCTCGACGTCGCAGCAGCAGAAGAAGAGTTTTCTAGATTCGTTTTCTGGCTCTTGTCCACGCACTTGAGAGGAGAGGACCAAGAGAGAGGAATTGATGAATTTGGAGATGGATCTTCGAGAACTGCTTGTTTCTACTACAGCCAAGCGTCGACTTCAATTTCCGCTGTCGTCGTTGTTGTCGCACCAGTTTGGATCTGAAATTTTCTTGAGCGCGATGGAATAGAATCCAGTTTCGTAGGAAGAATTTCGTACACTTCTTTGTGTTTCTGTTTTTTCTCCCGAGGAATTTCTTCCCTTGAGTCCGTTGAGCGTCTGAAGAAGAAGTTTGAGTGAAAAGAAGTCGGAGCCGGAATCCTCTCTGTTTCGATGTCGTAGAGTGCACACAACAAGCTGCAATTCCATCAGTTCTGGATGGTTCGGATACGATTGCACACCGCAATTGGAGCGATGGCGTGATGGTGTGATTCCCTTGTCGCAGAGAGACAGAGAGACAGAGTTCCGGACGACTTCTTTCGTCTTCGTCGAGCGCCAAAGCTTCACCTCGATGCAGTTGTGTTCTCGACAAAGAATCGAGATCGTGAAGTTCGTGCACGCGCATCGCAGTGTAATTCGCTGCGCCTCTAGAGCTCGTCGGCAATCTCGCTCGTTTTCTTGCTGCGACATCATCGTCGAGACCTGGCGGTGCTCGATTTGTTGTTTCGCTTTGGGATTCTTCTCCAGAAGTGCTGTTTCTCTTTCGAGAAGCGCTTGAGAACTCGCAGGAGTTTTGGATTTCAAGCAGTTGCTGCTAGTGGTTGATTTCTCAGAAACAACAACGATGTCTTCATCATCCTCCTCCTCCTCCTCGCATACAGTCGCTGTTCCTGCAGGGAGCAGCAGCAGCAGCAGCGTCCCCAACCAGAATTCGTCTTCTTCGTCGGGCTCCAACACCTACATGTTGAACAGCAAGATCATGGTGGTGGCAGTAGCAGTGCTATTCGGAGTGGTTCTCTTCATCCTCTGCATCCACATCTACGCCAAATGGTTCTGGAGAAACCACACCTCCATAGTGCGAGGAAGAGGAGCGCACAGTGCATCGTTTCCATGGAGAACAAGGAGGAGGAGAAGACGAAGAGGACAGATGAATTTTCTTAGGGGAAGAGGAAGAGGAGAAGGATACAACCAGGACGACGACAGCAACAACTTCCCCCCTTACCTGCTGGACGGTTTTGGCTTGGACAAGACAGCGCTGGAGCTTCTTCCTACTTTTGTGTACACAGCAGCGGAGATGAAGAGCTCCGTGCTGCTGGAGTGTGCAGTTTGTCTGGAAGAATTCGAGGAGAAAGAGACAGGAAGATTGCTCCCAAGATGCAACCACTGTTTTCATCTCGACTGTATCGACATGTGGTTCCTCTCTCACTCCACTTGCCCTCTTTGCAGAACCAGTGTGAAGTTGGATGAGAAACCTCAAGATGGGCTGGATTCACACCCTTCTTCTGGTCTCCTCCATCAACCAGAGCTTCTCCTCGAATCCGGAATTGTATCAACAGAAGAAGGTGAGGCAGCAGGCGAGTCCTCATCTCTGAGCACCGTTTCTGCAGCAGCCGGTACTGTGACATTAGCTCGGGACTCAATGCAGGAATCTTGGGAAGATGTTGCAGAGAGAGAGGATTTGGGTCAGGGATGGTTGGAGGAGCAACAGGAGCAGCAGCAGCAGCAGCAGCAGCAGCAGCAAGCCTCAACGACAACAGTAGCAGCAGGACCTGACAAAGTGCAAGACCAAAACAACACCAGCAATAATGGAGGAGCTTACATTCCTCCCAATGTGTTGTTCTGGGGGATCCAGACACATCTCCAACAGAATGCTCAGTCTGCAACAGATGCTGCCCTGGCTTTGGGGACTCAACAACAAGGATTTGCAGGTTCAGTGTCATCAATCCATGCTTCATCTGTTCCTGTTGAGATGGCAGCCAGGAATCCAGTTGTGATTGCAGAAGAAGCTGACACAAGCAGCAGCACAGGCATGACACTACTGGCTAGCCTCAAGCGTCTGTTGAGCAGAGGCAGGATTGTAACACCTTCTATTGCGCCACCACCCATTGACCTTGAACAAGGTGCAACGGCAGGCCCATCTCATCTTCCACCATCTCTGGGAAGAACAACATCAGCATGAACTTCACACCCACATCTGTCTCTTCTTGAGCTTCCTTCAACTGATCACAAACCATCTGAATTCACTCACCTCCAAATGGAGTTTTTGTGAAAATTCCATCACTATTAGTCTTTGTAGCTCTTGGAAAACAATCCACCAGAAATCTGAAAAGGGACTCTGGAGAGATCAATCTCTTGGGGGACTTTTGAGCTTTCACAAAACTTCCTTCATACTTTTCGATTGATTAGCTTACACTTTGAAAGCATGCCAGATCTTTGAAGTTTGCAAAACACAATGTTGTCACTGTAGTTGATCGAAGATGCATTGAAAACCATTGGACTTCCCAACTGGAGACTTCATTCAAGAGTGTTAAGCAATCTCAGCTCCCCCCATGAAAATTGAGACTCAAAATGCATCATCAACTCTGGTGGAATCCCAGGCTAAACAATTGCAAGAGCACAACTGGCTCAAGCTAGAATGAGGAACCAATTCCTACCTCTCCTTTTGTACAAATTTATGTAACATTTGTGTAACATTTATGGATTCATTAGTTCAATCAATCAATCTTCAATGCAAAAGGATCACAGAGAAACACACAACTGTCATATGCAGGAACATGATATGACACATGTAAAGTATTGAATACACAGTAGACCAATTTCTCTGGTGTAAATAAATTGATGAGAGAAATGATCAAATATACCAAGTGATGTCCACTTTGTTCTTTCTGCACCCATTTCTTAGGGTTCTTAAAAACGTCAAAAATCTCAAGGATGTTAAATTTCTGCTGCTTGATGTTTTAAGTGCAGGGGTAACAGGATCCACACAATTGATTTCTTCTCCATTTGTGAATTTGTTGGTGAGCTGATTTTAAGTTTCAATTCCACACTGTTTGGCTGATGGGTGTCTAGTCAAAATCAAGTTGAGGTGATTTTGTATTTGAATTCAGACACAATTTAGTTGATGAGGGTGAACAAAAAAACAAACAATGGATTTTTGTTTGAATGCTGTGCCGTTTGGTTGATGGGTGTCAGTCAAAATCAAGTTTATTGATTTTCATTCAAATTTTGTGTAGTTTTGCTGATGGGTGTGAATCAAAATCAAGAGTTTTTTGTATGATTTTCTAATTCATGAAAGCAACTCACAAACCATACACAACTCATATTCTCAAACTTCTATCTCTTTTGTCACTCTAATACACCCAAAAAAAAATTACTTTCAAATTGCAGAGGACTTGATTGTACGGGAGGATAATAATTCTTCATTCTTCGATAGAGAGTTCTGAAATTCCAAATTCAAAGAAGATTGTTCTTCAAATTCGTGAAAAAGGTGGAGGAAAAAGGACATCCATGCAAACTTATACTTTTCAATGAGAGAATAATAGTATCCAAAAGCGGTGGTGTAATAACATTGGATAAGTGCCAATTTTTTGTCTTAACTTGAAACTTCAAATGGACAAATTGAAGATGATGTACTTGCGTTTGCTACTTTTGTATCCTTTAGAGTTAAAAGCACATGGTTTTCAAACCCATAGTTTGTGAATGCTTCATGACCAAATGTGAATTGCAAGCTCAACTTGTGGATACATGGACTTGGATTCTAGCAAGTTATAACACGAATAGACTTGTGCTAAAAAATTGTGTAGTGATGTAAATTGTGTAGAAAGGGAAGAATACAAGTGGAGGTGAAGCAAATGGTCATAGCATTGTACCTCCAAATGTTAATGACCTAAAAGTTGGAATTGTTGCCCCACATAAACATGATGGGTGTGAATCTTGGAGTATCCCTCACATGCTAATTCTTGATCTAAAACCTCAATGATTCTACCTTTGCTTGCCATAGAGCCACCATCAAAGCATTGAGATAAGTACTACATCCTAAGGCACTTGAACTTTAATCACACCAAATTCCAATCCTCCTATTTGAAAATTGTATGGAAGCAACACAATCTTTCTAGGATGAACAAAGAAGAAATAGACTTTTGCTCTCTCTTGTTTGCTTGAATTCAAGTTGATAGACTTTTGCTAACATGCAAAAATTATAAACAATGAAGACCAATGGTGCATATCATGTCTTAATGTAATTTATGCATTATCATTGTCCATGTTAATTACAACGAGATTGAATTTTTCGAAAGAATTTGTCTTTCACCTTGCAATTTCCACACACCTATGCCACTTGGCCTTGACATTGCCTCCTCATGAATTTCACCTTGTGCAAATAAATTTTTTTTGTAATCCTTGGAACTTTAACCGTTCGACAACAACTTAGTCATCAGTTGTTGCACTTATAACATCATCATCAAAGCTTACTATTGCAAGAAGCTGAGGAGGAATAATTGTGGCAGTTGCACCAAGAATTGAGCCAACTTTCAAGTTTTGAACTCGTGAAGCTGGCCCAGCTATAAAAGTTGTGCCCGTATTTTCAATAGAATGGGTAATATCCACAATCCTTTCCTTTATCAACAAGTGATCGCACTTCTCAAAATGTTTTGCTTTCAAGTACCATCTCAAACCTCTCTTGATCGTTCTTGACAACATGAATTGTATCTATGTGCTCACACATCAATGTACTTGTACATACTTAAATCCAGGTACGAAGGAGGTAATCAATGTCCCCAAGATTGCATCAAATTCATTACATAAGCTAGTCGTGGAATATGATCTCGTTGTTGCAACTCCACTTTGAACTCCATGAGGGTATCCACCTTCTTGCGTAGCAGCTCCTGGTCGTGTTCTTTATCAAAGTTCTCGATCACAGTTGCTTGTGTGTTATTTGCATTAGCTCGTCTCGGATCTCGGATATGCTTCTCCTTCTTTGTGAACGATGGCAGACTCTTGCCCAGTCAAGGGCGGTATTCACGCACTGGACGCATTGTTCGAGGTCAAAAGCTATCGCCATGTCGCAGCAACGACCTCTAGCACCAGGCGCGCGCGTCTGGATCACCAGCCGCTGTTCGTCCTTTGCCTGCATCACTTTCCACTCAATTCCTGGGGCAGTCAGTAATTCCTCTTGTGAACAAGCTTCAACACATTATATTCTCACGGGTGGGAAAGTGCATCGACGATTGATTTGCCTCACAGGTAAGCTCTCCATTTTGTTGCAATCTACTCTCGAATCGTGCTGATTCACTTGCATGAAATGACGACTGCAGCGGCTTCAGAAGCATGCTTGCGATTTCAGCGATCTCATTCGTTTTGTCCTCGAGGGTTATTCTTTTTGAGTGTCCTTGTATTCTTGCAACACAACCAAGGTTTCGGTGATCATAGAGACACAACATGCATGGTTTGCTGAGGTTTATCAAAATCTGAGATTGTCTTGCCCCCAAGATCAATTTCAAATAGTCTGCTTTCTTCATCTTTCTGTAGTACCTGGGATCAAGTGATTTGCGGTGAGGTCATTTGTTATGCTGATTTGATCACAACTCTATGTCCAATGCATACTACATAGAGTTGTGTACAATAGTTCATCATGGTTTTGTACACAACTCTATGTCCAATGTACACTGTACAGTGTGCATTGAATGTCCCTCCAGATTGGTCGAGATTGATGTGAGGGCATGGATGCATATGTGGCAGATGTATATGAACATGTAAGATAGAGACTTTGTTGGTGGCAGTAAGGCTATGGACATTGCTCAAGGGTGCCAATATCTGACATAACCAAAACTGTGATTAAGTGCTCAGAGAATGCAAGCCCAGTATTGGGTCAACGCTTGCATAACAGTCTTGACCCTTATGCAATTTTGTCTTTCTTTTGTGTTTTACCTATAAGGTTCTACTCTTTTTTCTTGGTGGGGAGTTCAGTTTCATTACAGTCTTTTAGGCCTATTTTGTGGTAGGGGACCTATTCTGTATTTATTCTTAGGTAACTGAATCAGTTGCCTCTCACGAAGCAAAAGAAAATCCGAAAAGTCTTGCATGCATGTGGAACTGTGAATATATGTGTGCTTCTAGAACATTGAAGTTGCAGGGGTGGTGATTTGTTCTGTCACAAGTAGAAGTTGAAGTTCTTCTGTCCCTGTATACTTTTCCATATGCATGATGGATGAGCACTTATATCACGGTGTGCCATTTACAAGGAAATCTGCTTCTTAACACTTAATTTAATGTGACAAGCATAAGAAGTGCCATTGCAAAAAATGTCGCAGGAAAGAGCCTGGTGCTGACAGGCTGCCATTCCAGAGACGGCAGCCAAGGTATGAGCAATTTTACCCTGTAGGAATGCATCTACAAGAGCATGTATACATATAGCAACTGTTTCAAGAAAATGTCTACATGTTGATCATGAGAATTATTTTGTGTGAAAGTTACTAGGATCTCACATGTGCTTCTCCTTCTTTTGTGTCTTGGTGGCAGACCCGTATCCAGTCAAGAGGGCAAAGTCAAGTGGACAGACTGAGTGGTGTGGAATTGGAGTTCTGAGGCAGAGTGACAAGTAACAGAGGATATCTGGAATTGCGACAAGGTTAAATGAAGCAACAAGGTAGATTTGAAACAAGAATTGTTTGAGGCCAATTATATCACCATATTGCAGGCTCAACCTCAACCTCTTGCATCAGGCAAGTCTAGATAGCCAGCTGCTGTTCCTGCATTGCCTGCATCAGTTTCCTCTCCACTCCTGGGGCAGTCAGTAATTCCTCTTGTGAACAACTTTCAGGACATATTCTCACAGCTGGGAAAGCAGGTCCACAATTGATTTGCCTCCAGGTATGCTCTCCATTTTGTTGCGATGTACTCAAATCATCCTGATATACTTGTAAGGATTGACTGCAGCTTTGGAAGTGTGCTTGTTTCAGTCATCTTGTTTGTTTTGTGCTCAAGGGTTATCTTGAACATCCTTGTATTCTTGCAACACATACAAGGTTTTGGTGAGCATACAGCCACATTATGCATGTTTTGCTGAGCTTTATTGAAAGATGAGATGGTCTTGCCCACAAGATCAATTTCATGAACCACCATCCTTCGTGTCTGTGGAGATTGGAACCAGTAGCCGGGCAACAGGTGCATCACCATCCATTTTTGGTTCTGAACCAAGGGAGCACCTGTTCAGGTTACTGCTGGAGTTATTACCACTGTTGAACCTGTTGAGGGTAGTACTGAGTCTATTAATAGTTACTGATGGGTGAAATGTGGTTATCTTGTTTGGGGCTGCAATCAGAGAAGCAGTATTGTTGCTCATGCATCATTCCAAATGCTCTTGTGGTAAAAGATGTCATTGCATGTCCCAGCAATTGTAAAACCCAGGTGCAATAACATTTGCACAAGTGCATCTTTTTCACACTTTCTTGCATTGTTGAGAAGTATTTGCTGTGGTGCAAAACCAGCTCATTTGTTTGATGAAGCAAACTTCACTAGGGCTGTGCATACAATATTTGTGAAGAAGAGATCTTCTGTGTGCCATCATTGAAGAAGTGGGAATTTTGTGTTGCTGGTTCCATCCACAAGCTTTTGGCTTGAATAAGAGATTGTCTCAAATCTTAAGGTTTGATACTCCCCTAATGTTCTCATTGAATCTGATGGGACCTTGAGCCACCAAGCTGCCTCCAAGCTGGGACATTATGTCAGTGTCCCATGACCAGCTGTTGCATGCTCTTTTGTAAGGTTGTCATTTTCCTTGATAGACTGAACATTGTGATTCTGGCCACAAGTAGTTTTGGACAGCAATCTAGATCTATTCTAGCTACTTGTCACAATCTGAAGCTTGGCATGCCCTGCATTTGAAGCAGATTATGAATCTATATCATGAGAACTGTCAACTTTATGGTGCCTTTTTTCCACCCTCAAATTAGACCTGTTCCGGGACTAGCCACAATTGTGTATGAAGTATCTCAAGTTGAAGATCAAGATATAATAAGTCTTTCCAGCAGTGTCTTTATATATATATATTGTAGTCATCCTTCAACAGTTTTGCTCTATCTGCAACCAAGACACATTCTCAGTTGGATTCTAGACTAAGTTCCTGCACTAGTGAGTGATGATGACTTCAGAGTTGCTCAACATCTGGACAGAATTGGGCTTCAAGATGCCCTGCAATGAGCACGTGCAATAGGCTAGGAGTGCAAGCTTACAGATTGGTGGCATTAGCTTGCACTGCATGCCAAGTACTTGTGTTTTTTGTTGGGAGTTTGGTAGTTGAGCATAAGTTGCAAACAGTAATATCAGTCTTGGATTGACGAGCTGGATGAGCATCCTAAAACAGGCTCAGATTGTGAAGCTTGCAAGTCAAGTTGCTCATGAGACAGATACTGCACACAATGCAGACAATCTTATTCACAAAATTAGGCAAAATACTAGTGTGAATCACCCCATGATCAGATCAAAAGCTTGCAGAGGTAGATCCAGAAGGAAGAACAGCTTGCAGCAACAAGCATCTCAGCTTGAAGCAGGTGTGGAAAGGCAACATGGTTGGTGCAGTTGGGGTGCCCTTGTTCAACCTTCAAAGAACAGATTCTCAATACTTGTGTCTACAGCAACTGCACCATCTTCAACATCCAAGTAGCATGTGAATTATGTTTGTCTCTCTTCTTCAATATTAGGTAGAGCCTAATATTTTCAGGAGATCAGTTAGCCTTGGTCTTTGTCTGGTATTTAAATATAGGTCCTTTTCTGGAGTGCAAGCCTATAGTTCACTAATTCATGTGTTCTTAGATAACAGTTTCATGCACCAATTAAAAGTCTGCTAACTCTCCTCAACCCACTGCCAAGATCTGCAGGATGCAGGTTTACCTAGCTAGCTGGTTCCAGGGGATCTGAAGAATGAGTCAATGCATGTTGCAGTAGGGTCCTTTTGCTTTTGAATCTCAGTATAACATGCATGTGACATGATGAATGTAAGCCCAAATTTGCACAGAACTTATAGTTGCTGTAATAAACTGACTACAAATCATAATATAAAATTGTGGACTAGCCTACTGATGTCACTGTTATTCATGTAGGAGCAAATGCAAGCTTCTACAATGTCCTCATCTTCTTCACACACACAGACACACACAAGACACATTCAAACTGTTGAGCTTGCTCACTTTTGTATAATATTGCAGCAAGGGGATTTGAGACTTGTTCTTGAATATTATGTGATGCAACAATCCTCAGAAGTATTGACTAGAACTTGGGTTATTTGTAAAGCACTTGTACAAGTCCAATTATATTATCATGTGATTTAATTTATGTCTCTGGTTAGAGTTGGAGAATTGTATGACTTATAGGATCCTGCAGGCTTGGAGAAGAGAGAGAGAGAGTAATTGTTACTCATCAAGTTCAATGAATGCAGGAAGCATGAATATGTAAGATCATAAGCATTATTTCAACAGTCCAAATTTAGATGATCCCTGATCATCTTACGCACATCTTTTGACCTTCATATATACCAAGATCTCAGCTTTTTGTATGATTGAATTGAGGTTTTGTAGCACAATTGTTTGCTGAAATTGATTTGTTACAGTGTATTGATGTGATGAAATGTGCCACATTTTGTTGGAGTTCAGAAAACACACTTGACATCTCTTTTGGGTGGACATGAGGTGTGGATTTTGAAGGGCTATGAAATGTTGGGTTGCTCTTCAATGGGTTCAGAACACTCACCCTACAAACCTCCATCATGAGGCGAGACTACTCGTGCAAGTTTGACTTGATTGATGTTGTTGGCGACTTATGGGTAATTGAATCCACTATTGAGTGAAATTCTTTAAACTTCTTCCCAACTTCCTCTTTCGACACAAATTAGTTTTGGTGATGTCTTCACATACAAAATGATAATGACATTCTATGTGTTTTGTCCTAGCATGGAAGACTGGATTTTAAACCATTCTAATACTACTGATATTATTGCAAAACACTATTGTAGCTCTTGGTTCTAAATGTCCAATTTTGTATTAAAACCTTTTTAACCAAACAACTTCCTTAGGGTACATCCACAATAAAATGAGTCACACCCAACTGTTTTGTTCCTTTCAAAAGGGCAAAGACTTTAAATTGAAAATTGAAATGACATGCAACCATTGCACAAATTTATGTTTTAATCACATATTTGACTTGTACAATAAATTCTTATAATAAAATTTAGTTTTTTTGAATTTTACAACTTATTATTATAGTTATCCAAGAGTTATTGGAAAGAAAATTGTAAATTTTGAATTTTACGATTTATTTATATATCAATTCCAATGATGATCCGAAACCATATAAAGTCTAATAATTATTCAATCTACATGAATATGATAAATTTTTTTTAAAAACTAAATTAATTTTGATCATTTTTATGTGACTTACTCATGAGGACCTCAAGACTAATTACAAGTGTTTGATTAATCTTTTTTCACCCTCAAATGTTGACAAAATTGACTCGTATTTTTATATGTCATTCTTGAATGTATATTACATCACAATATGTAGATTACATAAAAAACATTTAATCCTGAACAAAGTTTAAGATTGACAAGTGTGTTATTTAGGAATGGTTACATTTGCAATGGTTCATTATATTGAAAACTTACCCCTTGGAACCTTCCATCAATGCACGATATTTGGTTTTAGACAAGGATAAAATTATTATAAATTATCTCTCCACACCACAACACTAGCAAATTCCCAACTTTCATAATATAACCATTAATCGACCTTCTAAATTTTATATCACCTACCCAATCAACATCCACAAAGGCTTCTAATGTCACGTTATTCCCCTTTTTATAAAGAATACTAGTCTATAATACCCTTCAAGTACATAAATATTTGTTTTTCTACATTTAGATGTGGTAGTTGGGGGGTTGGTTAGAAATAGACTCACTATAAAAATAGAGAAGTTAATGTTTAGTTTAATATTTACTACATAGATTGATTTGCCTACCATCTTCCTGTACGTAATAGAGTCTACTTTCTAATCATTCATGTTCACTTCAAGTTTAATACCTTCTACCATTGGTACCTTAGTTGGATTGCAATTTGCCATCCCAAATATTTGAAACATCTCTTCAATCTATGGTTTTTGAAACAAAAAATTTCTTTCCTTTGTGAAAGTAAAATTAATGCCCAAATAGCATCCCGATTGTCCCAAGTCTATCATCTTGAACTATCCTTCAAGTGACCTCTTCAACCATGCAATCTTTTCATTAATGTTCCTTGTGATGACAAAATCATCTACATACAACATGACTATTAAAATTTCACTTTCATTTTACTAGAAGTAGAGGTTGGAATCTACTCCACATTTAGTCATTTGTACACTTTTGAGGAACTTGTCAATCTTTTCATACCATGTTCGAGGAACCTTATGGAGTCCATATAATGTTTTGTTTAGTCAACAAACCAAGTATTCACTTCTAGGCTTGACAAATCTTTCAGGTTGCTTCATGTAAATTTCCTATTAGAGATCGCCATTCAAAAATGTTGTTTTAACATCCATGTGACATATTTCCAACCGTGATGTGCCATTAGAACTATCACACTTCTAATTGTGCTCCACTTAATTACTAGTGCAAAAGTTTTTTCAAAGTCCAAATCTTTTTTTTATTTGTTTCCTTTAGTCATTAACTAGGCTTTGTATTTTGAAGGTTTTCATGTGGAATCATTTTTCATTTTATAGACCCAATTGGTTATAATTGGCCTATTTCTTGCTAGCAATTTAGTCAATTGCCATGTTTGGTTGTACAAGATGGAATCCATCTTTTCAATCATGGCCTTTCACCATCCTTTGTATGTTACTGCTTTTAAAAATGTGGTTGGTTCCCAAACAACTCCCATAATGAATTCCTTAAATTGCTTGGGTATCATGGTTGTTATTTTTGGTTGATGTTGTGGTATTTCAATTTGACTTGCTACCATGGATCCCTAATCATTGTCTAAATTTATTCCATCATTGATTGGTTCAATCCTTTCTACTAAGTGTTCACAATTTATAGGAAGTTCACTCCTTGTATCTAATGAATTACAAAATAGAGTACCACCTTGGGATGATTTTTTTGTTGGCCTTTGAGATATGTTTGAAAAAATTCCAATGTTGTTTGAGTGTTGCACATTGCCAAGTTCCTTTGTCCTCTCCTTCGTCAAAGTGGCTGAATGTTCAAGAGATGAAACACCTAGTCCAGGAATTGGTGTTATCTAAGTTGATCCCAATGATCCAATGTGTGTTTTGTCAAACATCACATCATGACTTTAAATTACTTTCCTAGTTTTGAGATTGAACAATCTATAAGCTTTGGTGTGAGTGTCATAGCCCACCAACCAACACAATTAAGATTTTGGATCAAACTTCTTTCTTTTGGGATCTAGAATCAAGTTGTGAGCTACACACCCAAAGATTCTCAAGTGTTGCAAGTTCAATTTTTGTCCAAAGTATAATTCTTCCAACGTCCTTCCTTGGTTGGCTCAAGATGGTGACTTGTTCACCACATAGTTTGTCGCAACCCCACTTTGGCCAAGTGTGGGGGTGAAACCCAACACTTGGAAAAGTTGGAGGTTGGGAGTCTTCCGGGACTCCCGAATGTTGAGAGCTCGACAGCAAGGGGCGAAACACCTCGCATTGGGGTGTTCTTGGTGTCATTGGAAAGGTCTTGAAACGTAGATATCGAAAATGCCCTCGCATTGGCAATTCGGACATCTGCAGCCCAAGTTATGGGCAAAAGAAAGGCCGGGAGTCAAACTGGCA
>Ga0116231_10008539_pt1 | contig 17915 bp, 15 predicted proteins | sample S1TSphgellanicum_2_FD_89695 | JGI IMG/M metagenome (GOLD analysis project Ga0116231, IMG submission 89695) | Host-associated microbial communities from peat moss isolated from Minnesota, USA - S1T2_Fd - Sphagnum magellanicum MG | ecosystem: Host-associated > Plants > Peat moss > Unclassified...
AAATAAATAAACAAAACTAACGAACTAAAAAAAAAAGGGCTTACTAGACAAAAGGATGGTTTGAAGCTTTGGTAGTTCCACGTTCCCACACCTACACAAAGGGCAACGATATTACCAAGTGAGGTTGAACTTGAAACAAACACACACACAAAAAAAAGGTGAACAACAAAAAAGGTAAATAGGTGAATAAAAAAAGGTAAGTAGTAGACATTTGAAGAAAAAAAATGACAATGAAAGAAGTGGTCAACACAAGTAACTAGTGAATAATAACAAAGCATCATAAACAAGCATGCAAACAATTAGTGAATAGCAAAGTGAACCAAGTAGATGATGTAAAGAAATGAAGTAGGTGGGAAATGTACATGCATGCAAAGTATGAGCAAACGAAGCAATGGCAAGTAGACAACAACACATAGGTAGGTGATGCATAATTAGTGCTACAATATGACATGACAATGCATGCAAAGAGGAGAAAAAAAGGGGGACATAAATGAAAAGACCAAGGAGATTCAGAAACAAGAAGAAGAATCCACCAACAATCCATGACCTACCCAAAAAAAAAACACAAAAGAAAGTGAAGTAACTAAGCAACAAGCAAAAAAGAAAATGAGAGAGGAGAAGCTTGTTGCTCCTTTTATTCTTCACGAAATAGAAGATAATGGCTAAACATGACGCCATCAAGAAATTCTTGAGTTCTAAACCTATAAAGCTACTGCATTGGATCCTTCTAGAAATAGACTCTAGACTATAAACAACCTAACTAACTAACTAAACCCTTACACCCTAGGCTTGGTCTAATGTTTATCATGAGAACCGAACATGGGTAAAATTGTTTGTCCCGCTCGGGTCTCACTTTTTGAATGGGCATAGGCCTTATTTGGTTCTCAATGGCTGGTTCTCAAATAAGAATGAACCGACATTCCTTCCGATGTCAATCAATTGGGGTATCAGAAAATAGGATGCCTCGCAATGTTCTAGTTGTGATACCCAGCACAATTTGAAATACCTACCCAACACTGGTATTGAGACTGGCATAAAACTGGTACAAGGCTGATTTTGCCTCAGCTCTGTACCAGATTGGTGGGGTCATTGCTACCAGTGTTGATACTTGACACCACTGCAGGCCTATATAGTAGAGTTTTCCTTAAAGTCATCCTGTCTTTGGGCCTCTTTTCACCCCCTATCTTCTCTTTAAGCGAGGTCCGCAAAGTAAGGAAGTTTTATTAAATCTGGGTATGAAATGCTGAAACTCAGCATTTAATGCACAAGGTTCGAGGTAATTATAGTAGTTGTACATATAGGAGCAGTGAAAATATATGTAGCAACGGTGGAGGCGCCAATGAAAAAGGAAAGGGGGCGTCAAAACCAGATGAAAAAACTCAATTTGGCACAAAAAAATGGTGCATCTCTGAGTTTCACAGTTTTCCGCCCCCCTTAAGGCAATGTATTTTTCTTAACAGGTTTATATTTTTAAATCATCATTATGACCTAGAAAGTTATTGGCTTGGTGTTACATCAATTTGCACATACTTTATAATATACATCATACCACCAACGATCCAAACATGAAATTACCGTTTGCATGCCATTATATGGGTTGTTGTTGTTGTGGATGCACCTGCTCTAAACCCAAGAGCCCTGACTAATTATGAAATCTGATTTTTCCATATCATTTTTGAACTGTACAAGGTTAGAAGTACGTATACTTTTGTTGTACTTTCAGACTCCAGTATCTGCAAGAACACTGCTAATCTGCAGCTTTTAGGAAGAAGAAGAGGAGGAGGAGGAACAGTGCAGAATCTAGAGTCTAAACTAGCGTTGCAAATATCTGGTACTGATCATGAGTTCAACAAGTTGGAGGTTGTGACAAAACCACTGGACTAGCCTACTAGTACTCTGTTCAAAAATCTCCTGCGTTGTTGCACTCTTGTCACTTGTGTCCGTCAGCTGCTGCTGCTGCTGCTGCATTGTGGGATTAGTGTGGGATTGGTTCTTGGATGCGTGAGTGATCGATCGATCGATCAATCACACACGCCAGACTTGTGCAGTTCATCTGCAGAGGCTTGATCCCCCAGAATTGCACACAGCTTCAGATCATAGCTTGAGTGCAGGGATGCAGCAGGCTGCACCAAAGATGTGATGCAAGATCTTTCATGTTTCAAGTAGAAAAAAAATTTGTACTTAGAAGTGGAAACCAAGCTGAATATTAAGTACTAAAATGAATAATTTTTTTTCACAAAAACATTGCTCAGCTCCAATTGGGCATTTTCCGCTTATATGGTGATCACTGATTAGTGTCCTTGAATATACGGTGATTACTAGATTAGTGTTGATTAGTAGAGGCTGAAGTAAAAAAGTATCAAAACAACCTGAGTGACTCAAATGTCATTTAAAAAGAAAAAAAAAGAAGCATTCATTCAATCTCTGAATTAAAATTAGTTTTTTAGTAGATTCTAGTAATTTGGAAATAATATATGATTTTGAATGCAAAAAAATATTAATTTAAAAAAAAAAAAACCCCTAAACTCCGCCTTTAATTTTACTGGTGAAAATTCTTCAGAAATGCAGTTTAAATTTATCCCCCCTTCTCTTTTGTGTGGAGGAAATCGGAAGGAAAATAAAATTTCAACTATTTAAAGGGACTAAATATTTCCCTTTATCATTCTTTGAGGTCACCTATTTACTTTTCCTTTGCTTCTTCAATATTTATTGATGGTTTTAGGCCTACTCTATCATTATTTAGCCTAAAAATTGCTTTCTCTTTTAACATGTGTTGTCATTTTATTTTTAGTTGAAAAATGAAAAATTTTACCATTTTTTCTGTGCTATCATGATGTTTGAAGTCACCCTGGTTTTTTTTTTCTTTATTTATTTATTTATAAAATTTTAATAATTATTTTAAAAAGATTATTCAATAACTTTTTAACTAAGAAAAACAATTTCAGCACCCAAGTGTTGAAACAATTATTTTTGAGGTGTCAAGCAATTTTGACACCTCACTTTCTTTTTTTCTTCAACTTTTCCACACCGGGAGTGTAAAATAATTTTTTTTTGACAATTTCAAGGCAAGTAGGTGAAGTTAGCGAAAAAGATGAGGTTTTGAGTTTTGAGGTAAAAAAATGAAGGAGAGAAAAAAGAAATTTTTTTTAAAAAAAAATTATTACACAAACTCAAAGTATAATTATTCTGGAGATTCTGACATATGAAGAGAAATTTCCCCCAAAATTTCAACAAGGAAAATTTGAATTAAAAAACATGCATCAAATCTGACATCAACTCGGGGTACCTAAACCCTAAACCTAAACCCTAAACCATGAGTTTAAGAGAATCTATGCATAGTAGAGTATATTTTTTAAGCTTTTGTATTTTTTTTCAGCTACCTGCCATCATGAAATTGAACAATTGCTCAAAATTTTATTACATCATGATTTTTGGCAACTTATTTTATGCAATTACACAAGTCATATGCAACTAAAAAATAATATTATGCCTAATTTTCTTTACTAATTTAAAGATTGATTTAATTGGGTTATGTGTAATGTGTTGGTCTTTTACTGCTATACAAGAGGAGAAATTTTTAAAAAAAAATTTTAAATAAAAATTTTAAGGGCAGAAATAAGTGTAGGGTAATAATGCCCAAGGAGCAGGGCATTCTTGAACTAAGTGCCTCCCGGGCAGAGCCGAGGGGTGCTTATATTGAGAATGCCCTGCTCCGAGGGCATAACCGAGTACAAAAGCACCCTTGTAGAATTTTATTTTATTTTTTGATCATTTTTTTCTTGTGATGTCCATTGGGGTGTACCGTGGGAAAAATAGGAAAAAAAAAAACAGAGAGGCAGGACATTTTGGAAATGAAATGCTTGCATGTGCGACCATTTTGGTTTTTCAAAATACCCGACGGACTTTTGCAAGGAAAATATTCATAAAAATAAGGCACCATGTATAATAATAATACACTAGGAAATTTCTGCAGGAAATTCTTTTACAATTCTTAAGGAAAAACATCATCAGCCAGCAATTTGGACTCTGAACACTTGCAACGGACTCAACCACTTTAATAAGTTTTTTTTTTGTTCAAAGAAAATGGTAGATAGATAGCTACTACGGGCATGATTGAGTACAGGGCTCCGACCCAAGCTTCAGATGAAGAAGCATCTCCGCCCATACCTCGTATTTGGGCCCCTCTTGTCGTGTTTAACACATCCATCCGTCATAGAGTGTTATTTACGTTTAATACCCGTCCCCCACCCACCGATCCACCCAATAAACATGCACAATTTGAACACAAAAAAACTAAAAGATTAACCTTACTACTTACTACTTACCTTGGCAGCTTCGATTACACTAATTATTATATTATTTTCAAAAATGTTGGAAATTTTCAAAAAAATATTTTCCATAATTTTTTTAAAAAAATTGTGAAGAAAAATATTCAAAAGGAAAAGTTTATTCTATTTGTTGAAATGAAAATTTTATTTTAAAATTAGTTAATTATTTGACAGATACCTTTCAAAGTGTGGAAGCTACCCAAGGTATGATGCTATGGAATCAAATGCCACCTAGGCAACACTTTTGGCCAATTAAAAACAAAAATGGCCTTTGGAACTGGCACTTTTTGGAGACCATTGTATCCTGTTCACACTTTCAAAGTCCGTTTCACACTAGGGAATTTAAAGCAGCTGTATTTCATCTACAATACTATGTACATGTGTCGTTATACTGCTGCCCATGGATATGCTCTATCCCAAGTCATCAAGAAAATTCTCTTTCTTTCTAGGCTAGGTGGGTTTAGGGTTTAGGGTTTAGGTGAACACTAAACCCTAATGCTAAGTGGGTTCCTAAAGTTCATAAAGAAGAAATATTCTGTCTCAAATTCTATGGTCTAAAAGAAAATTTCACCATATTTTCGAGAGAAAAAAATAATTTTGGAGGAAAAATTTCATGCACACTTTTTATTATTATTAAAAGAACACTGAATTGCAAAGACAATTGGAAAAAAATTTATATATATATATATATATATATATGATGCTTTTCTAATGCAGCAAATCCATAACAACATGTAGCCTCCATAGTTTCATTTCTTTTGAGTGATAGGCTAATTAAATTCGCTCGTTCCAAAAATAAAATAAATTAGAACTTCAGAGGCACCTTGTCTAATTGATAGGAGATGTGAGAAGTTTAAAGAAACAAACAAAAAAGATAAAAAATAGTTGCATGTCCCAGCTTGGGAAAAAAAAAAGGTCTTATAAGCAAAGCTTATGATAGATAAGGTAAAAGTAAACTTCATTACAAAGAAATTCCAACCCAATTTTAATTTTTTTCAATTTTGTGAGATCAAAAAATTTATGAAAATTTCCACCTAAAATTTTTTTATGAAAAAAAAGAAGAAAAAAGATCAAATTACACTTCATTTTTCCCAAAAAACAAATTGTCAAAAAAGAGAAAAAATTTGTCAGAAAAAAAATCACCAACCCCAACAACCTAAATGGGAGTGAAATCACACAGTCCCTGCCATTTGGTTACCACTACAGATACAAAAATGATTAATTGCTGGGCATTATTCACTTTTTTTTTTTTCTTATGGGTCAAAATTCAAAAATAGGTACTCAAATTGGGGGCTTTTGGAGTCCAGACTCCAGACTTAATTTTTGAAATAATTAAAATATTTTGACAAAAAAACTGCCAATTATCAGTGGGCCCAGTAGGAGCCCAGAGCAATCAAATAGGAGTGAATGACTCCAGTGTTTTGAAATTGAAATTTCTTGTACTAAAAAATTTCCCCCCCATGCTGAAATTCAGACAAGTGTTGTAAGTTGTAAGGTGGAAAGCACATGGCCGTAAGTAAAGCTATGTCTGGATGACAAACTGTTCGACAATTGATGGAATTTGGACCCATTAGAATCATCCTTCATCCATTGGAAAACCTGCAGTTGTGGATGAACCTTGGTTGACCTATAGTTCATAACACCTTCTGTAAGTGGATAAGTATCATCTATATAGGTAAGTCGATAAGAGCATCTCCAGCGGTGCTCAGTATGTGCACATGACAATTGAATGAAGAAATGTCAATATTATATGCCGGTTTGGCTCAGGAAAATGGTTTTGGCTTAGCGTAATTGCACAGTTTGCTCTTCCAGATAAAAGTAGGTAAGAGCATCTCCAGAGGTGCTCAGTATGTGAACATGACTATTGAATGAAGAAATGTCAATATATGCCGGTTTGGCTCAGGAAAATGGTTTTGGCTTGGCACAATTGCACACTTTGCTGTTCCAGATAAGAGTAGGTAAGAGCATCTCTAGAGGTGCGTAGTATGTGCACATGACAATTGGATGAAGAAATGTCAATATATGCCGGTTTGGCTCAGGAAAATGGTTTTTTGGCTTAGCATAATTGCACAGTTTGCTGTTCTGGGTAAAAGGCGCAGCAATGCTGTGCACTTGCAAAAGAAAACAAAGTGCAACAAATATGATCTGACTGTTGCCCAGTGTTTCTAATTGGTCCATCATAATGATTGCTCCAGGTGGTAGTTCACTACCTATTTGTTATCTTAGTTTCAGTTTCATGGGTGGGGTTGCAAGAAAATAAATAACTAAACTTGGATGTGAAATTTTGTATGCACAGTAGCATGCTGCGCACTGCTGGAGATGCTCTAAGAAGGGAAATATAAATGGTGTACAATGTAAGTAGGTAAAGGAAATGTAAGTTGATAAGACATTTGGTAATTCCTAGGTATGTGGATGGTTAATGCATAGCTCACTACTGTGGTTAGCTATGGGACAAGAATACAATGAAAAAATGTTTTCTTTCCACATATCATCCATCCTACACACACGGTGCTTTTGGTGGGTGCTGGTTTGCTGTGGCCAATTATTCCTCATTCCAAATGGGCATAAAGGGTGGTTCCAAAAAAATGCTCTTCTTCAAAGATAGGACATAATAATATTATTAAAAGAGGACAAAAAGAAGAATCTCCACCACCTGGTCAGTTCTGCCAGATCTGTGTCTTAAAACACACACACACACACACACAAAGAAAACATGTGAGTTGGAAATTGCAATCATATGTCACTCATTCTTGCAAGGGAGTGGCCTTTTCTTGTATTAAAAATAGTATATAATGTGAGGGGCAAAATATGCACATGTCTTGACTTGAAAAATTATATAGCATCATGTTAAAAAAAACTTCACACCTCATAGCTACTTTATGATTGTGAGCAAATGGCTTGATAAAAGGAAATTCCATTTGATGTTGAGTTTTGTGCCTTGTTTATGGTATATCTCTTGTATAGCTTTGTCATTTTTATAAAAATAAAAAAACACCTTGTGTGTGAAGGTTGAATTTCTTTTTATCCCCATGGTGGATCCAAGAGGTTATATAAAGGTCATGCACATGTTCCTTATTTGAATTGGTTATGTCATATGTAGAAGGGATAAAGAGTCTTATGTGGAAGTGGGGTCCTCTATACGGGGATTAGCTTGAAGTCTTCTTTGTTGGTTGGAAGTTCTACTAGTCACTCTTGGAAAGAAGTTTCCATTGTATTGTAGTTTAGAGTTTCACACCAAGGTGTGAACTCAATGTGTGGTAGTTGTTTAAGGTGTGGAGTAGATGTTTGGATTTCCAAATTGTATTCCATAGCTAAGGGCCTTGTAATCCATGACTTAATGGTAAGGTTTTGAATCTTTGGGCTTGACAAGGTTATGCTATAAAACTTAGAAGCAACAATGAATTAAATTTGTGTCTATTAACAAATTTAGGGGACTCCCCATCATCAAGCCATAGTCCACATGTTTGGGATTCACATGGTTACCTTGCAACTACTTGTGGGTTCAATTCACCACTAGACTAGCATATCCTTTTGTTTTGGCTACTTGAAAAATGGAATCAACCCTAATTGTTTGCATCTAGTAAGTAAGTAGTGGTCATTGTTTCACATACTCAATTCACAACCTTGACGATCATGAATGAATATGCTTAGTATGGTGGAGTCCAATTGTAAGGAGGTCCCATCATAATGTTCAGAGCAAACTAAAAACTTCTTCTATGGTTGACATTAGACACATGATGAGTCTACAATGTAGATTTGATTAAATGAAGAGAGCTACTTGATAACTTTTATTATGTAGAGAAGTGGGGTCTCCTTTGCACAAATCTAAATTCTTGAAGCTTTTGATGCAATTTTTGAATCAAATAAATCACCTATTTAAAATTTGCATCAAGTTAGTGTAAATTGTGAAACGTGGTAAAACTAGTAAATTATAAGCTTGGAGGGTGTTGGCACTTTAGACAATATCCCTAAAATGTTTTAAGAAAAGGCAAAGTTGCCATTTGCAATGTCAGCTTTTGCATGGTTTGTGCACTTCATCTGTGCTTTGAAGATGAAGCACTTGTTTCTTGTAACTGCTTTGGTCTTGTTTAAGAGGCATCAAGATCAAAGAATCTTGTTTATATCAATGTGAGGAGCTTTCTGTAATGGTGGGTCATCATAAAAACAATGCTAGTAGATGCATGTTGAGAAATCTCAACAACACTGATGGGAACAACCATTTGACTTCCTAGCAATCTCTGTGCCATGTCTTGAATAGCTAACACAATCATACAAAATGAATGCTAGATGCATGCCAAGAAGCTAGCACTATACAAACAATTACAAGGACTTCTTCATTGGCACTCAAAAAGTGAAACTCTTAATCTATCATCACTACTCAGCCCATTGCTAATGTTCTAAATCTCTCTTCTTCAACAATGCTAAAAAACAACAACAAAATCATTATATTTGTGGAAAATCAAACTCTCATAAACCCAATTTCAAGTGGCTGTGTTACCAGATTAGCTATCTGTATTTTCATTTACAATCTTGAGCCATGATATCTCCTCAGAAAACAAAGTTTAGGACTTGGGAGGATAGATGGCTTTTCAAGCACAATTGGTGAGTTGCATTACCTTCCATACAGTGAAAGGGGTTTTGATCAGCATGAAAGGTGAGAGACATGGTAATGCCTGCACCACTTCATATGTACGTTTTCCATAGCAGAATTGTGCATTACAATACAATTGACACCCATGGCACCTGCTGCTGCAATCGATGCATTTTGTCACATCCATTCCGGTGTGAGAAAGTCTCTGCAACTCCAGATGCTTGTGATGAAACTGGAGCTGATAAACTCTTATCATTGTGGTTCCTTAACAAGAAAGATCCCAACCATTGTGAAGTAATCCAAATGATACTCATCTGGGTGTGTAGATTGTTTCCAAAATTGGGGTTTCTTTTGAACCGCAAAAATCTAGGTCATGCTTGGGTTTTGTACTTATACATAAGTTACTGGGGTTTATGGTCATCTTCAGGTGTAGCAGGAGGGAGCGGTTTCCAATTGGGTTTAAGATCCCAGTAAATGTCATAATAAATATGACCTGGGGTTTTATCCAACACACAGCACCATATCCCTGTATACATCTTGATTCTTTGTTTGAATTTTGCTTCTTGCACCTGCACATGGTGATGAACACTGTGTCACCTGTGAACTAATCTATCAGCCTACAATTGATCAGCAACAAGAAGTCACAACTGTTGATCACCAACATCATTTTCTGAGAGAAACATGCTGTACTATTCTCAAACAGTGAACTAACTTTCTCAATAGATTCTGTGTGAGTTAGAGGTAGCATACAACATCCGAAAAGCCTCCAAATGCATCCTCTGCAGTAGAAAATTGAAGTATTTTGTAATCTTTGTAAGCATCAAATGTTGTTATGAGCTGCACACAGCACATACCACATAAAATGTCATACTTTTCCTCTTATGAAAAGGCAATCCAAAATTCCCTCCTCAAATGTGCGCACGTCCTAATTTATGGAGAGCTAGATAATCCCAGGTTGTATGGGCAACCCAGGATTTGATTGAGGTTCCTCATCAGAAATAAGGGATGTGTAGGAAGTAAGTGCTTGCCTGGTCCTCTGTACTATTCTTTGGAAGTTTGAGAAACCCTGATGAAGGACTCATCGCTTGCCTACTACACCCATTAGAGTGTTCATTGCACAACTCAACCTTCAACAATGATGTCTTCACCTGCAAATATGAAAGGGAAGACGCATCTTGTGATGGGAAACAGCCATGATGGTTGAGCACATTTTGGTCAACTTTTAAGTGAGCATGAACAGTGGGTGGTGGTGAATATCAGACATTAACCAATGTACTAAGTTTCCTTCACAAACTGGCAGCAATGGGAAGAATGAAAATATTTTGCAGCCCAAGACTCCAAGACTTACCTCATGAGTCACAAGAGGATTCTCGAGAAAGGAATACTCCCGGAAGCCAATACCTGGTCCAAACTCCAAGTTGTCTAATTCTGCTAACATCTGATCAATCTGCAATGAACTCAAATCAGATCAGAACTTGGACATATTGCAAGGCCTGTAAGCCCAACATAAATCTCGCCACTTACACCTAAACATATCAAGCATCTTCATATCAAGTTGTCTAAAAGTGTGTCGAGAGATTTGAGAGGAGAATATCTAATATTGCAATCACTACTCAGGGAATAAGAAAGATTTGTACATCAAAAACATGGTCAAGAGGACACAAAAATGGCTGATGGGTCTTGGTGCCATCCAGTTTGCCATTGTGACCATACCACATGCGGTCAAATCTGCACCACAGAGATGGCATAATCTGCAAAACAATGACTTCCATATCAGTTTGCATTTGAAAAACTTCCAAGTGCTGCAGTCCCTAGCAGGACAAAAACATTTCAGTACATGGACATTATAAATTGTCATGTGTATGTTGATGTGCTTACCAACGTGCGGTTCAAAATTGATGCAATGCTGAATGCAGTACGAATCTGTACTAACTGCAAAATTTACCACATGATGCATAGCAAGTGGAGTTTTGTTAGGACGCGTCACAATAATTTCAGGAAAAAAACAAGCCAATGCACAAAGGATGCTGTTATAAATTATGAAATTCCAACTTCAAGAATACCCAAATGCAATGAAAGAAACCCATGATTCCAATTAAAAGTACATATGACTCCACTACCTGATAATTTACCAAATTGAAGTGGCTCTCTACAGTGTGCAATCCGCCATTCAGGAGCGCCTCAGGAATTGATGAGTTGAATATTATGTAGCCACCTATTAAATCACAACAGTTCAAAACAAAATCAAATGAATCAAAGAAGTGAATCCACATTTAGGATGTGACCTTATCAGATGTAACATAATGAATCCAAGAGTTTTTAAATGAAAAGAAAGGACCTACCCAAGAAGTATCAAACATCTCACAAAATGTGTCTGAAAGGAGGATGTACATGCGAACAAAAAAAATGTACCTGGCGTGTTGTAGTACTCAGGTGGGTCATAAAAATGTTTGGCTTCACGTAGACGATGGCGTTTGCCTTCTGTGCCTCCAAACTGAAAAGTGGCATGGACTGCATATGGTAGCAAGTTGAGCTTCTTGTACAATTCCTGCACTTTCCACATGGGCACAATGATCATCATTATCACTGAGAAACACATTGGATCTTCCTTCTGTGAAGTACAACCTCAAAGTTGGACAGACAAATTCAATGTCTGAAAAACAATTTTATTGAGAGAGATTAGATGAAACAGTTTACCTGTATAAAGAAGGTATGGCCACTGCAGAAAAGACTGACAGGAAGAATGCCAAGTTTCAACTCGCCATGGTGTGCATAAAACAGGCCACTTGTGTTGTCAACACTAGGTCCCATCTTCTCACGTAGAAGATCATCAAACCCATTCTGATCCCAAATCTCATCATTTTCTAAGAGCAGCATCAACCATTCCTTTGCAAAGCTTCTTGATCTGCCTGTCGAGCGCCAGTACAGTATGCCTATGTTGTAGGCTGCTCCTGCTGCAGACTCCACAAGAGAATGATGTTCAGATTGGCAGACCTAAAGACCTTGATTTCGGTCAAACTCAAGACTTGCACTGTTGGGACTGGCATTGAGAGTTAATGCACAAAAGAGCTTAAAGAACCTAAATCAAAGCACTATCAGGCTACAAACAATTTTTATGGCTGATGATGGCATGCTTACAGCGATCCCAGATTTCCAATCTGTCATCATCCACTGAGTTCACCACCTCATCACTGGAAGTCAAGACATCAGCAGATTGATACCGCTCAAAATAGGGCAATGGATTCTGTTGCAATGATGGAGATGCAAATTAGAAACCATTGTCCCTTTAAAAAGAAAATCCCTCTCATCTTTGAGACAACAATCTGTTTTCATTCTGTTTGTTTCTGATCACTTGAAGACAATGTTTTTCATCACCTAGATATGTATATCATATATCACGTGCCTGAAAAAAAATCATGTCAGCGTCACAGATGAGGAGCTCGTATCCAAATGACAGGAAGGCGTTCACAAGAATGACTTTCTCCCGACCCATTTGATGGAACTTGGGTGAGCCCCAGCCAACATCAATTGTGCTCATGTTACTCCCCATGTCGAAAACAGGCACACCTTTCCAGAACAGAGCTTCGAGAAGCTTTGAGTCCATCGCCCCTTCACAACAACAACAACAACAACAACCCAAGCTCCTCCTTAGTCTCTTCCTCTTCCAATAACAAGAAACTCCACCATTGTGCAACCTCGTGAAACCTATTTTACATGCAATTCATATCCCTTTCCTCCTGGCAGCCTAAAGAAACTCAAAGAGTAGTTGCTGATCAGTACATTGCCCTGATGAGTACTGGAAAAGTGCAACCCATCAGTTTGTACAGCAAAAAATAAAAAAAGGTTCAACCTGCACATGGTCATACATACATGCATGCATGCATATAAAGCTTGATCCAGTAAGAATATGTACCAACAAGAATGTTGGAGACTTCGTAGTCTGTTAAGTGCTTAACCCAGTTGAGCACAAAGTCCAGAAACGCAAAGTTTGCAAATGTGACTGCAATGACATTCTTCTCTGCACGGACTTCAATCATAGCTTTGGACAGAATGAATGCATCCAAAGGTGGCATTTCAGTTCCAGGGTCTGGAACACTCCATATGGGCTGCTTCAGAACAGGATATTGATCAAAATGATTCTCTCCATTCTCGCCAGGTTTTGAATGCTGGCCAGAATTGTCCACTGTAATAAGTGCTTCCTCCTCTTCAAGCAGTCCAAGCTCAATTGTAGGATTCTTTGTGTCTGTGATAATGCCCTTGTCCTCACGTGCTGCTTCCACCTGTTCATGGGTTGCAGCTGTCTTGTCCAGATTTTGCTCCTCCTGCTTCACATTATCCTCATCTTGCACGCCTCTGATGTCAACCTGCTTTTCTATGGACTGTGGTAGTGAGCCTCCCCCTGTTTGACCCAAGTCATCTGCATCTGCAGTAATGTCATCATGTCAGCAGGCATCAAGACTCCTTCTCCACAAAATCACTTCTCACACATGTAGAAGAAGATAACAGAGTGTAAGAAACAGAACATAAGTCTGAGAGAGAGACTGTAGTATGGGCTTCAGGAGTTGGAAGAGTTCTGAAGCTACACAGCCCATCATCAAAGGTTTGAGCCTATAACTTCCATACAGAAACCCATATCCAATCTCTTGATGTAATGACTGATTCATGAACCATGATGCAATGGATTGTCTGCTCCTGTGTGTCATTGACAACAGAAATTTTTTTTCATGTGTAACAGTAGTTGAGAGGGTCGGCCATAGACTATTTGTTCTTGCAATCCTACTGCATGAATTTCAGGTGAAAAAAACAAGGTGGATTGCTGAATTCAGATTGCTTGAATTTTGGAAGATGATTGATGATAGCAAGCTACCAATTTCATACTCTCCATGATGATGATTCTGGATTAGAGAAATTCCTAAGTTCCAGGTGGAAAAAGAATGAGGCGAGTGCATTGTGGAATTGAGATCGCTTGAATGAAGGTGGGTGCATTGCTACAAGTCAGAAACTTGGAAGATGATGACGATGTCTCTGCCAAATTCTTCCTCTAATGATGATGATGATGATGATGATGATGATGATGATGATTCAGGCTTCTCAAGGATTTCTTCAATCAGGTGAAGCTACTGCTGAGCTTGAGCAATTCTTCCTGAGATCCTGAACCCTAAACTCTAATCCAATTTGTGGGTGGCAGGATTTCTTCAATCAGGTGAAGCTGCTGCTGAGCTCGAGCAATTCTTCCTGAGATCCTGAACTCTAAATCCTAATCCAATTCACAGGTGGCAGGATTTCTTCAATCAGGTGAAGCTACTGCTGAGCTTGAGACATTCTTCCCGACATCCTATACCCTAATACAATTTGTGAGTGGCAGTCCTCACTAATCTACCCTTGTTGAGAAAACCCTAATTCCTCATCAATTCAACTGAAGAAAAGGGTCCATTGAAGTTCTCTGTAACAGAAGACGAGAAGCTTGAGAGTTTGGAAATGAGGTTTTAGGGATCCAGCGAAAAGATGATGGAGAAGGCTGATGAGCTTAAGTAGAATTTCGAAAGAACTTTGCTCTTGGCCTGCGGCTTAAGAAAGGGATTCTGGAAGTCTGCTGAGTGTAGATCAAACCAGGGTGTGTGGGTGTGCGTGCGTGCGTGCGCACAGGACAGGAAATACCATTACCAGTCCGATCGCCGTTTCCAATTGAGTGCGTGGAAGAAGACGAGGAGGAGACTTGGGCAACTGCATCCTGCGAGTGGACCACGCTCTCCCAGTAGCTTGGCTGTCTCAGGTGATACGAGAACATAAACACCACTACCACCAGGAAACTCAGCAGAAGAAACGCACGAAACGGCTTCATCTCCCCTCCTCTGCCTCGTCCTCCTCTTCCCCCTCCCTTGCTCCTCTGCCTCCTCCTCCTCCTTCCAGCATTTGGATCAAAGACCCTACTGGATCACAGCACCCCTGACTGCGATCCCTTCACATAATCTCGTCAAAGAAGAGAGCTCTAGTACTTTTTCCTCTGAGTACGTCAGAAAGGGAAGGGGAAGAAATTTGACGAAATTGGATTGTGGGTCAGGGGGCAAGAGTCTCAGGGAGCACAACAAAGTGGTGGGCCAGAGAAGGAGGAGCCATGCAGCGAAGAGTCAACTACGAGAAAGGCGTGCGACAGCAACTAGAGACGTCTGTGCGATGGCAATGGGGGGTACTGGAGTCAACAAGACGCTCCTGCAGGCAGGCAGGAGAGGAGAGGCCCTAAACCCTAAACGCTATCTCGCGACAGGGACCCACCCCCGACCCTTCGTATCTAAAGCGTACATCATTCGTATTCGTACATCAATCGTATGTACCGTACCTTCATCCCTTTGCGCCCTTTGTGCCTTCAATTTAAGGCCTTGATACCCTGCGGGTATCTGGTGGGTTACACACTGGGTATCACAGGAAACCCTTTTTTCTAATAAAAAAAACACTCGGACAATTTTTATGCCATGTAAAACCTTCAGGGGGTCCAGGCTTTACGAGATGTGGGGGCCCTTGTGCTTGGCTCCGCCTCACAAGGCCCTTATTTATTCAAGTAAAACCCAGCCCCTAAGGCTATATTCCATGCACCTAAAACAGTAGGGCAAGGACATTCCCAAAATAAGGGGCTATCACCGTGTTCTTACCCACATTTTGGGAATGTCCCCACCATTGGACTTTACCCATCATAAAGCATGAAGCAAAGCCAAGGCCCCAATGTCAGAATTTACCGGTGTTTGTCTCGTGTACAGGCCAGGGCATATGGTAGTGATAGCAAGGACCCTAGGTCCCACAAGTCTGGTATGAGCTGAGACAATACCAGCCTTATACCTACACGAGCCCAATAGGGGACTAGTAGGGACTTGAGGTAATACAAACCTTGTATCAGTTTTATACCAATTTTTATATCGTATGTATACACCTACTTCATATTATCAAAGTTTTTAAAAATATTCAATATCAAAACCTTATTTTATCCCTCTAGCTGAAAAGATATTTGGATGTTTACATCAGCAAGTGGATGGCTTCTTTCATCGATGTGTTAAGATGACATAATCGATGAAAGGTTTTGGAACTTACTAGCTTGTGACAAACAGTTATGCCAGCAAGAGAGGCCTCTTATAGGCTTCATGTGTTTTCAAATTTTTTTGTTCATCTCCTTGCATGACTTGTTTTGTGCTATTGGTGATGGGTTTAGGTCTTAGGTTTCTTGATTTCTTTTCTTAGGACTCCTCATTGTATGTTTTGTGTTGGTGAGTGTGATCTTTTGTTTGGACTTGGGTCCTTTCTTTTTTTCTTCCCTTGTTTAGGTGTCATGCCTGTATGCATGGCCTCATACATGACGGTCAGTTATGGGCATGCCAATCATGCCTTAGGGTTAATGTACTTTCTTAAGATTAATGTATGTTTTTAGGTTACTGTACGTTATTAAGTGTTTTAGGGTTATGGTTTGTTTAGGGTTTTAACTTGTTGATGGTTGTATAAAGGCCAAACTCTTCCCTTCTTTTGTTAGTTTTTCTAGAATTCATTTTTCAAGAAGAGTTTCTTCCATAATCAAATTGGATTTCTAGATGTTCACGGTAGCTATTACACAGTCATTATTTACATACACTACGTTTTCTTTCCTTCTTTTCAATTTAATTCTAAAAAAACCATTCTTTATCACTTAATGTTGAAAGTGGTAGATTTTTCCTAGCTTTGAGTTTCTTGGGTTTCTTTTGTTTATTGGTTTCTTATGTTCTTGAGTTGTTGTTATTTCTTTTTCTTTTTCTACTCTTGTACTACAGTTACAACAGGAACAACAACAACCATAACTAGCAGCAACATAAGTGAGGGAGAAGGGACAACGAAAACAAGATACAAGTTGTGAAGTTCTAAGTTCCAGAGCTTTGGAAGGAAGAAGAAGTGAGTAGCTCCAAAGCTTGTTTTACTATCAGCTTTAAGTTTTGGGAACACGTGTACACACACACACACAAGGTTTGATTGCAGTACAAGATCTAAACCAAGTGATGCAACCCCACGTAAACTTGCCTTCCTTATACATGGGTTTTGAAATTAACATCTTGGGTTGTGTACTCCTGTGTGTGTTTTGAGCTTATAGTCATGTAGTGAGTAGCCTTTATAGCAGCTCTAGAAGAAGAAGAAGAGAATAATAACACAAAATAGAAGAAAAAAAAAATCTTTTTTCTTCTGCACGCCATCATTGCAATGCTCATGGACGCAGATCATTCTGTAGTGCCATTGTTGGCGTAATCACCGTCCATCCATTTCATCTCACATCTATCATAGTTCCATTCAACGTTCATCGCCATTTTGTCCTATGTTCGTCGCCATTTTGCCCAACTTTTGTCAAACATCCATCATAGGTCCATCCACTTATGTCCATCTGTTGCCATTCATCCCTTTCAACGCACTGTACTCTTCAAACCGTATGTTGTGTTAAAATTTTGTAACTAATGCTCTATATTATTACAAAATCTTAGGGCATGGGATAACACCATGTCCTCAGATGATGAGAGCACTATCACTCAGCCAGAGCCAAGGTATGAGCTACAAAATAACACAGAATCATTTGAACCGATTTCTTTGAGTTATCGATTTTCACGACGATACCATCAAGCATCTATAGCACCACCATCATCAAATATAACTCCTTCTAGGAATTCAGGTTCAGGTTACACTACATCAACAGTACAACAGAATCCATTTCGAGGGGTTAATTAGTGGGGTATGCCTGTTGCCACACTAACTTTCACACCATCATCGTATATTCCGTTGCAATCCGTGACCTCTACACCCATATACACCATGGAAATCAACAATCCCTTTAGGAGAATTGAAAAGCTTAATGGAAGGTTAGGTACCATTTCTTTGAAGGAATTCAGAGCAACTTTCTCAACTATGGTTTGTGAATTGGAACTCAAGTATGGCGCTAATTACACCGAGGCATTCGCATTCAAACAACTAGCCCGTTATGTGCCCTACGAAGCAACATT
>Ga0116231_10008541_pt1 | contig 17914 bp, 13 predicted proteins | sample S1TSphgellanicum_2_FD_89695 | JGI IMG/M metagenome (GOLD analysis project Ga0116231, IMG submission 89695) | Host-associated microbial communities from peat moss isolated from Minnesota, USA - S1T2_Fd - Sphagnum magellanicum MG | ecosystem: Host-associated > Plants > Peat moss > Unclassified...
AAAAGCCGCACGCCGCGATCAGCGTCACATTTGTTCTCGGCGCGGACTTCATGCTCGCCAACAATGCCGTGATCGACTTCGCGACCGGAACTTTGCTGCTGCCCAACCCCACGGAAAGCCGGCCGAGGTGCGTGACTTCCTCGCCGGTACACTGGTCGCGGATCGCGTCCTTCAATTTACCGACCAGCTCCGTGCGGCCGGCGTCCAGCTGTAAATCCTGATGATTTTATCATTGGCGAGCTGTCGGCCCTCGGGCAGGAGCGCTGCTTTTATCACTTGAAATGCCCGAGCGAGCGTGTGGCGGGCTGGGACACACCGTACCCGCACGACTTCGAGTGGGACTATTTTCCTGGTCCAGCCCGGGTCGGTCTGGGTGTCGGATCAGCGCCAGCTGCGCCGCAAACCCCATGCCTCAGTACTTTCACGCGTTGTGAGTTTCACAACAAAGTTGCTGATTTCTCAGCAAGATCAAGGCGTCCACAGATTGAAGTAAACGGCTTGTCACATAGGGAAGGCTCGGCATTTCTAGAAAGCCAAAGAGCGGTAGGCCACCCGCTGTTGAATTGCGAGCTCAACCCCATGTTTGACATCCACCACTTCGTGAACGGCGAGACCTTCAAAGGGACGTCTGGCCGCTGGGGGGACGTATTCAATCCTAATACCGGCGTGGTGGCGGCCCGTGTGCAGCTGGCCACGGAGGCGGAGTTGGATCAGGCGGTGCAGGCGGCGCTGGCCGCGCAGCTCGGGTGGGCCGCGGTCAACCCGCAGCGGCGCGCGCGCGTAATGTTCGGCTTTCTCAGCCTTCTTCAGGCCCGGGCGGGCGAACTGGCCGAGCTCATTTCCAGCGAGCACGGCAAGGTTATCGCCGACGCCAGAGGCGAAATCCAGCGAGGCCTTGAGGTAGTCGAGTTCGCCTGCGGCATCCCCCACGCGCAGAAAGGCGAATATACCGAAGGCGCGGGCCCCGGCATCGATGTCTATTCCATGCGCCAGCCGCTGGGGGTTGTGGCCGGCATTACCCCGTTCAACTTCCCGGCCATGGTTTCGATGTGGATGTTTCCCGTCGCCATCGCGGTCGGAAACACCTTCATCCTCAAGCCCTCGGAGAAGGATCCGTCGCCTCCGGTGCGCTTGGCCGAGCTGTTCATGGAAGCCGGGGCCGAGGTCGGGCTCGACCTCAAGGGCGTGCTCAACGTGGTGCACGGCGACAAGACGGCCGTAGACGCCATCCTGGACCATCCGGACATCAAGGCGGTGAGCTTCGTGGGGTCTTCCGACATTGCCCAGTACGTCTATTCGCGCGGGGCCGCGCAAGGCAAGCGGGTGCAGGCCATGGGCGGGGCCAAGAACCACGGCGTCATCCTGCCCGATGCGGACATGGACCAGGCGGTGAAGGATATCTCCGGCGCCGCCTTCGGTTCGGCGGGCGAGCGCTGCATGGCCCTGCCGGTGGCTGTCCCCGTAGGGAAGAAGACCGCCGACGAACTGCGCGAGCGGATGGTGGCCGAGATCGAGACGCTGAAGGTCGGGATCAGCACCGACGCGGCCGCACAGTACGGTCCGGTGATCTCTAAGGCCCACCGTGAGAAGGTTGCTCACTACATCCAGATGGGCCAGGACGAGGGTGCCGAGCTCGTGGTCGACGGCCGCGGCTTCAAGCTGCAAGGCTATGAGGAGGGCTTCTTCATCGGCCCGACCCTGTTCGACCATGTGAAGACGGGCATGAAGACCTATCACGAGGAGATCTTCGGACCTGTCTTGCAGCTCGTCCGCGCCGAGAGCTTCGAGGAGGCGTTGGAGCTGCCGAACAAGCACCAGTACGGCAACGGGGTGGCGATCTTCACCCAGTCCGGCCGCGCCGCGCGCGACTTCGCAGCGCGGGTGAACGTTGGCATGGTGGGCATCAACGTGCCGATCCCCGTCCCCGTCGCCTACCAAACGTTCGGCGGCTGGAAGCGCTCCGGCTTCGGCGACACCAACCAGTATGGCATGGAGGGCGTGAAGTTCTGGACCAAGGTCAAGACCGTCACCGCCCGATGGCCCGATAGCGCCTTGGAAGGCCATGCAGACTCGAGCTTCATCATCCCCACCTTCAAATAGGCCGATGACCGAGCGCAGCCGCGCTCGATAGGGCGCCGGGTCTGAATGAGGTTTTCTCCGCGGTGGTCCCTGGTCTCGGCGCGCCAGGGAGATCTGTGGGGAAGGCGCAGCGTTGCAAGCTTTGCCATTTGCCTCGCTAGGATCGCCATGCGCCGAAGGGAATACGATGTGGCGGCCTGAATGTTGTGGTATATCGAACGGTGCGCATGACATTCGAGGATCGAATGGTATCGGATATCGACATCGGCGGGCGACTCCGACAAGTGCGCGAGGCCGCCAATTTGTCTCAGCGAGTCCTTGCCAAGCGAGCCGGCATCACCAACTCGACCATCTCGCTCATCGAAGCCAACAGGAGCAATCCTTCAGTCGGTGCGTTGAAGCGGATCCTCGACGCCGTGCCCATCGGCCTATCGGAATTTTTCTCACTCGAACCCGAGGGCATCCGAACTCCCTTCTTTAGGGCTGCCGATCTGGTCGAGATCGGCAAGGGTCCTATCTCCTACCGCCAAGTTGGGCGAAGCCTGTTCGGGCGCCAGCTACAGATTCTGGACGAATGCTATCAGCCAGGCTCCGACACCGGGAGAATTGCCTTGAGCCACGAAGGCGAAGAGGGCGGTGTTATCATTAGTGGACACTTGGAAGTGACGGTCGACGTTCATCGCCGCGTGCTTGGACCGGGCGACGCCTACAGTTTCGCCAGCACGCTGCCGCACCGATTTCGGTGCGTCAGCGATGAGCCTGCGCGCGTCATCACCGCCTGCACGCCGCCGACCATCTAAGCGTTCCCGACACTCTGACGGCGAAGCGCGGCGTCTAGCGCGCTCGGCTGGATGAGGAAGCCTTGACGTCACCCCCAGGCCGCTTTCGCGCGGACATTCACCTTACCGTCGCCGAGGCAGGGGGAGTGCGCTTGGACGACTTTACCTCGCCGGCCCTGCAAACCGACGAGCGCTCTCACCGCGTAACGCCGCATGGCCTTAGCGCAGCGAAATTGTTGGGCACCCTTGTTGCGACTGTTCGAACCATTACAACAGCCTCGGCAATAGCTGCGCTTTTTCAATGACATATCGGTGACAAGTAAACGGCTTGCGGGGCCGATCGGAAAGTCATTCGATGTGATAGTTATCATTGGGGGCGGCGAAAATGACCACATGTAAAAAGCAACTGCTGCGAACGGCTATGCTGGGCAGCATCGCGAGCCTGACAATAGTGGGCCCGGTTTTTGCGCAATCGGATGGCAGTTCTACTGCGCAGGCAGACCAGGCCGGGAGCCGATCATCAGCGTCGAACGCAAGCGCAGTCTCCGAGGTGGTGGTCACCGCGACGCGCCGTGCGGAAAAGCTCCAAAACGTTCCAGCGAGCATTACGGCATTGCCACAGTCCTTTATTCAAGACACCGGCGCTCAGAAACTGGCGGACGTGGCGGCGGCGGTGCCGGGTCTTTCACTCGACCAGGGGCTCTCAGGCTCGCAAGTCTTCACCATTCGGGGTGCTAACACGACGAGTTTGTTCTCTAACGCGCAGTCACCGGTCGGGCTTTACATCGACGAGGTGCCGGTACTTGATCCGTTTTTGCCAATTTCAGTGCCCCAGCTCCAACTCTTCGATGTCAACCGGGTAGAGGTGTTGCTCGGGCCGCAAGGAACGTTGTTCGGCGCCGGCTCGCTTGGAGGCGCTATCCGGGTCATTACCAACAAACCGAATATGACCCAATTCGAAGCCGCCACCGAAGACACGGTCCAGGGGGCCTCCCATGGAGCCCCAAGCGACGCATTTAATGGCATGGTTAATTTACCGTTGGTCAAAGACCAGCTTGCCCTTCGGGTGGATGGATTCTACGACCACAATGGTGGGTGGGTCTATAACACCGGCCGGAATGAAAAGGACGCTAACCGTAGTGAGGTTAGCGGAGGGCGGGCCGAACTCCGTTGGACGCCGACCGCGAACTTTTCGGTGACCGGGACATACTCGACGGAGGATAACCGAATCCACGACGCAGGCTACACAGTGTATGGCAGCACCGAATACGTGAATAATAACGTCATACCTCAGCACGTTGATGGCGAAAATAAAATATACAATCTCGTCGCCGAATATGATCTCCCGTGGGCGACATTAACGTCATCGACGAGCTACCTAACCAAGGCATCGACACTGCAGGACGACGTCACGACAGTTGTAGAATATGTAACTGGAGTAAATGCGCTGTCGCCGATTATAGATGATATTCATTCCAGCGAATTTATCCAAGAAATCAGGCTGACTTCGAAGGGCGACACATCGCTCAGATGGTTAGTGGGCGCGTACTACCAAAACTATCACTTCAGAGATCTTGAAACCATTCCTCAACCTGGAGCCGGCGCAGCCCTTGCGAAGTATGGTTACCCAAGCGATCTTCTTGAGGACGACTTGTTTCGCGTTCATATGGCTGAAGATGCTCTATTCGGCGAGATTTCGTACGACTTCACCCCAAAATTGACATTGACGGTCGGCGGCAGGGTTTTCTATGAACCGATAGCTGCTCAGATTGACCAAATACAACCGGCCTACTTCATCGGCCCTGCAGGAGTCGTTAATCACGCCGGTCAATATACGAACGGAACTCCAAAGATAAACCTGTCGTATAGGGCGCTCCCGGACGTGCTGCTTTACGGCCAGATCACCGAAGGGTATCGCAGCGGAAATTCGAATCTTTCCCCTAACCAAGACCCCGTAAGCAAAACCCCGATTCCGGGCACATATGGGCCGGATCAGCTCTGGAATTACGAGGTTGGAGCCAAGACGCAGCTCTTTGATCGCCGATTGACCCTGAATGCGAGCGCATATTACATTGACTGGAAGAACATATTGCTTGAACAGCAAACGCCTGGAGCCGGTGACGTCTATGTCGGGAATGCCGGCAATGCGACGATTAGCGGCGTGGAACTCGAGGTCGTGGCGAGGCCAGTGCAGGCCGTCGAACTGGGGACATCGCTTTCCTATCATGACGGCATACTGAATTCAGTGGAAAAAGGAACTCAGGCGCTGCCGGGTGACCGTCTCCCAGGTTCTTCTCCATTCACCGCTTATGTCTATGGGCAGTATAAGTTCAATATAACAAATCAAGTGTCCGCTTTCGTGCGGGTCGACTACTCTTATGCCAGTCAGACCTTCAACCTTCTAAAGACTGCAACCGCGACGCCCTTATCATACGGGGACGTCAGATCTTTCGGCGCGCAATTTAACTTGAGATATAAAAATTATGAACTGCTAATTTTTGCCACCAACCTGGCTGATACGCGCGGGCGATTGAATGCCCAGACGCTCGGTGTGGTGGAGCAGGAGGTGCTACAGGCGCCTCGTACGATCGGACTCACTCTGAGAGCGCATTACTAATCATTCGATCGAAGCGATCAAAGACAGCTGGACCGAATGCAGCATCCCCCTCGAACGAGAACTTGCGTTCACGTATTTAGACTAATGCGATGCGCTCTTCATAGGTGAGTTGTTTCACTTCAATTCCTTTGGCGCCTAACCGGATCGAACCCAATGACAGACCTTTCCATGCAAGCGAGATCGAACCGTGCAGAGCATGGGGCCGAGCGGTGGTGGAGAGCAGCCTTCGCGGGTGTGTGCCTCGTTCTGGGGCTCGCCCAGAGCGCGGCGGCGCAAACCCCGCCGCTCGCGCCACACGACCTTTCCTCGGTGCTGCTTCCGCCGATATCGGTCTCGGAAATCCATCTGGAGGGTCGCACCTACAGCGTATTCATCGTGCGGCCCTTTGCGCCGCCTCCACCTCAAGGCTTCCCTATTCTGGTCGTTTTGGATGCTAACGGTCTCTTCGCGACCGCCGCGTCCAACGCCGCAGGCCGCATGGCTTTCTCCGACGTAGCGCCCCTCGTCGTTGTGGGCATTGGCTACCCCACCAGCGACATCAAGCAATTCCTGTTGCGCCGGACCTTCGACCTTGTCGGACCTCTACCACCTAATGCGGACGCCTCTACGTTTGCTGGCCCGACAGGCGGCGCCGAAACCTTCAGACAGGGTGTGGTTGAGAAGGCCCTTGAGCAGGTTGAACGTGAGGGCCTCGGCGACAAGCGCTGCCGCGTGCTGCTCGGCCAGTCACTGGGGGGCCTGTTCGTGGTCGACACCCTGGTCCGACATCCCAACATGTTCGAAGGTTACTTCGCAGCCAGCCCGTCCCTATGGGTCGGCAATTCGGAAATTTTCAACCGGCTCCCAACGCGCGCCGAATGGTCGGCGACCTTGACCGCGCCCGTGCGCGTCCGCCTCGAGGTGGGGGGGCTCGAAGGGAAGTTTTCGGAGCGTATGCTCAAGGCCTTTCCCAATTGGAGAACAGCGCCAGATCCCAAAATGATCGACAATACGGTTCGTCTCGCCCACGAGCTGTCGGGCGTTCCAAAGATCCAGGTGTCGAGCGCGATCCTCGAAAACGAGTCGCACAATTCGGAGTCGCCGCGGGTCATCAGCGAGGCCATTACCTTCGCCTCTGAATGTCCCAACCGAGCGCCCGAGCCATAGCCGATGGCTTCGGGGCCGACCTCCCTCGGCTCCGATGTTCGTCACCTTGCACCGCGTTGCGCCGCGGGTAGCACGCGCGGCGACAACCAGAGTTCGCGCCCGACCAGCCTCGAAGGACAGCCTCTCATGATTTTCGATAAATATGTCGATGCGCGCTCCGCCTTCCTTGCCGCGGCGCGTGACCGGTCCGCAGCAATCACCGAGCATCTCCTGCCCGGCGCCAAGGGGCGCGAGGGCGAGGCGCTGGCCATGGATGTCGTAACGATTGGTGATCAAAAGGCGCCGAAGGCGCTTCTGGTCGTGTCGGGAGCTCATGGACTAGAGGGCCTTCCCGGCTCTGGGGCGCAGCTCGAAATCCTCCTCCGCACGGCCTTGCCCGCGCCTGATGTCAAGATTGTCCTTGTGCACGCCATCAACCCATGGGGTGTCTCGCACGGTTCGCGGACCAACGAGGACAATGTCGACACTAACCGGAACTTCGTAGACTTCAGTGCGCCCGTCGTACGCAATGCCGCTTACGACGACATTTTTCCTTACCTCTGTCCGGAGGATTGGACCGACCAAGTGTTCGAGCGCCTGGATGCACAGGTCAAACACCTGCTGGATACACACGGCTATACCTACGTGCTCGACGGCATGACCGCCGGCCAGCGGCAAGAACCTACGGGGACAAATTTCGGAGGGTACGCACCGAGCTGGACGCGCACTACGCTGGAAGAGGTTGTCCGCACGGAACTCGGGCGCTGCGAGAAGGTCGCCTTTGTCGAGTGGCATACAGGTTTTGGCGACTACACGGACGCGTTCTTCCTTTGCAAGCATCCGGCGGGATCCGAAGCGCTTGAGCGGGTCGCCGCCTGGTGGGGCCGCGAGGCCGTTTCAAACAATGCGGCGGCGTTCCAAAACTCTGGGGGCGCCACCCCCAACTGGACGGGAATGTTCGCCATGGCGCTCCAGGCCCTCATTCCTGACGTCGCTGTCGCTGGCTCGATCGTGGAGTTTGGTACGTTTCCCAACGCGGAGGTGCGCGCCGCGATCATGATCGATCGGTTCCTGAAGTTCGGCCGACGGAATCTGACCTCGACCTCCGCAGACAGCCTCCGCCAGCAGATGCTTGAGGGGTTCGCGCCGAAGGACGAGGTTTGGCGCACAGCCATTCTTCAGCGCTCTCAGGATGTGCACGACCGGGCGCTCGCGGGGCTGGTGGCTTGGTGAAAACGCTCGACCCGCACGGCCCTGACCGGAGGCCTGCGATCGGGCTCGATCCGCTGAATCAGAAAGGGAAATCGATGCTCCAGAGTAAGTCGTTGGCGATCGCCCTGGTGGTCGGCATGGGGTGGCTGAATACTCAGCCGTCCAAGGCCCAAACGGCCGACCCAAAATTCGGCGACGGCGGTGTCTCCGCCTTCTACAGCTGGACCGGGCCGCTTGCCGGCGCTCCTGGCAAACTCCTCCGCGAGGAGCCGTTGCCGACCGCCCTGGTCCTTGAGCAGGCGGGCAGCGGAAAGCGCATCCTCTACACGTCGACCGATGGCGTTGGCGGCCACGACCGGATCGTCGTCTCGGGCGCCTATTTCACGCCGAAGGGAGCGCCGCCTCCGGGCGGATGGCCGCTCATCGCTTGGGCCCATGGCACGGTCGGGATGGCCGATGTCTGCGCGCCATCGTGGGCCGGCCGCTCGGAACGCGACACGCGCTATCTGAACACCTGGCTCGCGCAAGGTTATGCCGTCGTCGCTAGCGACTACCAGGGCCTGGGCACACCCGGGCCCCACGCCTACATGGTCACACGGCCGGAGGCCTATAGTGTGCTCGATAGCATCCGCGCGGTGCTCGCAAGCCAGCGACGCCTTTCCAAGAAGGTCGTGATCGTCGGGCAGTCTCAAGGCGCCAGCGCCGCTTTCGCGGCCGCCGGGTTCGCGGCACGCTACGCGCCGGACATCCATCTTCGGGGCGTGGTCACCACGGGCACGCCCTATGTCGCCCTGAGCAATCCCACCGCCACCTCGCTCAACGGCGACCAGGACAAGGTCGATCCGACGATCGCCTACAGCTTCTACTTGACCCTCACAGTGCAACAAACCCGGCCCGAGGTGAGGGGTGAAGACGTCTATACGGATCTGGCGCTTCCGATGATGGATCGGGCCAGGCAGATGTGTATCGGACCGCTCGAGAAGGCTGTGACTGAAGCCGGTCTGACACGCCATAATGCGATTAAGCCGGGCATTGCGGCGAGGGTATACGGGCCGATGATCCCCTCGCTGGTCTATCCGACACTCAAACTGGAAGCGCCGATCTTCATGGGCACCGGGGCGCTGGACAAGGACGTCGCCCCCGCAGGGCAGTTGAAGCTCGCTGAGGACGCCTGCGAGGCGGGAACGGTCGTCGAGGCCCACCTCTATACCGGCCTGGATCACTCGGGGACCGTCAACGCCTCGCTCAAAGATAGTCTGGGCTTCGTCCGGAACGTTTTGGCTGGCCGGCCGATCGCACCGCGCTGCAAGCCTCAACCGGAGTCGCCCGAACCAGCGGTTGGGCGATGAAGCTCCCGTTTCAGTGTTTTGGCCGAGGGATTGGGCTTCCAAGTCGGTTTGCGTTCGCAGCGCGTGCGTGTGTGAACGGTAGCAAAGCTGAGAGCAGGAAATGCGACTGATGATCGCCGGTTTCTCTCATGAAACCAATACGTTCTCACCCGTGCCGACGCCACTTCAGCGATTTTGCCTGGATGGGCGGACGCTGCTGAGCGGCACAGCGGCCATCAACCTGCTGCGCAATACCGGTACCGGAATTGGCGGGTTCATCGATGTGGCGGAACGGGCGGGCGCCCAATTCGACGTCCCCGTCGTGGCGATCGCCCGCCCAAGCGGGCCGGTGGATCGCGAGGCCTTTGAGACGGTGTGCCGGCTGCTCACGGAGGCCATTTCGGCGACGCCGTACGACGGTCTGATGTTGGCGCTGCATGGGGCGATGGTTGTTGAGGGCATCCAGGACGGCGAAGGCGAGTTGCTCACCAGAATCCGCCAAGTCTACCCGGACGGACCGATCGCAGTCTCTTTGGACATGCACGCCAATCTCTTTCCGGAGATGATCGAGCAGTCGACGGTCATCAGTGGATTCCATCTCTACCCGCACCTTGACGAAGCCGAGACGGCTCGACGCGCCGGCTCGATCCTGGTGAAGGCCCTCCGCGGGGAGGTCGCTCCGGTTACGGCATGGGGAAACGTGCCGATGCTACCGCACACCCTGAAGCAGGGCACGCACGAGTGGCCGAACAAGGACATTCAGGCTCTAGCCGCCTCTTGGGAGGCTGACGGGAGAGCCTTGTCGGCAAGCGTCTTTACGGGTTTCCCCATGGCGGATGTGAGCAATGCGGGGCTCAGCGCCGTTGTGGTCACCAATGGCGATGAGACCGAGGCCCGGGCGATGGTTGATACCTTGCTCGATATGGCCTGGGAGGCGAGGGGGGACTTTCGGTTCGACTCGGAGCCATTGGAAGACAGCATCGCGCGCGCCAAAGCCGCGGCCCAGAACGTTCAGCCGATCTTCCTCCTTGATCACTGCGACAACTGCGCCTCGGGCGGATCAATGGATACGACGGCGGTCCTGGCGGAAATCATCCGCCAGGATCTCGACGATGTGGCCTTCTTTGGGATCTTCGATCCGGAGGCGGTGCGAGCGGCAGAGGAAGCCGGCGTCGGCGCGGAAGTCGAGCTGGATATCGGCGGCAAGGCTGAACTGCCGGCCCTCGCTACGCCAAATCTCCCCATACGCGTTCGAGCCGTCGTCAAGACCCTGTCGGCTGGGTCATTCAAAAGTCAAAGTCCAGCGAGTCTCGGGCTCAAGATTTCAATGGGCAAGACTGCGGTTATCGATACCGGCACGGTCGAGATCGTGCTGCTTTCGCGCCAGATCGAGCCCTATGCGATCGAGATGCTCTCGGCCATAGGAATTGATCCACGCCGCAAGCGTTTCGTGGCGATCAAGAGCCGACTGCACTGGCGGGCCGATCTCGGCCCACTGGCGGCCGAAGTTGTCGAGTGCTCTGGGCTCGGCGTCTGCACGTCAGACTACAGCCAACTCCGTTTTCAGCACGTGCGGCGACCCATCTATCCGCTGGATGTCGATGCGCCCCGCGCTTGAACTTGTGTCGGCGGCGACGCCGGTAAGCTCCGTAGGAGGGCGTCGTTGGCCTTCGGTGGAGCGAAGATCGAAGCATTTAGCTTGACGCTACAGTCGTAAATTGAACCTATTTTACCGTTTGGACTCCCGATGAGGAACGATCTGACTGCTTTTTGGATGCCGTTCACCGGCAACCGCAGTTTCCATGCACGCCCCCGCTTTCTGGAGCGTGCAGAGGGCATGCACTACTTCAGGGGCGACGGAAGCTCCGTACTCGACGGAACGTCGGGCCTCTGGTGCGTGAACGCGGGACATTGCCGGAAGCCGATCGCTGAAGCGATAGCCAAGCAGGCCGCACAATTGGATTTTGCGCCGACTTTTCAGGTGGGGCACCCGATCGCGGTGGAATTCGCAACCCGGCTTACAGAAATCCTGCCCGCTACGCTCAACCGTATCTTCTTTACAAACTCGGGCTCCGAGGCGGTGGATACGGCTCTGAAGATCGCCCTGGCCTATCAACGAGCCATCGGCCAGGAAAGCCGCACTCGACTGATCGGTCGCATGCGCGGCTACCATGGAGTGGGGTTTGGGGGGATCAGCGTCGGCGGAATCGAGAATAATCGTCGCGCGTTCGGCCCCCTGCTGCCCGGAGCCGACCATCTCCGCCACACCTATAATCCGGATGTCAGTTACCAACGGGGGCAGCCGCACGAGGGCGCCGACCTTGCAGACGATCTTGAGCGTTTGATCGCCCTGCACGGCGAAGACACCATTGCCGCGGTGATCGTAGAGCCTCTCGCTGGATCGACCGGCGTCCTGCCGCCACCGAAAGGCTATCTTGAGCGGTTGCGGGAGATCACACGCCAGCACGGTATTCTGCTGATTTTCGACGAGGTTATCACCGCGTTCGGTAGGCTCGGCGTGGCGACGGCGGCGGAACTTTTCAATGTAACGCCAGATCTGCTCACTATGGCCAAGGGGCTGACCAACGCCGCAGTCCCGATGGGTGCGGTAGCGGTTTGCGAGTCGATCCAGGCTGCGATCTTCAAGGCCGCTGACCCGGGAATCGAACTCTTCCACGGTTATACCTACTCCGGCCATCCACTCGCCGCTGCTGCGGGTCTGGCCAGCCTCGACCTCTTCGCCAGCGAGGGACTATTTGCCCGCGCCGCCGCGTTGTCCCAGCCCTTTGAGGATGCCGTTCACAACCTTCGCGGGGTCAACCACGTGCGTGACGTGCGTAATCTCGGACTTGTGGCTGGCATCGAACTCGACCCGCGCCAAGACGAGCCGGGCGCGCGAGCGCTCGAAGCGTTCCACGCTTGCCTGGACGCGGGCTTACTGATCCGCGTGACCGGCGACATCATCGCCCTGTCACCACCACTGATCGTATCGCTCGACCAGATCGACGAGATTGTCAGTAAGTTAAAGGCGGTGCTCACGGCGCTCCGGTAGGGGGCGGCTGGCACGCACATGGGAGCCGGCCGAGTTTAATCTGACGTCGACGTTATCCGCGAATTTTCGCACTGCGTTCTGAGAGAGGTTTTGCCATGACACACATCGGAGGAATCACTCGCGCCACCGCAGGCAAAGGAAAAGCTGGCCAGCGGCGACGGATAGACCCGGATGGTCCTCTGGCCTCCGCTCTGCTTGCGCTCCTCACCACGGCCGGTATCTTCTATGTCAACATTATTGCGGCGCTGATCAATGAACTTCGTGAGAGTTTGGGCTTCTCCGCCCAAATCGCCGGGTTGGTTGGGTCTGCAAATATATACGGCGCCGCAGTAGGATCCTTCGCCTTAGCGCTATTCAGCCGGCGTTTGCCTTGGCGGCCGACCGCGGTCGCGGCTTTAATCTGCATGATTGCTATCGATCTAATCTCGATCCTCGTGCGCGAGTCGACGCCGCTAATTGCGTTGAGGTTTCTGCACGGTACGGCGGGCGGCGCTTTGGTCGGGGTTGGGCTGTCGTTGATCGGCCGCACGAAAGTTCCCGACCGAGGGTTTGGTGTATTGATATTCCTTCAGTTTTTGCTCGGCGGCCTTGGCGTCATGATCATACCGCCCCTCGGTCGAATCTTCGGCATCAGCGTCCTTTACCTCTCGTTGAGCCTGGTGAGCCTCCTGGCGCTGTTGGCGACACCGTTCATCGCCGACGTACAGCCACGAGAGGTCAGTCAACATAATCGAGCGTCGTCGGGGCCGATCCGTTGGCCACTCCTCATCGCCGCCTTTGTTGGCATGTTCCTTTTCCAAGCCGCCGAAATGAGCCAGGCCGCATTTTCAATCGGTATGGCCGTGTCGTTTGGGGTCCCCCACCACCTGGCCAGCACAACGATCGGCTTGGGGGCGTGGATAGGCCTCATCGGCGCGGCGGGCGTTATCTTTGCCGGCTTAAGGCTTCGGAGGCTGGGGCCAATTGTGGCGACCGGCGTAATTAACATTTTGATCGGCCTGTTATTTATTGCTTGGGGTCGAAGCATACCGGTATGGGCGGCGCTGAGTTTCGCCGCGGCGATCGTTTGGGCGTTCGGGCTGCCGTACTTCTATGGCCTGTGTTCAGCTTTCGACGACACAGGAGCGATGGCTCCGTGGGCGGGTTTCTTTTCCAAGCTGGGGCTTGCGACGGGGCCCATCATCGGTGGTTGGGCTTTGGGCGAGGTCCATTATACGCATGTGTTGTGGCTTGCGGCGTCGATGTTCAGCCTTGCCATTGGCTTCTCCGTCGCCCCCGCACTTCATCTCGACCGTAAACTTCGCCGCCCCGGCAGCGCCGCGGGTCCTGGACTTGAGCCACTTGCAGCAGATTTAATTCCTTAGCCTGAAAATCTATGTTGCAAAATATACATCATTTCGAATGGCCGACTTTTGCTTATAACGATAGTATATAATATATATATGTAGCATTCATTGTGAATTTTTGAGGTTGTTACGTAGGTTCGAGCAGGATTTAAAATGGCGGACAAGATGATCTCTTTAGGCGCAAAGCTGGCGAAGCATGCGCAGGAGCGAGCTGATCATCCTGCAGTAACCTGCGGCGATCATAGCGTGACCTATGCTGAGCTTCACCGTCGCTCGAACCGATTGGCGCATGGTCTTGAGAATCTAGGCGTGAGACAGGGCGATTTGGTTAGCATCGGCCTTCCCAACAGCGTTGCCTTCGTTGAAATCTCTTACGCCGTATGGAAGTTGGGCGCTGTACCCCAGCCCGTTTCTTTCCGCCTACCGCCGGCGGAGCTCGACGCGATCGTCGCACTGGCGGAATCCCGCCTCGTGATCGGACAGCTGAATGACGGCAGCGATCGCTTGTTCACCACCATCGCCGCCGTCGAGGCGGCAAGCGATGATGAAAGTGACCTGCCAGACCGGACTGCGCCAGTCGCCAAGGCGCCAACGAGTGGTGGGTCGACTGGCTCTCCCAAACTGATCCTTTCCGGCGAGCCTGGTATGACGCCCGCCACAACGCCGACGACCAGCGCGTTGTTTATCTCGACCGATTCCGTGGTGCTGCTGCCTGGGCCGCTCTACCACAACGCGCCTTTCGTGATGATGATGACTGGCACCGCCTACGGGGCCCACGTTGTGCTTCTACCTCGCTTCGACGCTGAGGCGACGCTGCGGGCGATCGCCACGAATTGCGTGACCTGGGTGCTTATGGTTCCAACTATGATGAGCCGTATCTGGCGACTTCCACCGGAGACACGCGAAACCTACGACCGATCTTCACTGCAGATCGTTTGGCATATGGCGGCGCCATGCCCGCCCTGGCTGAAAGAGGCGTTCATTCACTGGATCGCACCAGCGGTGCTGATGGAGCTCTATGCAGGCACCGAAGCTATCGCCACGACCTCCATCTCGGGCGCGGAATGGTTAGAGCACCGCGGCTCGGTTGGACGGGTCGCTGCCGGAGAAATGATGATCATCGGTGAAGACGGCCAGCAGTTGGAGGTTGGCAAGGTCGGGGAAATCTACATGCGCAGCAACCCTGCCGCAGCGCCGACTTACCGCTATCTCGGCGCCCAAGCCAAGAGCCTTGCAGGTGGTTGGCAGAGCCTAGGCGACCTCGGTTGGTTTGATGCCGATGGCTACCTCTTTCTGGCCGACCGGCGAACCGACATGATCCTTGTCGGCGGCGCAAACGTCTACCCCGCCGAGGTGGAAGCCGTGTTGGAAGAGTATCCAGGCGTGCAGTCCTGCGCCGTCATCGGGCTGCCGGATGAAGACATGGGTGCGCGCGTCCACGCGATAATTCAATCGAGTGGGGCGATCAGCCAAGAGGACCTAATCGCTCATCTGTCAGACCGATTAGTTTCTTACAAGCGGCCCAGAACCTTCGAATTTTGCGAAGAGCCTCTGCGGGACGAAGCAGGCAAGGTGAGGCGTTCAGCGCTCAGGGATGAGAGGCTATCTCCCCTGCCAATCCCGAATTCTGCGCAACCTAAAAATTGCGTTGGGCACCCGACTCATTGCGCAGAGTGCTAAACTAGCCGCGCCGCCCTTCGAGGACCACCCATTCGACAAAGGCAGATACGGCCGGCCTCGCCATTGCGGATGGACTTGCGACCGCAGCGTAAGCAGCGCCGGTGTTCCAAGCGGGCCAGGGACCGACTAGCCGCCCCTCGGCAAGGTCGGCTTTCACGAACATGTCTGGAATAAGCGCAACCCCCGCACCCGCACGGCAGGCCTCAAGGATCATAAAAAAGTGCTCAAATTCCAGCCGCGTCGTGTGCCGGCGGTCCTCGTAGCGATAGCCGGTGGTTTGTGCATACCCCCGCCAAGCGTCGCTCCGGCTCGAATGAGCGAGGCGCGGTAGCTCCCATAGATCGCTACTATGGGCTTCAGCGAACGTTGGAGAGCAGACGGGCATCATCCGCTCGGCGCTGAGCTCGTTCACGGTTAGCATCGGCCATCCTCCGCGACCCCAAGTCAGCACAACATCTACCAAGGAAGGGTCCCAATTAACGGGATCCTTGTGTGCGGATGCAAAGTCCGCGTCGATTGTAACGACCCCAACGGTCGTCGCCGGTTGGGCTGCGAGAAATCGGGGGAGCCTTGGGGCCAGCCAGAGGCCTCCGATCGATGGCAGAACACCGACGCGAATGAATCCGGAAACGACGCCGCCTAGCGAGAGGCGGGTGCGCTCGATCATTCGAATGGCGTCGGCCGCGGTCTCAGCCAACCGCAGTCCGTCATCCGTTATAGAGATCGACCGGCCGCGCCGTGAAAACAGCGGCACCCCCAACTCGACTTCGAGAGCGGCTATCCGCCGGGATAGGCCGCTTTGGGTCAGCCCAAGCTCGCGAGCGGCGCGCGTGAAGCTGCCAAGTCTAGCCGCGGCCGCAAACGCGGGAAGCGCTGCAAGGATGCCAGCATCGTTTGTCGATCTCCGCTTATGGACTTTCATGATATTAACTCATGTGAGACTGCTGTCTTTCCGGCTTTTGTAGACGTTTTCGTCAGGCTAACACAGTGTTCTCAAGAGTAAGCAGGCGCCTCAATGCGACCCTTTCATCTGGCATTCCCGGTCCATGACATCGCTGTGGCCCGAAGATTTTACGGGTCCGTTCTGGGCTGCCGCGAAGGACGAAGTGCGGAGACGTGGTTCGATTTCGATCTCTATGGCCACCAACTTGTCGCGCACTTGAATCCCTCTCTGGTCGTTCCCGATCTGCATCACAATCCGGTCGATGGTCACGACGTCCCAGTCCCCCACTTCGGGGTGATCCTTGAGCTGGAGTCTTGGGAAGCGCTCGCTGCCAAACTGACAGCCGCTGGCGTCAGTTTCGTCATCGAGCCGACCGTGCGTTTCAAAGGCCAAGTCGGAGAGCAGGCTACGCTTTTCTTCCTCGATCCCTCTGGCAACGCCCTCGAATTCAAGGCCTTTGCCGATGACGCAAATATCTTTGCCGCCTGAGCGCTCTGCTGGCGGGTCCTTTTGATGAGAGTTGCCTGGTTACAAGCGGTGGCGTTTGAGAGCCTCGGAACCATCGAACCGTGGCTGCGGCACCGAGATCACCAAATCCGCAAGGTGGCGCTTTGGGACGGCGAAGCGCTACCGAGCGTAGAAGAATTTGATGTTTTAATTGCTATGGGCGGAGCAGCGGTCCCCACCGACGAACGCCACTATCCTTGGATTGCGGGGCAGCTGGATCTCCTAAGGTCCGCGACCGTAATGAATATGCCGGTGCTCGGTATCTGCCTTGGAGCGCAGTTGCTCGCCCATGCGTTCGGCTCACCAATACGTCCAAACCGCGACCTGGAAATTGGCTGGCATGCCGTCTGTCAGACCCGCGAAGGGCTTGTTCATCCCCTTATGAGTGATATCGCTCCTTCGTTCATGACCTTCCATTGGCACCAGGACACGGTCATGCCGCCACCGGGCGCCGTCACGCTGGCTTCCAGCAGGGCGACTAAGATCCAGGCTTTCGCAATTGGGGCCCGGGCTCTCGGGGTGCAGTTTCACCCTGAAATTGACCCGGCAAAAGCCACCGACTTTTCGAAGTGTGCGCACAGGGAGCGGAGTGGACAATATGCTCAGTCTGACCAGGAGCTGATGTCAGCAACAGTGAATTTTGACAATCAACCTGCGCTCATGGATGCCCTCATGGGCAATTTGCTGAGAGTCTAGGTTATTCGTCAAAGCCCAAGCTTGCCCGCTGGACTTGACCGACTGAGCTTGGCACGCCGAACGTAGCTGCGCATGGTTGCAAGGCTACGATGGCGTGTATGGCCCATGATCTCCTCATCGGAGACGCCGTTGCGATAGGCCGTGGTGATAAAGCCCGCCCTTAGACCATGCGGGCTGACCGGCTCGGCGAGAGAGCCTCGGAGGCCGGCCTGCGCCGCGCGGCGCAAGAGAATCTGGCGCACGGCGTCCTCGCTAAGCCGGCGCGCCTCGACACGGCCAGACTTGTTAACCTTTTTGAAGATCGGGCCGGATGTAATCGTGGCCGTATCGAGCCAGCGTCGGATCGCGCGGACAGGGCAGGTCTCTTCGTGGCGACCGAAGACGATCATGACCTCGGCGCCTTCGCCGTCCTTGTCGGTCTTGGACTTACCCAGCAGCAGCTTCACACCGTCGTTCGACCATGTCAGGTGCTCGACATCCAAAGCGACGAGCTCCGAGCGTCGAAGCGCGGCGGCAAAGCCTGTCAGCAGCAACGCGCGGTCTCGGTCTC
>Ga0116231_10008542_pt1 | contig 17912 bp, 12 predicted proteins | sample S1TSphgellanicum_2_FD_89695 | JGI IMG/M metagenome (GOLD analysis project Ga0116231, IMG submission 89695) | Host-associated microbial communities from peat moss isolated from Minnesota, USA - S1T2_Fd - Sphagnum magellanicum MG | ecosystem: Host-associated > Plants > Peat moss > Unclassified...
CATGAGTCGGTAGGCAATATCGTATGCCGGCTTCTGCTAGAAAAATACGGATTGGATGGCGGCTTGCGCCACGCCGGCTGCATGCCGAAAGATTTTCACACTGAGCGCCACGGTTTGCGCAAGCTACATGTGCGGTCGCTCGAGGGGCTGATTTTTGTATGCCTTGGGGAGGAAGCGCCGGCGGATTTCGACGAGATGGCGCGCGTTGTGGGCCCATATGTTGCGCCGCATGGGATTGCGCGATGCAAGGTGGCGTATTCCGAAGATATCGTCGAGCCAGGAAACTGGAAGCTGACAATGGAAAACAACCGCGAATGCTATCATTGCAGCGCGGCGCATCCGGAGCTGACACGGTCGATTTTTGCGGAAGGATTTGGCTTCGCGCCTGTGGGCGCCGCGGCCGAGGCGCAGGCGGCGCGGTTTGCCGACATGATCGGGGATCTGCATGCGCGGTGTGAGCTGCGCGGGATTCCTTCAGGCGAAATAGATCATTTGGCGGATAGGGTCACCGGGTTCCGCACCGAGCGGCTGCCGCTGGAAGACGCGGGCGAATCGGAAACGCTGGATACGCGGGTGGCCTGCCGCAAATTGCTGGGCGATCTTTCGGAAACGCGGCTGGGCGCGCTTTCGCTGTGGACCCAACCGAATTCATGGCACCATTTCATGAGCGATCATATCGTAACCTTCGCGGTGCTTCCACTGACACCGGAGACATCGTTGCTGCGCACGACATGGCTGGTGCATCAGGATGCGGTGGAAGGCGTTGATTACGATCTAGCGAACCTGACCGCCGTTTGGCACGCGACGAATGCTCAGGATTCGGCTTTGGTAGGTAAGGCCGCTGACGGCGTGCGTACATCGGGATATCGCCCCGGGCCCTATTCGGCGGATACCGAGGGGCTGGTGGAAAAATTCTGCGCCTGGTACGTGGACAGAATGCAGGCCGGGCTCGCTGGATGAGCGAAGATGCCGGCTTTACCATCCGCTTTGCGGTGAGCGCCCGCGATGTGAAGTGCGCGCCCGGATCAACCGTGCTGGAGGCGGCGGAAGCGGCGGGAATAAAAATTCCGTTCTCCTGCCGGGAAGGGATGTGCGCCACCTGCAAAAGCCAGTTGACCTCCGGCCAAGTCGATATGCAGCATAAAGGCGGCATAAGGCCGAAAGAGATTGCGGCCGGAAAGATACTTGTGTGCTGTTCGCGGCCATTGAGCGATCTTGTGGTGGAACGATGAGCGGCGATCGGAGTTTTTCGCGATGAGATCCCATGCACGCGTTGTAGTGGTCGGCGGCGGCGTGGTGGGTGTGAGCACGTTGTATCACCTGGCGCGCAAAGGTGTGGCGGATTGCGTGTTGCTGGAACGAAAGGAGTTGACCAGCGGCTCTACCTGGCACGCCGCGGGGCTGCTACCGCTGTTCAACCTGAGCTACTCGGTAGGGCAACTGCATAAATATTCCGTTGCGCTGTACAAGACCTTGGAGGCGGAGACCGAACAGAATGTCGGGTTTTCGCAAGTGAGCAACATCCGCCTGGCCTGCACGCCGGACCGGCTGGATGAATACAAATATTATGCGGGGATTGCCAAAACCGTCGGCGTGGATGTGCGGTTTTTGACGCCTGGGCAGGTGAAGGAGATTTGGCCGCTGGCAGATATGGATGGCGTAATCGGCGCAATCCAGCATCCGGATGACGGATATATCCAGCCGGCCGATCTGACTCAGGCCTTGGCACGCGGGGCGCGGAAACGCGGGGCGGATATCCATCGGAATGTGACGGTGACGGCAATTGCGCAAAAGCCGGGCGGCGAGTGGTTGGTAACCACTACGCAGGGCGAGATCACCTGCGAGCATGTGGTACTGGCGACAGGGAGTTTTGCGCGCAAAGCCGGTGCCATGGTGGGGCTGGATATTCCGGTGATGCCCGTGGAACACCAGTATCTGGTCACGGAACCGCATCCGGCGATCCAGCAGCGCAAACGCGATGGGCTGCCGGAAATGGGCGTGCTGCGGGAATCCGATGCCTCCTACTATATGCGCGAGGAAAATGGCGGGCTGCTGCTGGGGCCTTACGAGGTCGGCGCGCCGTGCTGCTATCTGGATGGGCCGGACAAGGAAAGCGAATACGAGCTTTTTCAGCCCGATCTGGACAGATTGCTGCCCTATATAGAGGCGGCCATCAAGCGCGTGCCGGCGTTTGCCGAAGTCGGAATCAAGAAGGTTTATAACGGTGCTATCGCTTATACCCCCGATGGCAGCCCGATTGTGGGGCCGGCCTGGGGGAAGCGCAATCTATGGCTCAATGAGGGCCATAGTTTCGGAATTACCGCCGCGGGCGGCGCAGGCTGGCAATTGGCGGAATGGATCGTAGAGGGCGAGCCGAGCATCGACATGATGGGCGTCGATCCACGCCGATTTGGGCCCTATGCAGGTGCAGGCTATCTGAAGCGGAAAACCGAGGAAGCGTATGCGAAGGTTTTTTCCGTACACTTCCCGGAGGAAGAACGGGGCGCGGCGCGGCCGTTGCGGCGCACGCCAAGCTACGACCGGCTGAAGGCGCTGGGCGCGGTTTTTGGGTCGGTATATGGGTGGGAGCGGCCAGGCTGGTTTGCGCCGCCGGGCTATACAGTGCCGGAAGAAGAGCTGGCGATCCCGGATGTGTTGCTGAATGAGCCGCACGATACGCCAGCGGATGGCAGCGCGCCGCGGGAACGCTGGAGTTTTCGGCGCAGCAACGCGTTTGCGTTTGTGGGTGAAGAATGCCGGCATGTGCGGGATGCGGCGGGGCTGCTGGATATGTCGCCCTTCGCGAAATACACCGTGAGCGGCACGGGTGCCGAGGAATGGTTGAATCGGGTGTTCGCCAATCGTATGCCGCGGAAGGTGGGCGGCATTGCGTTGTGCCATGTTCTGACGAAGCGAGGTGGGGTGCTGGCGGAGGCGACCATTTTTCGCGAGGGGGAGCAGGATTTTTATCTGGTGATGGCGGGGGCGCAGGAGCGGCACGATTGGGATATGCTGCAAAAACTGGCGCCGCGCGATGGCAGCGTGCAGTTGCAGAAGATCACGACGCAGCTTGGCGTGTTCGTTTTGGCTGGCCCGCGGGCACGGAAAATTTTGCAGAAACTGACGGATGCCGAACTTTCCAGCGCTGCGTTTCCTTGGCTCACAGGCAAGGCTATTAGCGTAGGCCATGCGCAGGCCACGGCGTTGCGGGTGAATTTTGTGGGTGAGTTGGGGTGGGAACTGCATCACCCGATCGAAATGGGCGTGACGTTGTTCGACCTGCTGATGGAGGCGGGGAAGGAATTCGACCTGCGGCCGTTTGGCATGAAGGCGATGGATAGTATGCGGCTGGAGAAATCGTACCGCGTTGTGGGGCGCGAGCTTTCCGTTGAATATGGGGCGCTGGACTCGGGGCTGCATCGGTTTGTGCAGCTGAAAAAGCCCGAGTTTCTGGGGCGCGCGGCTTTGGCGGAAGCACCGAAGAACCGGTTTGTGACGCTGGAGATTCATGGCGTGACAGATGCGGATGCGCGCGGGTCGGAGCCGATTTCCTATCGGGGTGAGCTGGTCGGGCGGACGACATCCGGAGGGTACGGGTGGCGCGTTCAGAAATCGCTCGCGCTCGCGATGCTGCGGCCCGATTTGGGAGAAGTGGGAACGGAGCTGACGGTGACTATTCTGGGCCGGGATTTTTCGGCGTTTGTGATTGGGGAATCGCCTTACGATCCGGGTAACGACCGGTTGAAAGCTTAGGAAAGAAAGGCCTTCTTTTCTGAAGAAAAGAAGCAAAAGACTTTTATTTCCGGCGCTTGCGGCAAGGTCCCGGTCATGGCCTCGAATGTGGGGTCTGCGGCAGGATCAAAAGTCTTTTGGTTCTTTTCTTCAGAAAAGAACAGTCTTTCTCTCGTAGGGATGCGCAAATTGATCGACGCAACGCGGTTCTATATCGGTGGAGAGTGGGTTTCTCCGATTTCGGCGGTGCGGGCGGATGTGATTGATCCTGCAAACGAGCGCCCGATTGCGCAGGTCGCGCTTGCGGATGCGGCGGATGTGGATAGGGCGGTGAAGGCTGCGGGCGAAGCTTTTCCGGCATATTCGCAGAGCAGCAGGGAAGCTCGGCTGGCGCTATTGTGCCGGATCATAGAGGTGTATCGCCGGCGGGCGGAGGAACTTGCAGAGATAACGATGCGCGAACTGGGCGCACCCATTGGGTTCGCGCGCGATCCGCAGGTTTCAATTGGGCTCGCGCATCTGGAAGTGGCTCTTGAAACGCTGCGGGATTACCAATTCGAGTCGTTCCGCGGGTCGACGAGGATTGTGCGCGAGCCGGCCGGAGTGGCGGCGCTGATTACGCCTTGGAACTGGCCGTTGAACCAGATTGTGGTGAAGGTGGCGCCGGCCTTGGCCACCGGATGCACGATGGTGCTGAAGCCGAGTGAGATGACGCCGCTGAATGCCGTGTTGTTCGCGGAGATTTTGCATGAGGCAGGGGTGCCGGCGGGTGTGTTCAATCTGGTTCAGGGCGATGGGGTGGCGGGCCGTGCGATGGCCTCGCATCCTGGGGTTGAGGTGGTTTCGTTCACTGGCTCAACCCGGGCCGGGGTGGATGTAGCGCAGGCGGCCGCACCCGGGGTGAAGCGAGTGTTGCAGGAGCTAGGCGGCAAGTCGCCGTTCATGGTTTTGCCGGACGCGGATTTGGAGGCGGCCGTAGCGACCTGCACGGGCGTATGCTTTGCGAATACCGGGCAGTCCTGCGATGCGCCAACACGTCTTTTGGTGCCGCGTGCGCGTGTTGCTGAGGCGGCGGAGATGGCGCGGGCACAGGCGGAAGCGTGTGTTGTGGGTGATCCGGCGGCGGTTGGAACAACGATGGGGCCTCTGATCAGCATGCGGCAATTCGATCATGTGCAGCGCCTGATCCTATCGGCCATTGCCGAAGGGGCGAGGCTGGTGGCTGGCGGCCCTGGCCCGCCGGAGGGATTTTTTCAGGGGTATTTTGTGCGGCCTACGGTGTTTGCCGATGTAACCTTGGACATGACGATTGCTCGGGAGGAGATTTTTGGGCCCGTTGTGACAGTTATTGGCTACGACAGCGTGGATCACGCGCTGCGCATGGCCAACGACACGCCGTATGGACTGGCGGCCTACGTGCATGGCCGGGAGCCCGTGGAGACGGCGCGTGTTGCGCGTGCGATCCGTGCCGGAGCGATTTATGTGAATGATCCGGCGATGGATCTGCGGGCGCCGTTCGGCGGCTACAAGCACTCCGGCAATGGGCGTGAATATGGTGCGTTCGGGTTTGACGATTTTACGGAAATAAAAGGCATTCTCGGTTACCCATAGGTGGATCTTCCGTCAAAAAAGGCTCTCTTTCACTCTCGCCGGCGAAGCAGCGCCAGGTAGATTTCCTCATCTCCGCAAAGCCCGGCCAGACGACCCAGCTGGTCAATCAGCAGGATCGGGTGCGGGGTTTGCCGCTTCAGCGAGATGGCAGCGCGGAGTTTCACATCGTATGGAGCTGTGACAAAATCACCTGGCTGAGACGGCGATGTTTCCGAGGCGCAGTGGGTGATGGCGCGCTGCTCGCCATGCCAGGTGGCGCGGATGGGCCGGCCGTGATCGTCCAGCTCCACGCGCAGGTCCGGCGCAAGATGAATGGCGTTTCCCTCGCGCGCCAGATGCTCCAGCGGCCGCATGATGGCCCCCCCACGCAATACGTTCATCGGGTTCACGTGTTTTACAAATTCGGTGACATAAGCGTTGGAAGGGCGCAGCAGGATATCCTCCGGCGTGCCGAACTGCACGATACGGCCGCCCTCCATGATGGCGATACGGTTGCCTAGCTTCATCGCCTCGTCGAGATCGTGGCTCACAAAAACGATGGTTTTGTGAAGCCGGGCTTGCAGGTCCAGCAGTTCGTCCTGCAGCTTGTCGCGGATCAGCGGGTCGAGCGCGGAAAAAGGCTCATCCATCAGCAGGATATCTGCATCGGTCGCAAACGCGCGGGCAAGGCCGACGCGTTGCTGCATGCCGCCGGAAAGCTCATGTGCGTATTTTTCCGACCAGGCGGAAAGACCCACCATGGCGAGTTTTTCATCGACAACACGCTTGCGCTGAAGCTTTTCCATGCCGCGCAGTTCCAGGCCGAAGGCCACGTTCTGGCGGACCGTCCGCCAGGGGAGCAGCGCGAATTGCTGAAACACCGTGGCGACGGTGCGCATGCGGATATCGCGCAGCACGGGGTCGGGGCAGGCTGTAACGTCGATTCGTGTGCCGCCATGTTCCACCCAAACAGCGCCGCGGGACACTTTGTTCAGGCGATTGATCGCGCGCAGCACAGTCGATTTGCCCGATCCGGAGAGGCCCATCAGGACGCAGATTTCGCCGCGTTCGATGGAAAGTGTGACTTTTGCGGCCCCCAAAACGCAGCCGGTGGAGGCTGCTATGTCGTCACGCGAGGCGCCTTGTTGCACCATCGCGAGGGCGGCTGCTCTGTTGCGGCCGAAGATGATGTCAACATCGTCGAATTGAACAGCGGCCATGTTTCAGCCGCGCTCCGGGCGTTTGCACACGCGATCGAGGATGATCGCGAGGATAACAATCGAGATGCCAGCTTCGAAACCCATGGAGACATTCACCGAATTCAACGCGCGGACCACGGGTTTTCCCAACCCGTCGGCGCCCACGAGGGCGGCGATCACCACCATGGAAAGGCTCAGCATGATGCATTGGGTAATGCCGGCCATGATGGTGGGAAGCGCATAAGGCAATTCCACTTTCAGCAGCAATTGCAGCTTGGTCGCGCCAAAAGCCTCACCGGCTTCGCGCAATGAAAGCGGAACCGAGGTAATGCCGAGATGGGTGAGCCTCACCGGAGCGGGAATGGCGAAAATGACAGTGGAGATCAAGCCAGGAACTGTGCCGAGGCCGAAAATAACCAGTGTGGGAATGAGATAGACGAAAGTGGGGATGGTCTGCATAAGGTCTAGCACAGGCCGCATAATCTGGTAGAACACGGGCCGGTGCGCCGCGGCGATGCCGAGCGGAACGCCGATCACGATGCAGAACAGCGTGGCGGAAAATACCAGCGCCAGGGTTTGCACCAGGGCGGTCCAATAGCCAAGATTGACCACCAGCAGCAGGCCGAGCGCAATGAACACGCAAAGGGCGATCGACCGATGCAGGAAGTAGGCGCCCGCGACGAAAAGCGCAATCAGCAGCGGCGCGGGCGGGAGCAGCAGCAGCCATGTAAGGCCAGAGATTAGCCCGCCCAGCACGGCTGATATCAAATCGAAGAAGGCCTGGCCATGATCGGTCGCGAAATCCACACCTTTCGCGAGCCAGTTTCCCAAAGGAATCTTATGCTGAGTCAACCACGTCTGCATGCTACTGGCCCAACGAGGTCTTGAGTGCCGGTGTGGCGGGTCTGCCGTCGAATGTGGTCACACCTTCCAGCCAAGGTTGCCATGTTGCGGCGTTGCTTTTCAGCCAGGCCTCGGCCGCGTCGGATGCCTCCTGTCCGCCGGTAAGTATGGCGTTCATCAGTGTGTCTTCCATGGGCAGGCTGAATTTCAGCTGCTGAAGAAAACGGGCGATGTTGGGGCACTGGGCGAGATAGCCGCTACGCACGTTGGTGTAAACGGACTCAGCCCCGTCATTCGGCCCAAAACTGTTGGTGGCGTCGGTCAGGTATTTGATGGCGAATTTGATGTTCATCGGATGCGGTTCCCAGCCGAGAAACACGATCATCTGATGGCGGCGGATGGCGCGCTCCAACTGCGCCAACATGCCCTGCTCGCTTGATTCGACGAGATCGAAATTGCCCAGGCCGAATTTCCCCTGCTTGATCAAGCCGAGAACCACACGGTTTCCGTCATTGCCCGGTTCGATGCCGTAGATTTTGCCGCCGAGCTGGTCACTGAATTTCGCGATGTCGGCGAAATCATGCAAGCCGGCATCGTATGTGGCCTGCGGCACGGCAAGGGTGTAGTGGGCGCCCACAAGGTTCGGCCCGAGTATGTCGATAGTGTGCTCTTCTAAGTAGGGCGCGCGATCAGCCTGCTGGGTGGGCATCCAGTTGCCTAAAAATACATCGATATCCTTGTTTTTCAGGGAAACGAAGGTAACAGGCACGGAAAGAACCTGAGTAGTTGGCGTGTAGCCTATGCCTTGCAGAATGCGTGAAGCGAGGGCGGTGGTGCTGGTGATGTCGGTCCAGCCAATATCGGCGAAACGAACTGTGCGGCAACTTGGAGGATCGGCGGCATTGGCCGGCCGGCCGGCCGCGAAAGCCGCCAGAAACGCCGCAATCACCAAACCTCGCCGCATTCACCACCCTTCCGCCGTTCCGCCATTCGGTGCTAGTCAATACCGCGAAAACCACCGATGTCACGTTGTTTTTGCCGGAACTGTGCATGCCGAACGAAGTGAGTGAAGCCGATTACGTGATTGTGGGCGCGGGTTCGGCGGGGTGCGTGCTGGCGAACCGGCTGACTGAGGACGGACGTGCGAATGTGCTGGTTCTGGAGCGCGGTGGATCGGATTCGTCGGTGCTGATCCAGATGCCAAGTGCGCTTTCGATCCCGATGAATATGCAGCGCTATAATTGGGGCTACGAGAGCGAGCCGGAACCCAACTTGAATGGGCGGCGGATCAATTGCCCGCGGGGCAAGGTGCTGGGCGGCTCATCCTCGATCAATGGGCTGGTCTATATCCGCGGCAATGCGTTGGATTTCGACACATGGGAGGCGCAGGGCGCGGCCGGCTGGGGATACCGGCATGTGCTGCCGTATTTCCGTCGGGCCGAAACACGGCGCGACGGGGCTGATGAATATAGGGGCGGCGATGGCCCGTTGCACACGTGCTACGGCCCGCTGAAAAACCCGCTTTACCAGGCATTTGTGGAGGCGGCGGCGCAGGCAGGCTATCCGCGCACGGATGATGTGAATGGATACCAGCAGGAGGGATTCGGCCGCATGGACATGACGGTGGATCGGGGCCTCCGGTGCAGCGCTGCGCGCGCCTATCTCCGGCCCGCGATGCATCGCCAGAATCTTGCGGTGAAAACCGGGGTTGCGGTGAGTCGCGTCCTGTTCGATGGGCGCCGGGCGTCTGGCGTTGCGTTTCTCCAAGGCGGCAGGGAGCGCAGTGTGCTGGCGCGGCGCGAGGTAATCCTTGCCGGCGGTTCGATCAATTCTCCACAGCTTCTAAAACTTTCCGGCGTGGGCGGTGGTTCGGAATTGCAGGCAATGGGAATTCGCATTGTGCATGATCTGCCAGGCGTGGGCGAGAATTTACAGGATCATCTGGAATTCTATTTCCAGCAGGCCTGCGTTCAGCCGATCACGCTGTTTTCGGTGCAGGGGATTTTGTCGAAAGCTCTTATTGGGGCGCGGTGGCTGCTGTTTCATGATGGGCTTGGGGCGACAAACCATTTCGAGACCTGCGGGTTCATCCGTAGCCGGGCAGGGGAACGCTATCCGGATATTCAGTATCATTTTTTGCCGATGGCGGTGAGCTATGACGGGAAGTCGCTGGCATCCGAGCACGGGATACAGGCCCATGTAGGGCCAATGCGGTCGAAAAGCCGCGGGCATGTGCGGCTGGCATCTGCTGATCCCTTGGCCGCGCCGCGGATCAGGTTCAATTACATGTCGCACGAGGACGATTGGCGCGATATGCGCGCCTGCGTGCGGCTGACGCGGGAAATCTTCGCGCAAGATGCCTTCATGCGGTTTCGCGGGCGGGAAATTCAGCCGGGTCCGCAGGTGGTGAGCGACGAAGCCATCGATGCGTTCATACGTGAAAAAGTGGAGAGCGCCTATCATCCATGCGGAACCTGCCGGATGGGTGCCGCGGACGATCCGGCGAGTGTGGTGACGCCGGATTTGAAGGTAATCGGCGTGGAAGGGCTGCGGGTGGTGGATGCTTCGATCATGCCCCAGATTACCAACGGGAATTTGAATGCCCCCACGATCATGCTGGCGGAGAAGGCGGCGGATATGATTTTGGGGAAGGAGGCACTCGCGGCTTCGAATGCGCCGGTTTATGTGGCGAATAATTGGGAATCCCAACAGAGATAAGAAAGAATGTTCTTTTCTGAAGAAAAGAACCAAAAGACTTTTATTTCTCCGCTTGCGGCTACATCGAGTCCATGGACTGGATCTTTCCGCGAGCGTCAGAAATAAAAGTCTTTTTGCTTCTTTTTCTTCAGAAAAAGAAGGGTCTTCAGAATTTATAGCTCAAATCCACACCTATCGTGCGCGGCTGGTTTGTTGAAACACGCGTCAGCGAGGGCGTCACCCACGAGAACGACGTGTTGTTCGTGGTGATTTCCGCATGCTTGTCGGTGAGGTTGGTGGCGAAAAGGTAGGCGCTCCACGGGCCCTGTGAAACGCCCGTGCGGAAATCGAGCAGCGTGTAGGGTGGCAGATGCTGAACGACATAAGCCACATCAGTGGAGGGACCAACAAAATTGCTCGAAAGCCGGGCGGTGAAATCGTATTTGTCCCACACCGGGCGTTCGTATTGGAGAGAGACGTCGGCCGTGTATTTGGGAATGTTCAGCACGGGCGTGCCTTTGGCGATGCCGGTGCCGGGGTCAGGCGACGTGATGGTGGCACTGGTATAGGTGCCGCTGAAAGTCGCGCTGAGTTCGTCAGTGAGGTGAGCCGCAACTTCCAACTCGGGGCCATAGGAGTGCGCGGTGCCGGCATTGGTGGTGTATGGATAGCCGCAGGCCGGCGTGATGATCTGCTGAGTGCCCTTCCAGTTGATGAAGAAAAAATCGCCATTGACGGTAAGCCGATTGTCGAACAGGCGTGCTTTTTCGCCGGCTTCGTAATCCCAAACGGAATCAGGCTGGTAGGTAACCGGCTGATCGCCGCAGGTGGCAACCGGGCCGGGCAGATTAACGCCGCCTGGCCGAAAGCCCTTGGAGGCGGTGGCATAGAAAGTGAGGTCGCGATTGGGAATCCAGGCGAGATTGAAGCTGGGTGTGACACCGCTGGAACTGGTCGCCACGTCGATAAGCTGGGGCGTGGCGTTGCCGTATTCCTCGCCCCAGCCGTTTTGATCGATATCTTCCTTGGAATTGTAATCGAAGTAGCGCAAGCCGACGGTAGCGCGGATGCTCTGGGTGATCTGGTAGGAAATCTGCCCGAAGAAGGCGTATTGTATCATATGGTAGGGCGTGTCGGCGCCGTAGATAATGCCATTCGGGTTTGCGGCGGCACCGCCGACCGAGATATAGGCCAGCGCAGGGTTGGCGTTCCAGGCGGTAAAGGTGGAGAGCAGATCGCTGTAGAAGGCGCCGATCAGCCATTGCAGGCGGTTATCGCCGGGCGAGGCCAGGCGCACTTCCTCGCTCCATTGCCGGGAATAATCGCCTTCCGTGTAGCCGATCGGCACGAAGTAGTTCAGCGCCGTCAGGTTCTGGATGGTTTCGGAATCATCCATCGTCTGCTTCTCTTCTCGCGTCCAGTAGGAACTGGCGATGGTCAGATCGGCCCAGTCGAAACTGTACCGGATGGAATTGCTGATCAGGCGGAACCTGTCGAGGAAAGGTTCGGCGAAGTTGTAGGGCTGATAATGGGCGAGCACGCTGTTGTCGCCCGGCGGCTGATCGTATTCGCTGTAGCCGCCCATGGTAATCTGCTGGAACAAGGCGAGGTTGTCGATCGTGAGATTCTCATTCGGTTTGATGAGAAGGTCGGCGCGGGCGCCTTGCAGCAATTCGTCGTTCACATCCTTATGAACCTGTTCCACCGGGGCGTTGGCGACATTGCCGCGAATACAGCCATAGCCGTACCAGCCTGGACAGGTGCCGGATTCCAACGGGAAGTTGCCGGCCACGATCCGGTCGATCCAGCCGCTGGTGTATTTCTCCGTGCCGTCGATGCGCAGCGCCACCTTGTCGGTCACGATGGGAAAGTTCACCATCAGGTTGCCGCCACCATTGATGCCGCCACCGTCGGTGCCGGAGAAAATACCCTCCACCGCACCCATATATTGCGTGAGGTTTGGCTGCTGGGTGATGAGTTTGATGGTGCCGCCCATGGAGCCTGATCCATACAGCGTTCCTTGTGGCCCTCGCAGCACCTCCACGCGGTTCAGATCGAACAGATCGGGGTCGATCACCACCTTGCCGTTCAGCGCGGCGGCGGGTGGCGAAAGCGGCACGTCATTCAGATAGTAGCCCACGGTGGGTGAGGAGCCGCCGGAGGATGCCAGGCCGCGCATCTCCAGTTCGGTCTGGCCTGGCCCGGCGGAGCGCATGGAAATTCCCGGAACGTCGCGCACCACCTGTTCCAGCGTCACGGTGCCCTGCTTCTGCATGGTGGCACCACTGAGTGCCGTGATGCTCATCGGCGTTCTCTGCACGGTGGAAGAACGTTTTTCCGCGGTAACCACCACCTCCTCCACCTTTGATTTCGATAAAGGAGCGGATTGTGCCGATGCAGCACCGCAGGCCGCGAAGGCTGCCATACCGCCGGCAAGCGAAGTTGTGAGGATTAAACGTAACTGTTGAGAATGTATCATGCCCCGCCCCGATTTACCATGAATGCACTGAAGTCGCAGCGATTACGACAACACGGCCTGGGCCGGGCTGCGCGGTTTTTGAATCACCTTTTACGCTGCCAGATCATCTGGCACGGAAATGAGCTGGGGGGGCTATAACGGAGCGGTCAGAAGATTTGTCCGTTTCCGACACTATGCCGATTGATAAAGGATGTTCTTGGCCGAAGAAGAGAACCAAAAGACTCTTGTTTCTGGCGCTCGCGGATAGATCCAGGCCATGGCCTCGATCGTGGGAGAGGCGGAAAAATAAAGTCCGGTGCTTCTTTTTTTCAGAAAAAAGGCCTTTCTACCGCTAACTGAAAACCCGCCCCCCTGCCATGCCAGGCCCATGATCCGGATTCACGCCGCGCCGCTGGGACGGCGCAAAGCCGTAGGCCGACTTGAAATGGCGTGAAAAATGCGCGCAATCCGCAAAACCGGCATCGATCGCGATATCCGTCACCTGGCGGCTGGTGTTGTCCAGCAGCCAGCGCGCATAGCGCAGGCGCAGCGAACGATAGAATTGGGTTGGGCGTGTGCCGACGGCGGAGAGGAACAGGCGTTCCAGCTGCCGCGTGGAAAGCCGCAGGCGCAGCGCGATATCGGCGATTTGCAAAGGGTCCGTCATGTTCTGTTCCATCAGAAGCATGGCCCGGCGCACGCGTTCATCCAGCACAGCTTCCACCATGGGCGGGTGGGGCTGCGCGTCGCTGCCGGCGCGGGCGCGGTCCAGCATCAGAACATGGCGGCTCTTTTGCGCAATGGAGCGGCCCACATGGCGCTCGATCAGATAGGTGGCGAGGTCTGCGGTGCCGCCGCCGCCGGCGCAGGTAATGCGATCCCCGTCGGCCACGAAAAGCCGGTCGGCCACCAGTTCGATCTGCGGAAACTCTTCCGCGAAGTCCTGGCAGTGATACCAGCTGACGCAGCATTTGCGGTGTGCCATCAGGCCGGCGCGGGCCAGGATGAAGCTGCCGGTGCATAGCCCCACCAGCGCCACGCCCTGTTTTGCGGCCTGCTGCAGGTAGCCGATGGTGGCCTCATCCAGCTGTGGGCCGGCGTGGAGAAGGCCGCCGACGACCACGATATAGTCAAAGCTTTCAGGGTCGGCGAGTTCCGCGGTGCCGGCCACCTGCACCCCGCAACTCGCCCGCACGGGCGCTTTGCGCTCGCTCATCACCGACCAGCGGCACAAGATTTGGCGGCTGCGGTCCCCTTCGTCGGCGGCCAGGCGAAGCTGGTCGATGAAGAGCGAGAAGGCGGACAAGGTGAAGTTGCGGGCCAGAATGAAGCCAACGCTAAGGCGTGCCTGGGCGGCGGATTTCTGGGCCGTGGCGCGCGCGGCCGGCCTGCGCAACAAAATATCTCCCACGATGTCCATTACCGATCCGAGGTGCCAAGGGCAGTATGCACTTTTTCGGCCAGAGGAACCAGTTTGTTGGGGGTGCGCGGCTTTCCCGGTGCGACGCTTCCGGCATAGGCTGGCAGGGTCCGGGCCGCGGGAGCAATACCTTACATTGTCCAAGAAGCAGCTGATCGAGTCCCATTCGATCGACTACATCCCGTTGCGGGAGCGGCACGGCAAGGTGTGGCACTTATGGCCGGTATGGTTTGCCGGCGACGCCCAGTTGGCCACGCTGGCGAGCGGCATGGTGGGCGTCGCGGCCGGGTTGAACGTGGTCTGGTCTGGGCTGGCGATCATCCTGGGCTGTGCGGTGGGCACCTTCTTCATGGCGTTTCACTCCACGCAAGGGCCGCAGCTTGGGCTGCCGCAGATGATCCAATCCAGGCCGCAATTCGGGTCGATGGGCGCGTTGCTGGTATGGGTGGTGGCGCTGATCACGTATATCGGCTTCAACGCATTCAACCAATTGCTGGCGGCGCAATCCCTCAAAGATATCGCGGGGATGCCGCCGGGATGGGGGGCGTTCCTGTTCACGCTGGCGGCTTTGGTGATTGCCTGCGTGGGGTATGCGTGGATCCATTATGCGCAACGTGTTCTGGCCGGGCTTATGCTGGTGGCGCTGTGCCTGTTCAGTGTCCAGGTTGTTCTAAAGCCGCATATTTTTGTGGCTCAGGCGAGCTTTTCCGGCTTTCTGCCCATCCCGTTCCTCACGCAGCTATTTGCCGCGGCTTCGTATCAGCTGAGCTGGTCGATCTATGTTTCGGATTATTCGCGCTATCTGCCGCGGGATGTAGGCGTGCGCGCCTCCTTCTGGTGGACGTTTCTGGGTGCCTGTATCGGCGGCAGCTGGATGATGCTGGTGGGCATGTTCGTGGGTGCCGCCTTCCCTAAACTTGATCTGGCGGGCGCCGTACAGGCCGGCGGCGACCTGGTTTTTCCGCATTTCGGTGTCACGCTTCTGCTGTTTTCCCTGGGTGGCCTCGTCACGATTACCAGCCTAAATCTCTATGGTGCGTCACTCACCTTGCTGAGCGTGCTCGATTCGTTTCGCCGTTTCCGGCCAACGTCTGCCATAAGGGTGGCCACGGTGGTTCTCTGCGCCCTGGCGGCGACGCTGATTGCTCAGATGGGCTCGGGCGATTTTGTGAATCGCTTTGCTGATCTGCTGGCGGTGCTGCTTTACCTTTTCACGCCATGGACGGCGATCAACCTGGTGGATTTCTACTTCGTGCGCCACGGCCATTATTCCGTGCGGGAGATACTGAACCCCAACGGCATGTATGGCCGCTGGAATTGGCGCGGGTTGCTCGCGTACTGCGTGGGTTTTGTGGCCATGCTACCGTTCAGCAGCACCGCGCTCTATATGGGGCCGGTCGCGCGCGCGCTGCACGGGGCAGATATTGCCATGCTGGTCGGTCTCCCGGTTTCGGCTTTGGTCTATCTGCTGGCCTGCCGGGGCATGGATGTGGCGGCCGATGCGCGCATGGCGGCGCACGCCGATGAAGGACTGGAGGCTGGGCGCGCGTCAAGCGAGTAAGGCGGGGCCGTTTGGCCTGGTCAGCTTTCCGTGGCATAAGAGCGGCCTTAATCCGCGGAGATGTCATGGCTTTACCCAACTTGCTTGCGCATCTTAGGGTGCCGGCCATCGCATCGCCGATGTTCATCATATCCAACCCCGATTTGGTGCTGGCCGTGTGCCGCGCGGGCATGGTGGGCTCGTTCCCGTCGTTGAACGCGCGTCCGGTGAGCGTGCTGGACGAGTGGCTGGGGCGGATCACCGCGGATCTGGCATCCTGGGATGCAGTGTACCCGGATCGTCCGGCGGCGCCGTTCGCGGTCAACCTGATCGTGCACAAATCGAACGACCGGCTGATGCAGGATCTCGAGCTCTGCATAAAATACAAGGTGCCGCTCATTATCACGTCGCTTGGCGCGCGCACCGACGTGAACGATGCCATCCATGGGTACGGCGGCCTCGTCTTTCATGATGTGATCAACAACCGTTTTGCCCGCAAGGCGATCGAGAAGGGCGCGGATGGCCTGATTGCGGTCGCCGCCGGCGCGGGCGGCCACGCGGGGCGGCTTTCACCCTTCGCCCTGGTGCAGGAAATACGCGAGTGGTTCGATGGGCCGTTGGCCCTTTCAGGCGCGATTGCAACCGGCGGCGCCATATTGGCGGCGCGCGCGATGGGTGCGGATCTTGCCTATATCGGCTCGCCCTTCATCGCAACGAATGAGGCCAACGCAACGCCGGCGTATAAGCAGGCGATTGTGGAATGTTCTTCCGAGGATATTGTCTATTCCAGCCTGTTCACCGGCATTCACGGTAATTACCTGCGCCCCTCCATCGTGGCAGCCGGTCTCGATCCGGATAATCTGCCGGAAGCTAGCGCCACCACAATGAATTTCGCTGCGGCGACCACGGCCAAGGCCTGGCGCGATATCTGGGGCTGCGGCCAGGGCATTGGCGCCGTGAAGCAGGTGGCCGGCGCCGCGAGCCTGGTCGGCCGCCTCGAAAGCGAATACGCGGTAGCCCTCCACAGTATCGCCTAACGGGTCAATGTCGTCCCTAGGGTGGGCTGCTCTGCAGCCCAGCAAATCCGCGCCGCCCGATTTCGCCCAATAGGAATGGATCAAGCCACGCGTTCGACCGACTCTGTATCGCCAGGTGTCGTGCCCCGCATCGCGCTCGGGCGATGCGGGGCCACGCAACGCGCCCGCTGACCCGCATAAATATCCTCCATCGTATCCCGCAACGAATACCGGTAGCTCCACTCCGGATACGCGCTCTGGAACTTCCGCACATCGCTGATCCACCACTGATGGTCGCCAATCCGCGCCTCGTCCACAAAACTCAGCCGCATCGCTTGCCCGGTAATCTCCTCCGCAAGCGCAATCGCCTCCATCATCGAACAATTGCTGTGCCGCCCGCCGCCGATATTGAACACCTCGCCACACGAAGGCGCGCGCACAAAATGCCAGAACGCCTGCACCAGATCGGCCGAATGGATATTGTCGCGCACCTGCTTGCCCTTATACCCAAACACCGTGTACGGCGCCCCCGTCGCCGCGCATTTGAGCAGATATGCCAGAAAACCGTGCAGCTGCGCGCCGGAATGTCCCGGCCCCGTCAAACACCCGCCGCGGAAGCACGCCGTGTGCAACCCGAAATACTTCCCATATTCCTGCACCATGATGTCGGCCGCCACCTTCGATGCCCCGAACAAACTGTGCAAACATCCGTCGATCGACATCTCTTCCGGAAACCCGTGCTCCGCCCAGGGATGCGAAGGATCGAGTTCGTACCGCGTCGGATGCTCCACCAGCGGCAAGTGATTGGGACGGTCGCCATAAACCTTGTTGGTGCTCACAAAAATAAACGCTGCATCCGGCGCCCGATCCCGCAACGCCTCCAGCAACACCAAAGTCCCCTGCGCATTGACTGAAAAATCGGTAAACGGCTCCCGCACCGCCCAATCATGCGATGGCTGCGCCGCGCAATGAATCACCGCCGCAATAGTGCGCCCATACCGCCCAAAAATCCGCCCTACGGCCTCCGTATCCCGAATATCCACCGCGTGGTGCACGTACCCACGGCAAGTCCGCCCCAACTCGGTCACCTGCCACGCCGTGCTCGCATCGGCGCCAAAAAACCGCGCCCGCATATCGTTGTCGATGCCAACAACATCAAACCCCAGCGACGCGAACAACCGCACCGCCTCCGCCCCCACCAGGCCCCCGGAGCCCGTAACGATTGCGACGCTCATGCTGCATGGCCCGGCATGGAGTTTGGCCCGGCGAAGGCCAGGGGGCTTTGCCCCCTGGACCCCCACCAGGGCGAAGCCGCCCTGGACCGGCATTTTTTAGAAGGCAAGGCGAAGGGGGGGCGCAGGCGTAATGCTGGAACGTTACGTATGCGCCCCCCCTTCGCCTTGCCTTCCAGAGATGG
>Ga0116231_10008543_pt1 | contig 17908 bp, 17 predicted proteins | sample S1TSphgellanicum_2_FD_89695 | JGI IMG/M metagenome (GOLD analysis project Ga0116231, IMG submission 89695) | Host-associated microbial communities from peat moss isolated from Minnesota, USA - S1T2_Fd - Sphagnum magellanicum MG | ecosystem: Host-associated > Plants > Peat moss > Unclassified...
CCAGTGAGCACCAGCCTTTGCCACCTGCCACTAAGGATTTCAAGCAGAACATTCGTGCATACAACTCTGCATTGCAGATGGCCTCAACGGGCCTGCACATCCATTCCCCAGAACAAGGGATCAGCATGATTGCCATCAAAGGGGCTGTGCATCACTTGCTGGGGCCTTTGCAGCCTGCCGATCATGATGTGCCACAATTCGCCCAGCTGTACATCATTGATTCCATGGATGCACAAGTCATAGCACGCCTTGCAGCTTTGGGTGCTACGGGCGCTGCTTTGCATCAGCCAATTTTGGCGAAGTTACAACAGATGTTGCATGATCACAACACATTTGTGCAACGTTTCAAACAAGTCATGGACACGACTTGCCTTAATGGGAAGTTGTCATCAGGGTCAACGGCAACGTTGACAAGCGACACTACAATGCTCCTATTGCCCCCGAAGTGGCTGGGCTGTTGCCAGGTGAAGTTCTTCAGCAATGTGTACTACTGTGCTGTTTGTTTGTTGCCATCGTACATTTGATGCAATGTTCCTCATTCATTGACATAAATGTTGTTGCTTTTGCACAGGCGACGGTGATGAGTCGGTTATAGGCAGGGACATCAAAGTGCGTGCACGCGACGGCGGGCTATGGAAAATCAGTGACCTGCACCCTGCTTACGATCCACTCCACTTTGTGTTGTTCCATCTTCATGGTGAGCTCGGCTGGCAACCAGGCATGCTTCATGTTGCTGTTGCCCCTAACTGTCGGCGGGTTGCTGGCGGCGAGGAGGAAGGTGATGTTGGGCATGTTGCAGCAGATGTAGAGCCAACACAACCTGCACAGGATGATGGCAGCGAAGAGGAAGGTGATGCTGAGCATGTTGCAGCGAATGCAGGCCAACACAACTTGCAAAAAGCAAAAAAATCATTGCACGAGAGTGGGTTTGTTATCACATGCAAGATAGGAACCCGACATCGCACGCCCTTTTTGTGTATGGCAAACGTTTGTATCAAGAGTGGGTTGTTGACCAATATAGCAAAGTGGAATCACAACGGCTGTTTTACATATGTAACAACCAAGGCCCTTTGCGTGCTGCAATTTATGGTGGCGTGGCTGATGCAATTGCCAATAACAACGCCAACATCGATAACCTGGGCAGGCTCATTGTATTGCCATCTTCATTCATTGGTGGCCACCAACACATGGCTCAGTTGTACCAAGATTCCATGGCCATTGTCCGCCAATATGGCAAGCCTGATTTGTTCATCACCATGACATGCAACCCCAAGTGGGAAAAGATTATCAATGCGCTGAAGCCCGGCGAGATTGCCAATGACCGCCCTGATTTGGTCACACGCGTTTTTTTTGGCAAATTATAGCACTTGCTAGACGAGCTTTTGAAGAAGGGCATTTTTGGCGAAGTGGTGGCTAACATTCATGTCATTGAGTGGCAGAAGAGAAGCCTACCCCATGCACACATTCTGCTCGTTCTGCACTCTGATCGCAAACCACGAGAGCTCGATGAGTACGACCGCATGATGTCTGCAGAGTTGCCTGATAAGGATGCACACCCCACTCTTTTTGAGGTTGTTACAAGTTACATGTTGCATGGCCCCTGTGGCACCATCAACCCACATTGCCCTTGCATGGCTGACGGCGTTTGTTCAAAAGGCTACCCTAAGGCCTTCACAGAGCACACCACCAACACCACTGACTCCTACCCAACTTACCACCGTCGAGATGATGGCCACACATTTGAACGGTAAATGTGCTGGTAGTAGGACCATGCATTTGGACTGACAACATGCATGACTATGCTGCCATGCTTGCCCTTATTAACCTGTGACACCGCTCACGTAACAACTGCTGTTTGGCTACTGCTATTGCAGGGGTGGGTTTGCCTTTGACAACCGTTGGGTGGTGCCCTACAACTTGTACCTATCCCTGCTCTTCAATTGCCACATCAACGTGGAGGTCTGCACCTCCGTCGCGGCTGTCAAATACCTCTACAAGTACGTCTACAAGGGCCACGACCGTGCACAGGTGGACGTTAGCCCGGTGGACGTTGATGCACCTGATGGCGCTGCGCCCACTCAGCCACTCATGCGGGATGAGATCAAGATCTACTAAGATGACCGGTATGTGTTCGCTTCTAAGGCCAGCCACGACCTGTATGGCTTTGATCTGCACAAGGAGCACCCCAATGTCGTTCGGCTTGCTGTGCACTTGAAAGGGCGTCAGACCATCTTGTTTCAAGAGGGCACTGATGTTGCGGCCGTACTTAACTGGAACCTTCACACAACTCTGACTACATGGTTTTTATTTAACAAAACAGCACGAGAGCATCTCAATCCATCTACACCATTGTGCTTAGCTCTCAACACGCTTTACCATGACTTTCCAAGCATTGCTGCATGGAAATGAAGGAAAAGCAATGGGCACTCCGCACACGGATGCCAGGTCTGCTCCCTGTCGGCCGCATGTACTTTGTGCAACCCTCCGAGGGGGAGAGGTACTTCTTGCGTCTTTTGCTACATCACGTGCCTGGGGCTACGTCTTTTGAGGACCTAGCGTGCACCAACAGGTACTTGCAACATCCCACGCAGCACGCATCTTTCAAAGAAGCATGTCAGCAGCGTGGTTTGCTGCAAGACGATGCTGAGTGGGCCCAGTGCATGGAGGAGGCTATAAGCATGGCCAGTGCCTCATGCCTCAAGGCATTGTTTGCTGCCTTGCTAGTGTTCAATGCTGTTGCAAACCCATTAGCTTTGTGGGAGCGCTTCAAGGACAACATGGTAGAAGACTTCCTTTATCAAGCACGCCAGGTTGGTGCTCCGCTCTACCTGTGTATGGCTCTGCATGTCAGCCTGCCTTGCGGCTTTGCATGGTCATGGTTTGCATGTTGTTCGACGCTCAATGCTCACTATGTTGTGTGTGTGCTCTTATAATGTGCAGGGTGAGCCAGCGCGGCAACTCGATGCTGCCATCCAAGACATGGTGCTGCGGGAGTTGGTGGTGCAGTTGGCACACCTTAACAACAGTCAGGGCTTAGCAGCATTTGGCTTGCCAACGCCTGTGGCCTAGCCTGCGAGTGCTGTGGTGGCAGACGAAATTACCAGGTATGACGTGGCAACGCAAGCAGCCATGCAAGATGAGCAGATGTTGCAACTTAACCCTGAGCAACGGGCTGTCTATGACAATGTCATGGCCGCTGGCGACTGCTGTGCATTTTTTGTCGATGGCCTTGGCGGCACTAGCAAAACCTTTCTCTACAGTTGCTTGCTGAGCACCGTGCGCACACAGGGTCGGGTCGCTATTGCTGTGGCATTGTCTGGCATTGTTGCATTGTTGCTGGACAGAGGCCGCACTGCACACTCACGTTTCAAGATCCCTGTGCAAGGCCTCAACAACACGTCCACATGCTACATCAGTAGGGACTCTGAGCTGGCAGCACTTTTGCAAATGACTGTGCTCATTGTGTGGGATGAGGTTGTCATGATGCACAGGCATGTTTTTGAGGCTGTCAACAGGTCTTTGCAGGACATCATGGCTGTCATTAACCCAACATTCAAGTTCCTGCCCTTTGGCGACTTGGTTGTGGTGTTTGGTGACGATTTTCGACAAATTTTGCCTGTTGTGCCCCGCGGCACTAGGGGAGATGTCGTCGCTACAACTTTGAACTGTTCCAACATATGGCAACATGTGCGTGTATTCAAGTTGCACACCAACATGCGCGTGCAGAGGTTGCTGGCTCAGGGTGGGGCGCATGCATAGGCAAATGCCACACGGCAACAGGCATTTGCTGATTACTTGCAACGTGTGGGGGAGGGCGCAAAGTGCGTGTATCCCTTTGTTCGTGAAGACTCCATTCTTATTCCTCATGACATGTGTTGCAATGGCCCTACTGTGGCAAATTTGATTGAAGAAGTGTATGGCACTCTGTTATTTATTGTTGAGTATGTTGTAAGATCTGCATACATCATTGAACGTGCAATTCTTACACCTTTGAACGAAGATGTGGATGCACTCAATAAACTCATCAATGACAAATATGCATTCATAAAGCACGATGGCTCGCCCGCACAGCACCGCGTGTATTACAGTGCGGATTCTATGGTGCATGGGGAGCAACATGGCATTTACCCCACTAAGTTCTTGAACACATTCAGTTTTTCGGGTGTACCACCCCATGAACTGCACTTGCAGGAGGGTTGTCCCATCATATTATTACACAACATGACCAACGGCCTGGCTAATGGTACCAGGCTCATTGTCATTCAACTCATGCAGCATGTCATTGAAGCAGAGGTGGCAACAGGTCCTACAAAGGGCCAACGAGTGTTCATTCCACGACTAAGCATCACACCTTCAAACACAGAACGAATGCCTTTCACTCTGCGCCGTCGCCAGTTCCCTGTGCGCCCTGCATTTGCCATGACCATCAATAAGGCGCAAGGGCAGACATTGAAGATGGTCGGCATTTTTCTACCCAAGCCTGTATTTACACATGGCCAGTTGTATGTGGCCATGTCGCGCATTGGGTGCCCCGAGGGGGTGAAACTGCTGGTTATAGATGGGTGGAAGGATGTTCATGAAGATGCACCTGCTGGTGTGTACACTCGCAATGTTGTTTACACAGAGGTGTTGTAACATGATTATGCAGACAGTAAGGCTGGAGTGGCATAGCCACAGGTTACCCACTAGTAGGAATAAAAGGAAGCATATGTGGGATGAACTCCCAAGGAGTGCCCAAATGGTTTCAATATTTGGGACAAAAATATAGGTGAAAAACCTTGTCAATTATTAGAAATATATATATTGTTGATTTTTTTTCAATATATAGATATCAAAAGTGCATTCAAATTTTTCATTTGGAATTCTAAGATATAAATTATGGCCCAAAAAAATTTGAAAATCAAATTGGTAGTTTGACTTATGACCACAAAAATTCAAGAAATACAGGTCAAATGACTTTCAATAAAAGTGTGCAACATGGAGTTCAAAATATTTTGTCAAGGGTTATAACATTGGACCTCATATGAAGAAATCAAGAGCTTGTTAAGTTGCGAGATTCATAACTTGGGAATCTTGAGAAAAATAAACATTTCAATGTAATCCCCATAGAAAGGTTTAGAATATATTATAAGGATATGAGTGGTGACCTTCTTTTAAATTTATGCCATGTGAATGTAGTGAATCCAAAACAAGCAGATTCAGAATTGGCTTCATTTTGATTTGCATTGTTTCTTTTGTGGTAATGATTTGTTCTTGGAATGCTCACGAACTTTTCATTTCATCTTAATCCTCATCTTAAAATTCTCACACACTTTTCTTTTTTTAACGTGCAAAATTAAAGAATGTGCCATTGAATTTTCCCTCTTTTTACCTTCTTTTCATTGGTGCAATTTAAGGGTTCATCTTTCAATCTTTGGGAAGAACTTAAGGATGTGTTCTTAGTACTCTTCCAATGGATAACAAATTCCTGATTTACAGCATTAGTTTGAACAAATTGCACCATGTATAATTCTTTACCTTGTCTTTTGAATTTTTTAATGATAATATCATTCTTTTGCTTGGTGAACAAGAATGTTCTAACCACCTTAAAACCACATTTTTGACATGTAATTGTTTTCATCCCTTGATTTCCATGCACCTAGAAACTATTATTGTTCTTTTCATTTTATAATAAATGTACGTTAAGTATTTTTTAACATTTGTTTTTTTTTAATCTTCAAAGAAATATGTACAAAAGGAAAATAAATAAATCACTTGAGTCATCGCATTCAAGGTATGATAAAAATAATTTATTTGTTTTTAGTACAATCTTTAATGTAAGATTTTTTTTCAAAAGATTAACTTCGTAACATTTTATAATTCAAATTAACCCATGCACATTACCATTTATGATTCCAATCAATGTAAGGCCCATGGACTAATATTTGAGATTTCTAATCAATGTAAAAGGTGGATGTATGGTTGAAATTGCAAGTTTGCATGGTGATGCAAAATTTTAAATTTACAAGGAAAACTTAAACATGTGAAAAAATATTCAATTTGTTGTTCAAACAATACAAAATTGACAAGTCAACAAATGGTGCATTAAGGGAAAAAAGACATGAATATATGTCATATGAGTCCATTGATTAATGGTGGCATTAAATGATCACCATAATGAAACATGTTACCACATTTGCTAATACACAAGATTGCCTCAATATGAAAATAATTTTGAATTGTTGAGAAAAAACAACTAACTTTTAAAACATCATAATGTGCATTGCATCTGAAAATGGTAAGAAGAGTGTTTACGAGCAAACAAGTAGAATGTTCACTAAAGTGGTGGTAAATAGTACCATCATAATGAATGCTTTTAGAAAATCAATGTTTCATTGAAAAAAAATGATCATCAAATGGATTGATTCATAAATAAATTGTTGACATGATACCTATTTAATTCTGAATAAGATGATGTGGCTAGGAAAAACATTTTACCTTCCCATTTCAATTTTGCTTCATAAAATGTGTTTGTTAATAATTCATGAGCTTGTGTGGCTTTCAACATCTTTTTAATTTTGATTTCATTATCTTTATTTGATTTTAGTGCATTTTTCATTTTTAATTTTAGTAATGTCTCTTCATTGTTTCCATCTTTGACTTTTAATTAAGTAATGTAATTTCTTTGACATGCAATGGGCAAAAGAAGTTAAACATGTAATTCAAAAGGAAACCAACCAGTTGCTTAAACAATTTTAACACAAGGACATGTTTCATGTGGTAGAACAAGCTATCAAAGAAATGTGTAATCACATTTGGTAAATTTTATAATGGCATGTCAATTCTTTTTAATACAATTTTTCATCATCCTTTCAAAATTCCAAATGTCCTTTCAATAACCATTCGAATATTTGATTGTATGATGTTCTAATATGCTTTTACTTTTAGCAATTCATCTTTTTCAACCTTGAATTGTGAGTAAAACCATGACCTCATTGGAAATGTTAAATGTCTAATCAATTTGTATGGCAAGAAAACATGTTTCATTATTTTCATACCAACGTCGACTTTTTGAAACAATGTTTAATGATCGTAATAACGAGCCCATTTAAAATCATAGTCCCAAAACTTACATCATGCGTCAACCCCACCTTGTAATAAAGTTGAATAAAAGCTTTTCAACAATAGTTAAAAGTTGAATCTATAAGTGATGCAACAATCAAGATCAAGATATGACTATCATCTATTGCCTCAAAAATGTAAGGTATGCTTTAAAGCCTTTCAAATTCATGTTACTTGTTAATCTTTCTATGACCAAAGGTTTCAAGTGTTTCCTAATAATTGCACAAAACTCTCTTTCAATAATAAAAGTAGTGCTTTCAACCATTTCTTAAACTTTGCCACAAATTTATAAAATGCCACCACTACCTAATCAAAAGAATGTGATATTTATTTGTGTTTCAATTGGAATGCATGATCTCATATATAAATCTACCTTACACCACGGTGGAGGTACGATACCACACAAGCAATGAAAAGTTGTTGGAATCAACCTTATTATTTGCTTAAACATCTTAATTGAATTGTTGCCCAAAAGTTGCCTATTCATGAAGCCACTTGCACGCCCATATGTCCATACAACTCACTTTCTTGATGCTCCATTTGCTTCCATAATGAGGACATGTGGGCATACACTCCACCTAACTCTCCACCAAATTTGCCATCATCTCAAGGGCATAAGTTGCAATTGAAACAAAGGTTTGAAGTAGGGACTTCTCTAACCAATTTAAGATGTGAAAGTTCTAGGAACATTAGAAGTGTACTGGATGTAGAGCAATGGGCCACTCCAAGATATCATTTATCATGTGCATATTCCATTTTGTATGTTCCTAATTTCAATGATGGATAAGAAAAGTCTTTATGGCTGTTGGCTTCCATTTAACAACCATTTGGTAATTCGGAATCCACCCATATATATTATGCTTCTCTCCCACTTAAATCTACAACCAAATACAAATTTATTGGATTATTGCAGCAATGCTATAGAAATGAATATGAATTATTAGATTTGGTATGAAAGTATTCAAATCAACCAGGGCTCTAACAACGCCTTTTGTATTTCTATCTGGGAGTAAAAGTTTTTGTCATTTAGAACTATTGTCACAACTTTTATGCTTGCATGTACCAGAGTTTTTGAACTGTAGAGTCATTGCAGTTCATTTCTAAGGTTGCCATATGCTTTCAGGACTGGGTTGAGCAGACCTGGCATTTGCAAAGTTACGGAAAGGCATGAATCAAAAAGAGTAACTTTGAACTCCTTAAAATGCATTCTACAAGTATGATGAGGTACCTCTATTGATTAATTTTGTTTTGAGCCATGGTTGCATAGTTTTGAGCACTGCACTTGATTTTTCCAGGTCTCAAGCACTGCAAAAATATGTAAGTGAACACAATTTGACATCATCATCAAGCATCCAGTTGTTTCAGTTTGTTGCTACCCAATTACAACAACAATGCAAGAAAAGACAGACAATGATGCTTGCATTGTTGATACCAAACACAACTATCCCAATCCAGAAACTTGCAGTCCCCTTCTTCCTGTGTCCAGGGTGATACCTTGTCAGAAACAATCAAGGGCCTCTGACTTGTCCCAAGTGCATCTGCCCAAGAGAGGTACAGGAACTCCTCAGCATGACATTTGATGAAGAGGACATCAAAGTCTACTGCACTGTATGCATGTAGCAAGTTCAGCGAATGCTGCTCCCAAAAAGAAACCCAGAAGGTGTTTTCATCCAACCCAAAAGAGTACAAAGTGTACCAGAGCAGTAAGTATTGTGGAGGGCTTGATGATAAGACCTTCACAAAGCAGATAAGTTTTGCCAAGAGGTGCAGAGTTTTGCTCAATGAACAGAAATAGGATTGATGTCAGAACTCATGCTTTATGGCAGACATTGCATACATTTCCAGGCCTCACAAAAATAGCCTCCATTTGTAACAAATGATTCCAGGAAGCTCCATTCCTCCCTCATTGAAGTTGCCATGTGAGAACAGTTTACAGCAAAAATTCGAGAGCCAAAGCTGGAATCATCATCATCCATCAAAATCGGCAACCAAACCAGAAGGTCCCCCAATTACATGAACTGATGGCCGGTTCTGAAGAAACAAGCTCCAAAGAAACATGCAGTCAAGACATACCAGTGCAATTGACAGGACATCAAAGACATTAGAGGTGGAGAAGAATTATGCTGCCGGTTAGCTCTCTGTTTTATTCACTGCTTTTTAAGAGCAGCTCTCAAGATCATCATCATACATATCCAATTCTGGCACATCAGATGTCAGTGAATCACTTCTCTTGGAGCCAGTCGGTTCACTGCCATCGAGTGTCAGCTGGTCATAGAAGGCAATATCAATACCTGAGGCTAGAAAACTCCAAAGCTCTTCAGCAAATTTTCTAGCATTCTCAAAAACAAAGGGTTGCACTGCCACAGAGACAGCTTTATGCCAATCCGCATAAGCAGTTTGTGATGAAGCTCTCCTCCCTACTCCTCCTGCTTTTGCTTGCTTTTGTAAGAATTCAACAATGCCAACGATATGGTGCGTTACCATATCCACATCCTCCTCTTGCATGAGGGCTTGAAGCTCTCGGCGCACCCAGCATGTTAACCACCTGTTAGATTGCACGACCCGAAATTTTGGATTCTTTGGCAAGGCTCGGTTGGTGTTGTTTATCATCACATCAGCTTCTGCTGAAGGCGATTCTTCTTCTTCTGGTTTAGGGTTTTCTTGTTGGTCAGAGTACACCGCTTGCCGCTTCTTGTGAGCTTCAGACAAGTGAAACCGGCTTCCGTCAAGAGAAAGGAGATAGTCTCGCCGGAACTTGTTCCCGGAAACGAAGTCGTGGATCACAGAAGTGTAATGCGTTTTGCAAAGGGGACATTCCAGAGAAGAGACGCGTTTAGGGTTACCGGATTTCGCCAACGACGCTGCCAATACCATCTCCGACCATTGCAGAATGCAGTGGTAGCAAAATCTGTGAAAGCACTGATCCAGAAACGCCTCGCCGGTGACCGGCTCCAAGCAGATGGGACATCCCTCCCCGACTTGCGTCCGCTCGCTTGCACTCCTTCTTCCCTTTGCCTCCAAGCTCATTGCCGAAGAACCCAGACCCTCCAAATCCTTGAATCCAAAAAACACAAAAACCTGTTACATCCCTTCGTCTAAGCACCTGTTATGCAAATCAAAATATATTCCATCGCTACACAATCTGGATCTCGGCGGAGCTCGATACATGAATTAGGTCAAAACTCCGAGAACTTTCCCACCGTTTCCCCAACCAAAAAAAGAGGAAAAAGCGAGAACTTTCGCGAAGAAAATTTCGACAGATTGCAGAAATAAGTGATGGAAACAGAAAGGGATGGAGAGGAGCATGGTGGGGGGGGGAGAGGGAGAAGAACAGAAACAGCAAAGGAGAAAGAGGTTTAGAGACGAGAACAGATGGGAGTTGCAGGAGCTTACGAGAAGAGAGCCTTGCAACACGAGCTTGGCGATGGCGGTGAACTCACATCCATGTCTTGATTCTTCGGAACCTGGGATTAGGGTTCTGATTCGGGAACTCAATGGTTCGGTACCTGGAATCGGGGATGTGGTTTCGGACCTCAATGGCTCGGGGATCTGGTTCGGGAACTCAATTGTTCGGGACCCAGATTCGGGGATCTGGTTCGGGAACTCAATCGTTCGGGACCCAGATTCGGGGATCTGGTTCGGGAACTCAATGATTAGGGGACCCAAAATTAGGCATCTGGTTCGGGAACTCAATAAATGGTTTGGGACCCAGAGTTAGGGCTCTGGTTGGGGAACTCAATGGTTTGGGACCCGGAATTAGGGATCCGGTTCAGGGAACTCAAGTGTTAGTGTGAAGTAGGTGTGATAAGAGAGAATTATTTTTATATGTGACTTTCAAATGCATTCAATATGAGAGTTGAGATTTTATTGAAATTCAAGATTTTTGAAACAAGGTTTATAGGATCAAATCTTGACCAAATCAAATGATTTTTGGATCGTTGGAAAGGTCTCGATACAAGTTAAAATATGATGAGCTTGGATTGTCAAAAAATAAAACTTAGTTGTTAAGAATTATGGCCATTTTAAGATTCACAATGAGACAAGAAAACTTGATTTTCATTCATTTAGAATGTCATTTTGGGCGCCAAATGATGTATGCTTCCTCTCAAGACACTAGTTTGATGCAATAGGTGGAGTTGTGCAACCTCATTGCCTTGCACAAGACAAGGCAAATGAGGTTTGAGTCTTCATGGAAATGGTTTACTTTGTAAAGGCTATGTATTATATATATATATATATGACACCAACTTGAGAATAAAACACATAATACAAACAAATGCAATGTTGAAAATGTCCTTGGAGGACTACTTGTACGATTATGCTTTCAATTTCCTATACACTTCAACCAAATTTGTTGGCAAAAGAAGATTAAATTGGCTTGGCCGTTGTGAATTTCCTTCAAGTTGTAGAGTCCAAATGTAGTAAAACCTTGTTATAATCACCATGTTACAATTTGTTATATATGGATGGGAGGGTTATAATCACTATCACACTTATTAGTAGCACATGTTGAAGCAAAACTTTGCTACACATATGAATTTCTCAAAAGAAATCTCAAGGTAGATGGTGTATGAACATGGTTTAGTTGCCAACAATGTGGGCGGTTGGTGAACACAAATGGGTAAAGGGGCATTGATATCATTTGCTCTCTTCGACATGTGGGGATGGTGACCCAATTGTGAAGGTGATTGGTTGCTTCACAAAAAGGAGCCAAAGTGCCATAGTGTTAGTTTATGAGATGTCTTTCCACAAAGATTCCAACATCTTTTGTGAAAGAGGATGTATAGTTAGAAGAATTGAACTTGTCCACAACAAGCTAGAGGACATTACTACAAGTTGTTGGACAAAAGATGTGGATAATGTTAACGAATTTGATGCTACACAAAGCTCCTTGGATTTGTTATCAAGTCTCATTGGGTGAGTATGTTGCAAGGGTTTCATCAATTTGAGCTATCTTATAGTTTACATAGTTTTTAGCTCAAGTCTCAATGAACGAGAGTGTTCAAAGAAGTTGATTCATTTGAGCTATCTCATAAGTTTACATACTTTTTAGGTCAAGTCTCAGTGAATGAGAGTGTTGAAAGGGATTAATTAATTGGAGCTGTCTCATAGTTTACATAGTTTTTAAGGTCCAATGTTTTTTAAGGTCCACTGCTGATTCAAGCACGAGAAGAGGTTATTACCATTGAGAGGTTAGAGCATATCCACCCCACACCTGGTATGTGCACATCTACGAGTGTCTACTGCATCCAAGAGTGTGCAAGTTATTTCCTTACCCCAACTTATAAACATGTAATCTTGGACAATGTAGAGTGAGGATTAGTTAATGCCACTGCATGGGCTAATCATTGTGACCAGCCAATCAAAGCCTATCAAATTTCTTTACTATTCTTTTAAGAAAACACTCTATCTTGCACATATCTACAAGCCCGCACTTGCTTGCATGGAATTGGAACACTAAACTTCATCCAATTTATTGTTTGAGTTCCCTTTGATACTCCTGCCCATGGACTTGCTCTTACGTCACTTTTCACTAGAGCTTTCAAGTTATGAAAGACATCACAATACATCTACTCATGGAAGGATTTTGCTTCCTTGCAAGACTTGTGTTTTGTTTTCCTTGATTGTTTTGTAATGTTCCATCCTCGTCGGAAGAGTCAATATCTTTTATATTGCTACATTATTGTAGACAAGCTCACGAGAAGTATGAAGTATTGAGCATACCTTAACTATTTGCTGCAAAGAGTTCTCAATGAGCCATGCAGAAATGTATAGATTACATCAGGAGCATGCCAAAATGAGTTCAAAAAGAGCATGTAGCAACCCGAAAAAAATTGTATAGAAGATGAGCATCTTCACATTATGGAAACTTTGATAAAGATGGAAAAATATTTGGGATCAAACCCCAACTCAAATGCATCCATGATCAAAACAAAACTTGTGTCTTACAGAGCCGTCCTGTTTTCAGAACACTTTTCACCTTGGTTACCAAATGATCATCTAACACCTCCACCAAAGCTTTTGCTTGGCAACCAATAAAGCTAAAACCGTTCGCCAAATCGGACAAATATCGTGCCTGTACCTGCATTACAATCCCTGGCATACTCTGCCCTCACAGTTCCTAACTTAACACCTACACCATAGGAAGCTCCATGACCAGCCCGCCGGAAAAACTCAGTGGGATTTCCTCGCACATCCTTTGAGCTTCCAAGATCAGTACCGTATTCTACAAAACCATATGTGTGTGTCTTCCTGACTGGCACTCGGATCTCAGCTGCAAGCTGCAAAAAAGAAAGTTTTTGGTGTGAATGGCAGTACAAAATACAGAACTAATTCAAACACATAGAAGGAAACACTATGTTCACACAAAATGACTAGACAACTATAATGCACATTTGAGAGCTTCAACTGTTAACCGTTGGCAATGTCTCTGATTCAGTATTCCCTCTTTGATTTTCAGCTTATTACCTCTAGAAAGTTGCGTGCAGCACCAAGTTCACCCATGTTGTACCCACGAACTGAGTAAGGGCCACCCAAGGTAAAGGCATCATAGCTCGCAAGATCTCCTATACAACCTCCATATCGCCCATGGACCACAGCCACTAGAGGAGGTTTCTCAGAATCCTGCTGGTCTTCCTTTTGCAGCTGGATGAACCGGGTCAAGGTCACTTGATGACGGTTGAAAAATGGAAACTTGCTTCCAATTCCAAGGCCTTGGTCCACCTGTGATACAGTACATGCATGGCACATCAGCATGTATGAAAAGACTAAAGAATTTTGCAAATGCTTAACAAAGAAATGCACAACATTCGGTCATCTCCCTCAAAGTCTGCACAATACAGTGGAAAGGAATTACAAAACTCAGCTCTTCATCACCATCTCTTGTTTTTGGTTGTACTTAGCAGCACTTGGCAGCACAGAAAAGCCCAGAGGGAATACAACTTGAGACATATTACAGACCTGGAAAATGTCCCGTGCACCAACTGGAGTACCATTAACAAATTGAGTGTTATCATGTGTGAAATTGCCTTGTAGAAATGCAACTCTGTCAATGCCAGTGTCACTGTGTGATGTTGGAGGGCCATCCATTGTGAGAGCGCCACTTGGTAATGCACGTGCCCCATTAGTGCAGATAGCACTGGTCTCATCTCTCGTTGTAACTTCCTCAAGCACCACCCCATATGTAAACTTGCTTTGTCGAGTGAAGGCCTGTCACAAAAACCAATATGAGCCACTCAGATATGTCATGCAACAGGAGACTGTAGCAGTGTTCTTCAGCAAGATGTTCTTCAGTTATTACGGCATATGATCTCATAACTGGAGGACATAAGTAAGGTTGTTGCACTTTGAAAGAGAGTGTCCTGGAATGACCTCAGTCAAATTGGCCTTGATGCCAGCACGATCCACCCACACAGAAGGCACTTCCTCCACCCCTGGTCCCCCTGTGAATACCGCACTCAACTTGCGGCTGTTGAAACAGCTTGCACGGAATGTGCGGTTGCGGGGATCATCAACTCCATCCACATAAGGATGCACATATTCTGCCTTGAATCCAAGGTCATCCTGTCATCAACATTCAGTTGACAGTGATCAATACAAGAAACCATGTCAATATCATTTAAAGGCTAAAACTCACATAATTGAGTGAAACACATACGTTATGGTGTAAACCAATTTTGAAGAATTCCAGAGAGTCCACAAATGTGCTGTTCAGGACTGCATCAAGAATCATTCAGAGCGCAAAGCTGACAAATATTCTGCTGTTGTTACCTGGGGGTTGAAGAGATTGTTGGAAGTCACAGACCCAAGTATTGACCGATTCAATCCTTGCAAGTTTCGGTGCTCAAATGTAACACTCCCTGCAGGCTGAATTGTTGCCTGCATGACATTCAAATCACAAACCCTTGTAAGACTTGACTAGATATGGAATGCAGAAAATTTTGAAAGAAAACTCAGAACATGTGGAGATGCCTACAGAGAAGAAACTCATTACAGTACATGACTGTTAACTGGGGTTGAAGGACGATAGAAATATCACCAGGCTGGGTCGCCCAGAACTTCCAGGCACAATGCTCCACTCAGTGCTGACCTCGGCTGTCTTTTGCTCAAGCTCCTTCAGCTTTACTTCTACCACAATGCCTCCATCAGTGTCCTCATCTGGCCTAGGGTTCACCTCAATATTAGAAAACAGGGCTAATCCATTCACATTTCTCAAAGCCTTTTTCCCAGCTTCAATGTTGAAAATTTGTCCTGCTCTCAACTGCAACCCCCACAATCCCACCCAATCATTGGGGAACAAGAACATTTTGTGTGCATGTGGTCCATATTCCACAGTCACAAACATCAAACATCAAACATCACAAGATTCAAGCTGAGCAATGCTTCAAAAGTGGTCTCTAAGGTCTACCAAGTCTGAGAGTCAGTCTCACTTGTTCAGGAAGCTCTCGTTGGATAATCTTCTCTTGTGTGTTGCCTTCAGATGGGAACCCCATCTTATCCTGGAACAGGATTTGCACTTTCGTGATGTCTCCCTCCACTACTTCACATACAACCTCATTAGTATTCAAGTTCCCAAAGTTGACAACCTGTGCACAAGCATAGCCTTCTTCATGGTACCATTTCTGAACACGATCCCGGATGCGCTGCAGCATGCGGGCTGTCACTCGTGTCTCACCTCGCAACCAGCTTGATATTTCACGCTGCAAAAAAGTATTTGAGACATCAGGTTCAGTGCCCAACACTACATCAGTTCATAGCTACCACACTGGTCAGGAAACACCTTCAGCTTTCTATTGCAGCAACAATGTCTTCTACCTCCCTCTGAACTACTTACCTCCACAGCCTTTGGAAGCATACATGGGCGAGCACGTCGAAGCCGGTTCTTGTACTCCTCCTCCTGAACCTTTGCGAGTTCTTCACGTTGCTGATCAGTCAAATTGGCATCAGGTTCTGGGGCCCTATTTTGAGAGAGCAAACCCACATTGACACATCTGAAGGAATCTGCTGGTTGCCATTGACTCTCTATGAAAGATATCTGGACTTTTATGCTCCCATCAAGCTGAGTTACCCCCTCCATCTCAACACTCTGGAACATTCCACAATTCATCAAGTTCTCAACCTCTGCATCCAATTGGGCTTTGGTTGACACGCCGCCAGTTCTTAAGGTGACAAGTTCATAGAAAGGATCCTTGGAATCGATTGTCTGTCGTGTACGCTTGTCAACAAGTTCTACCCCAGAGACACGGTATCGCTTCACGGGATTCAGCTTACTTAATGGCACATTCCGTCCCACTTGGAGCCCATGTGGGTCAAAGGCCTCACTTCCGTCATCCTCATTCCTTGCATCAGCCCAAGCCATCCCATTGTCAAGCCAAAAGCGCCAACCATTTCCACCCCCACCACCTCCTCCACCACCACCGCCACCTCCACCCCCAAACCCTCCAAAACCCCCTCCAACATCTCCAGTAGTCAAAATACACAGAAGCTGGCCACCAATCGCCGCTCCAACCCCAGCTGAAACAACTGCTGCTTGTCGCCAATCCATGGATTTCCTACCCAGTTTTGTGGTCTGATGCAAGACCCCAGCATTCTCAGAGCCTGAGTCTGCCACAGCAGATCCCACAGCTTGGTACTTTAATCTCCCTTCCCCATGAACACAGCAAGGGACAGCTAGACTAGTGACTGGATGCAAAGCTGCAATCCCTGTAGTCCGCTTGCATGCCAATACTCCACCCACATTGGCAGACACGAACCTGTCCTCCTCATCAACCAATCTCTTTCCTTAATCAGTTCCTTGCACATAGTGGGACTTGCCTGATATGTTGCAAAATGTTATGATACAAGAAAAAAGCTGTGATTCTGCTTGCAACATTGCACTATATACATCAACCAGGTAATGATCAATCCTCTCTCATTTTTCTTCCAATTCCTTTCCATTACAGCCCACCATTACTGCTTGACCCCCAGCAACAATGTCCCACCACAGAAACAATTCAAGAGACAGGAACCCTAATAAATGAAAACATGTAGTCTGTAATTAAATCTGTATGTGGAAAAAGCTGTGCGCTTCCTCCACATTCCAAAATCATGTCTTTGCCACAATGCAGCAAAAGCAAGAACTGTCATAACACCTAGGGTTCAGAAAACTGACTACGAGTGTCTAACAAGCAAGGTTTAACAAGCTAGTGTGCAAGATATAAAGTACCTTGGTAAGAAAGAAAAGCACACAAGTGCAGGAACAGGGTATAGCCAAGCATGGACAGAGGGAAGTAGAAGCACAAAAATAGACATATCAAGGCATAAGAAGAAGAAGAAGAAGAAGACCAACAACCATACATCCTTAGCCACCAACAACAATCCAAGACCTAATATCCATCTCCTCCCACCCCAACTCCTGAGAAATCCCAAACTAGGGTTTAACATCTCCATTCCTTCAAAGGCGCTCACTTCCTCCAAAATCCGCTAAAATCTAACCTCCCGCACCAACATCTTTATCCTATTGCAATAACCTAAAAGCTCCGAGTCACTCACACACACTTGTACCCAAATTACATTGCACATCAGGAAAACGACACAAACTACCACTTAGCCAATGCACTCCCCACACAAAAATCCACAAAAAAAACCCACAGCAAACAAACCAAAAAAACACACACAAATATATATGATCCCTGATAACCAGTGAAGCATTGGAATGCCAAAAGAAGAGAGAAGAAGAAGATGGAAACCACAATAGTCCATCCCACCAAAAAATAACAAAAACAAAAACAAAATAAAACCCCAAGGGGGAAAAAAAAAAAAAAACGGG
>Ga0116231_10008544_pt1 | contig 17907 bp, 12 predicted proteins | sample S1TSphgellanicum_2_FD_89695 | JGI IMG/M metagenome (GOLD analysis project Ga0116231, IMG submission 89695) | Host-associated microbial communities from peat moss isolated from Minnesota, USA - S1T2_Fd - Sphagnum magellanicum MG | ecosystem: Host-associated > Plants > Peat moss > Unclassified...
ATTTAATTTTTTTGAAATTTTTGGTTTTTTTGTTGTTTTTTTTTTTGTTTTTAGGGGAGGTTTTGGGGGGGGGGGGGGGGTGAGTGTTGAGTGTTGAGGGAGTTGTTGCATGTGTAAGTATTTTTACCCTACAATAAATTGTCACTATGACATAGGCAATGCATCATTGTTGTTGTTGTTGTTGTTCAGGTTTCAGATTTATAGAAGCTCCGCACATTGCAGAATTTGGATAGGGTGGGGTTTTGACTCATGAGTGAAAAAACAAGGCTCATGAGAGGAGAGTGACATATATGGTATGTTACTTGTTAGGCAAACCCCAAACCGCCCACGTTGCAAAATGAAGCAATTTAGAAATTGAGTTCATGCTGTCGGTCGCTCCCCTCCCTTCCCCTCCCCTTCACAAAGAATGTACAAGTATAAGGTTGAAGGGCAAATCCACGAATAATGGAAGTTGGGGTGGAGTGGGGGCTTAATGTCCACAAATAAAATGTGTGGATTTGGATACAGAGTGATGGTGGGGAGGTTGGCCGAGGGGGCCAGGTGCACAGCCAGGGTGACCCAGCACCCATAGTGGTGCCTTCACATTTTGGAGTGAGGCCTCTTAGTGGCCATATTAAGCCCCAAAATGTTAGATTTGAACTCTAAGACCCCCAGATTTAGTATAAGCATGGGATATTTGTAAATATTTAGAAATAATTTAAATGGATTTTGTGATTTTTAACCACAGTACCAACATGAGTATTGGTTCACCCAAGGTGAGGGTTCACCCCCATCCCTGAGTTTGGTATTGAGTGAGCTTTGTATGTATAATGGAGAGTTTGTTTACCATTGATGTTATGTTATGTTGCGTCTTCTTTCTAAGACTAAGCTGGAATGTAAAGCTCTTGGGGGTGTAAAAGCAGCTTGCAAAGACTTTTTTTTTTTCCCCCTTACTTTTGGAAAATTTTGGTAGTTTCAAAGTTGCAGGGGTGGCATTTTGATAGGTGAAATTGACCTCCAATAACCAATCAAATCCTTTTATTTGTAGATTCCTCACTTTCAGCAAAATCAATATGGAATCTAGGTTACTAGTAGGGTTCACGGCCAACAAAAAATCTACACCCATTTTGTGAATGTGCATATTGTCACCTTACATTTGGCGTCTCACCATGCAAAATAAGATTTTGTTCTACTTGTACACTACGTCATTTTATGCTCATATGAGCTCTTAGTGGTGGGCAATATGTGTGATATCACACCACCAGATCCAACAAAATCCCATCAACGAAGTTGGAGAATCAATCTACATACAGTAGTAGCAAATTCATTAACAAAACTCACAAAACAATTATTAAAAAAAAAAACCAGGGAATGTAGGTACAAATGTTGCCTTTACGGAAAAAGGTCCATTATGTCTATGCTGCAAAAAAACAACAACAATATCTGACCACAATGGGACATTAGTATATTAGGTAACCATATATTAATTAGACAATTGTTTGATAGAACCCTTGTGGTGGGTGACAAATTCTTGCTATTTTGCAAAATTTATTATAAAAAAAAACTACTTGGAACAAAAAAATTCTTAAGAAAATGCACAATGTGTTTTTTAAAAATTTATGAACATTTCAATTTATGAAAATAAAAAATTGGTAAAACGTTGATCGGGGTTAGTTATGGGGGTAGAATGTACATGTCGAACTATGTACTAGTAGTCAATCAGAGGTAAAAATAAGGTAAATCTGGAATCTTTACAATTTGTTGTAGAAGGTGAAACGCGCTGCTTTTTTTTGCTTTTGCCAAGTAAAAATAAATGTAAGTAATTTATTTGGAAATCGGTGGCGAGTCCAGGGGAGCTTAAAAAAGAACAAACCCTAATTTAGAAAGGCTAATTAGGAGAAAACTAAACAATTTTTTGAAAAGATGGGGAATGAAAAGATCAGTAGATAGGGTAAAGATATAAATCTGGCCACTTTTTTAATAGCAAAATGGTGAATTCTTAGCACCAAAAAAAAATCACTAGTTAGTTCCTATCATGGAAAAAAAATCCCAAAATCTATTTAAATTATTATTTCTAAATATGACAAATATCCCATGCTTAGATTAAATCAGGGTCTCTGAGTTTCAGATCTAACATTTCTTTGGTAATATGGCCACTAAGAAGAGGCCTCAAAAAAGAATAAAACCTTTAAAAAAAAAAGAAAACTAGACAGATATTTTTCTTAAATTTGGAAAATGCAAAAGATCGGGTACATACATGGGTAGGGTAAAAAGTAAAAAGATGTAAATATTGAGCACCACTGTTGTAAGCTAAAAGGGTACTAAAAAAAAATGATCACTGCATGGTAGGCTAGTAAGTAACTTCTTATTTTGCAGGGAGTAAAATTAATGTAAAAGTAATAATTTATTTGGAAACGAGAGAGAGAGGGTGGGGGGCGGGGGCAGTGATTTTGTTTTCAAATTTCAGATGTTGCGTGATTGGGTAGCATCCCAAGAGGGATTTAGCATTAAATGGCGACAGGTTTTTAGAACCTGTCGAAACAATTTTAAAAAAAACCTAGTTCGAAACCTGTTTACCAAACTAAATGTAGAGTCCAAATATGGCGAGTTTTTTTTTTTTAAATTCAGAAAAACGGGAGTATATATATATATATTTGGCATTTTGGCGAAATTTCGCACCCAAAAAATGAATAAGCTGGGGGGGGGGTTCTCCCTTTTTTTTTCCTTTTCTTAAAAGACTCCTAAGAAAAGAAAAGAAAAGAAAAAGGAATTTTTTTTTAAACACCAAAAAGAAAAAAGAAAAACTCTTTTGAAAAGGTGAAAATTGAAAAGATTTGGAGATAGGGTAAAGAGGCGAAACCAAACAGCCCCTGGTCTTGTGAGAGAGAGAGAGAGTGGCACCAGCGACCACGCACGCACGCACGCACGCACGCCTGCCCGCGCACTTCTTCGTCGCAACGTTGGTGTTTGGATTCCGCGAGAATTCGGGAGATCGGGTTCGATCTTGTGCAACAGCGTCAGCGATGATGATGATGATGATTATGCATAGTTCTCGACGGTGAGCCGTGTTGTTCTTGCACCTTCTAATCAAATCCAGAAGCCACAAATCGTCTTGTGTTGTGTATTTGTTTTTTTTCCCACACGATCGAGTTTGGAGCACGCCAGTTGTTGTAGTAGGGAGGGGGGATCGGGAGAAGGAAGGAAGGAAGGAACACATGCATACATCAGAGATTGTTGTACATGACCGACCGACCGACTGACGGACGGACTACATTGGAGGGGGGCGGGTGGGGCGGGGGTTTGTGTGCTTCATGTTCGCATACATTTGATTCCAGAGAGAATCCTGCTACTGCTGCTGCTTAAACCGCAGGAGGACGAGGTGGCAACGAACAAACAAACAAAACAGGTGTGACGAAAAGCTTTTTGCACCAATCCTCTTCTCAAAGGGAAAAGCAACTGCAGGAGATGCTGCTTGCATGTTGTTGTTTTTTCGTTTTCTTTTTGCGAGTGTAGTTGCTAGAATTGTTCTTTCTCGTTGTTTGTTTTATTGTGTGTTTTCGGAAGGCGGAGTGAGGTGCTTCTTGTTCTTGGCATGGAAAAAAGGCTTGCATACAGCGTGATGATACATAGCCAGTTTTCCATTCTTTGAATAACCATCTGCAGCTTACTACTGCATTCCATTGCCTTGTCCAGCTCTGTAGGAAGTCTTCAGAAACAAACAGAAAGGGTTGCATCTAGATTCATCAGGTCTCTACATTTCTAGAGCCATTCCTGTTCAACTGTGTTTGATGTGAACGCTATACATGTCTCAAACTTTTGTCTTGTGGTGGTGGATCATTCATCAATGGTGCCATGACGACGACGATGCACCACTTTTTGACATTCCCAATCCAAAGGGGCCAGGGTTTTTGGCTCAAGTTGTGTTTTGCAAAGGATGAACCGCCTCACATCTATCTGCATGCAATATATCTGCCCTGCCCCTCCTCCTTTATGGGAACAGCATCTTATGGGACCAGGACAAGAACCTGGCACCATAATTGCATAGTGGTGAAGTCCTAGAAATTTGTTGTGGGTCTGGTTTCCCATCCACAATAGAGCTGCACTTGTTATGCATGAGGTATAGGGGTATGTGTCTGGTTCTGTCTGTGACCAACATGTATGAAAGTGGTGATTATAACAGAAGGAAGGTGCACTCTTTAAAAACTCTCTCTCATTGTTTTCTGATGTCGGCTCAGCTTTTTAAAAAATATCCACGGGGTAATTATCAACAATTTCCTGAATCTGGACATAAGACTTGTTGTATGAGTGAAGCAGCCATTCAGATGCTCAATTGATTTCACTGCCTCCTCAGTGAAAGACAAGATGTGAGGGGATGGGACACACAAGATGCATTTTATGAAAAAACATTTGTAGTGCTGTTGCTGCTGTGTCAACATTTGGATTTGGTATTGTGTTCACTGACACTTTATGCTAGTACATATCTGAGGTTCATTCTAATTTTCGTGAGGCCATTTGACAACTGCAGATTTTCACCTCACCATGGAGCTTGAGTACCTCTCCTTGCCAGAGACATGAACAAAGAAGTTGCTCTTGAAGAAAGCATTTTTGTTTGAAGACCATACCAAAATCCAAGACAAGTGAGGTTGTGAAGAGGGTGGACAGGAGTCAGTGATTCTGTAGAGGGATGCGAGCGGGGGCCAACTGGGTGCAACACACGCTAACACCTCCAGCGCAATCAGTTCTGAAGCATGCAATAGCAGAGGCGCGACGGCGGGGGCATGCGCAAGTGCAGCCCCTGCATGTCGCTGCTATGCTCTTGTTGCATTCTGGAAGTGGGCTGCATGAAGCATCGATGCTTGCTGGGCCAACTCCCTTGCGAGCACTTGAGGTTTGCTTCAATGTGGCACTCGACCACCTTGCACAATCAGGACCAGCTACTCCCTCACAGCCCACCCTCTCAAATGCATTGGTGGCTGCGCTGAAGCGTGCACATGCCCATCAGCGACGCGGGTGCTGTTCTGAGCAGCAGCAGCCACCTCTGCTTGCTATCAAGGTTGAGCTTGAGCAGCTCATCATCTCAGTACTGGATGACCCCAGTGTCAGCCGGGTGATTAAGGAAGCGGGATCCTCTAGTGCCCACATCAAGGGTAATCTTGAAGACAACATCTCAAGCTGTCTGACTCCTAGCACCAGCATCGGTTGCTTACCAAACACAGACTCTATCCCGAGCTCGAGACCCACTAGTAAACCATGTTCAAAACTGGGATCCAGTTCTCTGAGCATGATTGGGCTCCCAAGCTTCAGGACTGGGTCAAGTCCTTCAAGCACAACCCAGTTCACAAGCTTTAGACCAGGAGCAAATTTGCCATTGCCAATTTGTGAGCAGATGGAGAGCAAGGACCCCTCTGTCCAGACGGAAACAGTGATGGGCTCAAGCTCCATGAAGCTGCAGGAGCTTGTTGAAGGCTGTGACAAAACAATCGTGGGTTTGCAGCTGAATGCCCCTGTAGAGAGCCAGGTTCCTCAGGTGCAGCAGCAGAAAATGATGCCTGATCAGGTATAGTGACACTTTTCAAAAATCTCCTCTTAACCTAGTGCAGAAATCCTTGATATTAAGTTGTTGCTTCTTCAAGTCCAGGATCCAGAAGATAATGCGTAGTGCATTTTCAATTTTTATTTTTCTATGTGTACTTCAGAATGTCCTTGGATCTACACTATGGACTTGGTATAGTATCCCCAAGCTGCATGATCCTAAATCTTTCACTTATTTTCCTCCCTTTCTTACTTGTCCTTTTCTTTTCTCTTGTGTTTTTTTTCTTCTCTCTGTTTCTGTTTCCGCTTCCTTTGTGTTTGTGATCTAGCCAGCATCATGGCTCGGTCTTCCTGTTACTTCTGGATCTGGGGCTAAAATTCTGTACATCTTATTGATGTTGTTTGTTATGGAAGTTAGTCGCTACTTTTCATATTGCTGGTGATGGCTACTGAACATGCAAGAAACTCACACTATTGTCCATGTCACTTTGAGTTATATTCTTTTCTTTTTGTTTGGTTTCTCTTCTCTTTCTCCTGCAGTTTGGTATGAAGGGCTTTCGATAGTTTGGTCTGAAGACCTTATTGTCAGGTCATCTCACAATTTCTATCCAGATTGAGTCAAGTATGGTGAGCTATTTTTGTCTTTTCAAAGATATATGTACTGGTACTATGCTATGCATCTGTTTTGCAACTGCCCTTAGTTGTGAGCTTTTCTCTTAATCTGGCTTTTGAAAATTTGATTGTTTAAGTGAGCAGTACCACACTTCTGAGCACTTCACTGTCCATAGTTGGATTGAGCTTTACCACCCATCTGGTCTCTATGGTTGACCTCAACCATTTATACATGAGGTTCTCATCAGGGGGTTTATGGGGTAAAATCTGAATTTACATGTGCTCACCCCTTGTATTTTCCACAGCCAAGGGCCTGATAATGTATGAATAATCATATCTGCTTCCCTTTGATATTTGGCATTTGAGTTCACAATTAAGTTGCAATCCCAGCTGGAAATTGAAGCCTTACTTGACCTTTTGTGGTGTTTTGCCCTGGCATACATGGCAGAATCTGAGCCCATTCTTCAGGCTGTGCATGTGATGCTGAAGGGTTAATTTAAGTGTGTTGGTCAGTTTGCTTATTTCTCATGCACCATACATTGCATTCCTTTGAGCTTGTGTGGGAAAGCTTGCAGTTGGTTGTGGGTTCAATTCCCTTTTACTCCACGTTTGTTATTCCTGTGTTATAGTCACCTGAGTTCTATGAGCCACTCTTTGAAGTGTCCACCTAGGGGTTGCTGAGTCCCTCAAAGAACAGTGGGGCATAACTGCCCAGGTTCTGGATGTCAGAAGATGGTCACCTCCGGAAAGTGGAAGAAGCCCCAGTAGGATCAGGGAATACATAATTAAAATCCATTGGTAGACGTTGTGTCTTTGCTGCTCACTGGAAATGTTTTGCAGCTTGTGCAGCCTGGTGTTGAATTTGGAGGGAGGGAGAATGATGTCTGTCGACTAATTGAGATTCTTCTGCGACCCTCAAAGCGGAATGCCCTTCTTGTGGTGGATTCAGATTCATCTGCCTGTGCTAATGCTGTTGTCAAGGATCTTGCCATCCTCATAAAGATGGGGCAGGTACCTGAGCAATTATGCAGACTGAAGGTCCTTGACCCACAGCTGTCGTCCTTGTCTTTTGCCTCCTGCAGCCAGTTGGATATGGAACAGAAGCTGGGTAAGTTGAGCAAGATTGTGGATGAGTGCATGCCAGCAGGTGCAGTGCTGCACCTTGGGGATTTACAATGGCTCTCAGATCCAGTGCACGTCAAGAAGGGGGCCATGAGCTTCTGCCCTGCACAGCATGCTGCTGCAGAGCTTGAAAGGTTGCTGCTACGCCATGCAGGTAGCAGGCTGTGGTTTGTTGGGGTGGCGACCCAGCAGGTGTTTGTGAAGTGCCAGGCTCAACACCCAGAGCTGGAAGTGCAATGGGGGTTGCAGCCATTGCAAGTAGCTTCTTCAACATCCCATTATTTTTCTGCTCTGCAACAGTTAGAGAAGTATGTCAAGTCCCTGCTTCCTCTGCAATCAACATGATAGGGACCTTATTGTTTGCTCATCTCTCAGTTTTATGCAGGTTGACATAAATTGTAAGAATGGAGAAGTTCTCATTGTTTGCAAATATATATGGCAACATGATGGGAACATTTCTTTAGGAGACAAATTCTGCTGATTTTTTCCAAATAATTTCAATTCTCTTTGCAAATTTGGGTTTTATTGCAAGGTCTACTAGGGTATGGGCAATCTCTGCCTGCCCTGTTAAGTGTAAGTATTGTGTGGTGGGTTTTGCAGAACAGCAAAGGGGCCAGATTCTTCTAGCCCAAGATTGTATGCTGTAGAGGGGAAAGTTCCCAACCTAGCAGCTGTCAGGCCTTGCCATGGAGATGATAAAATTGGAGATAAACTTCAATGCTGTGCAGAATGCCTGGCTAAATTTGAACAAGAGAGACACCAACTTCATGAACTTGAGAGGCTTTCCTTGCATCTGGCTCCAACAGAGTGGTGCTCCCTGTCTTCTGGGGATGCTCTCAATGAAGGGAGGCTGGATATGTGTAGCTCTCAGGTAAAAATTATTGCAAATAAATTGGTTTTCTCATTTGGAAGTAGCTATAGCTTGTAAAGTTCATAGTCTGAGGTCCCAAATTACAAATCCAAAAATTGATGGATTACAGGTTAAAGAGCATTCTGTGATTCAAAAGCTGAAAGAGCTTCGTCGGAAGTGGCAAGAAACATGCCAGAATGTGCATGCGCATCTTCATGCTCCTGTTTCTTCAATCCTCAAGACAGAGCCGTCACCCCTAAGCAAGAGGTTAGGGAATGGAACTATGGCAGACAGCAAGACTCACAGTAAGCTCACTACTCTTTTCTGAAGCACTTCACCTAGAACAGAATTCAACCCTTTGGAATGTAAGCTTCTGAAAACTCCATTTGGATGCAATTTCTATGTTGACAACCATAAACTTCCACATGGTTACATTAGTGGTTCCCAGAGCATTATCAAATCATGTTGCAATTATATCCCTTCATGGTTGCATAATTCACCTCACAGATTGAAGAGTGTCATTGTGATGTGCTTGCATGTAATCCACAATAGTCCAGAAGGTGTTAGGGGAAGCATGAAATGGTTGAATGATATAATCCAAATTTGTGAAGGGGAAGACCTAATGTAGTTCAAAATTGGATGGCAGAGCTTGGGTCCATTACTTTCCCACCACAGGCAATACAGGGGAATTCATCAGGCTTGCTGTTGTCAAAAAAACAATTGCAAGGCTCATCAGCCTTACCATACTGGGCACAGAGTTCTCCATGCAGCATAGGTTCAGTGAACTCTATGAGTACTGTACACGTGGATGGCCACCTGTGTACCAGTCGGAAGAGGGATGATATGGTCTGCACACTTGATATTGGTGAGCCAAATGATGGGAGCAGTGTGATTTCAGCCTCTGCAGAGCAAGAAGATATGCATGGAACTAGTGTGACGTCAGTTGAGCGGGGAGCAAGTCTGATGTCAGTGCAGACAGATCTTGCACTTGGTCGACCCAGTGCACTAACTGTTTCTGGCAGTCCAATTAGCCATTCTCTGAAAAATACTGTGATGAACTGCAGCCCCATGCAACGCCGCCCTCAGTGGCAGATCCATCAGGAGCAGATGCAGGGGAGGACCGGTGGTACATCACATTTAAGGGGATTGCAATGGCAAATGGTCAATTCCAGATCCACTGAACTGAAATTGCCACCACCAGCTACACCAGCACTGTTTATCAACCAAGGCCCACTGCAAGCATTGCAGGAAAGCATTGCAGATAGTTTGAAAGGCCTGTATAAAGCACTTCTTTCAAGGGTGGGCTGGCAGGGTGAGGCAGTGGCTGCTATTACCTCCACAGTGATGAATTGTCGGGCTGGTATGGGAAAGATGCGAGGTGTGATGTCTAAAACTGACTCATGGTTACTTTTCCTTGGACCTGATCCATTGGCAAAACAGTTGATTGCAAAAGCACTCACTGAGATGGTTTCAGGTAGTGAGCAAAATCTAATTTGTCTGGGATTTGGGGACCAAGCAGTATCAAGACTTGAGACTGATGATAATGGCATACGCTATCGGGGTCGGAGCTCCTTGGATAGGCTAGCAGAAGCTGTCCGCATGAAACCCTTTTCAGTCTTACTACTGGAGGATATTGATAAAGCAGACAGTGTAGTTCGGGCTAGCCTTTTGCGTGCTATGGAGAGGGGCAAGCTGGTGGACTCTAGTGGTCGGGAAGTGAGCTTTGGTAATGTTATTGTCTTAATGACTTCCAATATTGGGGCAGAGAGTTTGGTCCCTGAGCACAGCCTGGGTGGACTAAAATTCTCAGTGGAGAGGCTGGTAGCATTAGGAGGTGGTGCCATGCGTCTACTGGTTGAGGATACTCACAGTGATAAAGTCCTTTTCCAGTCACAAAGTAACACTGCTGTTGTGGAGTGGGGGGCAGCATTGCCAAATACAGATGGAGCTAATGGGGAGCTTGTACATCCAGTGGACGGTTTTCTTAAGCGGAAATCAGATGGGCCTATCCTCCGACAACGAGATCCTAGGGTACAAGTGAAGCGCCCAAAATTGAGTTTCTCAGAGAGGCCAGCACGGGCACTAGATTTGAACTTGTTGGCAGAGGAAAATGAGGAGGACAGCTTGACATATGGTGGTAATGGCCAAGCACAAAGAGATTGCAGAAACAGCCAGGAAGACGAGAGTCAGTCAGATGAGGATGTGATAAAGAATAGGATTCTTGGGTGTGCTCAAGACGTGTTGTCTGACAAGTTTTTTGGATTGCTAGATCATGCAGTAGTTTTCAAAGCTTATGATTTCTATGGGCTTGCCAACCATGTCCTTGCCCGGCTCACGAAAGCATTTGAGGGCATAACAATGCAAGGGGCATCTCTGGAGGTTGATGTAACAGTTCTGGAGCATATTTTAGCTGCAATTTGGCGGGGGAGTACAGTATTTGATACATGGGTGGCAGATGTGGTAGGGAAGAGTGTGACTGCTGTACTAGCTGATGTGACCATAGCTGAAAACACAGTGGTCAAATTGGTTGGTGATATGGGAAGGGGTTGCATAAGGGATAGTAGTATAGCGGAGAATAATACATCTACTGGACCTCAGCTGCCTCTTTTCATTGAAATCAGTCAAAGTACATAGTATTGACTGGACAGATTTTAACTTTGTCATTGCTTTGTGCTCTAAATTATGCACATTATGCAGTATATTTCCAATGGATCATAGAAGTTAGATTTTCTTCCCTTTTGGTCATTATTGTTGCTTTCATTGTCTAATTACGAGCACAGATGCCAGATTTTGAAATCATATTCCATATACCTACAGGTAATGTTGGATCTACCTGATCTGACAACCATTGTTCAAGATCCACATGCCCATTGTACAAATTGTGAAAACCATTATATTATGGAACATGCCAAATGCAGGCCATTGTGCCCATTTTGCTGCCCGTTCGGAAATTTGAACTTGCCCAAAATTCCACACAGGCACCTCCCTGGGCTTATGGCCTGTACCAGGCATGTTCCGTAATACATGATCTTCAGGTTTGATGCACTTAAATTGTGGTACCCATTTGGGCTTTTGCCTAAATGTTGATTGTGGGTGCACAAATCAGGAGTAAATCAGAACTTGCAACGAGTTTGCATTCTTGCTTCTTGGTCACATACAGAAGGGATGCAAAGTATGTCAGACTTGGGTTTGAAGTAGGAATGTAGCAAGGGTTTAGGGTTTCTGTTGACAAACTACAGGTACCTACGAGGTACATTAACCTAATCAAGCTTTTCACTATCAAGCTGATAATTCAATTCTTGCTTACTCCAAAACACTGAAGCAGACCCAAACAGTGTGTGCTGAGAGGTCATCATGTCCTCTTCTTAGTCTACCTACTAAATATGCTCGTGTGCAATTCTGGGTGAAAGCAATACAAGAATGGAATCAATTTAGTCACATATGGAATTGCTGTGGTCACAAGTTTCAAATTGCTGTTTTAATTCAGGATATTAAACATGGACATCCATCCCCTCAACAGCTTATGAACTTAACAATAGCAATGATTTCCTCAAGAAAACACCATTTAACAACAAATTGAAGGTCTCTATGCTGATTTCCAAGCAACCTACAAAAGCTGTGATTGTCAATTGGCACTTTTAGATCCATCACCTCACTAGCCCCCTAATAAGCTTAGCTATTTAAAAACCAAACTGGTATAAAACATGGGGCCAAAAAAACTGAAGTCATTGCTTCCACATTCACATAGGTACTTATTTCCATATTTTCCATCATTCACGAGATCTGTGGAACATCTGACACAGCCTTCATCACCACACATAGCCACCATACCCTTAAACTTTATTTGTTTTTCGTCCATACCGTGGGAAGAGATGGCACTCAAATTTTCAATTACACTCCAGAAGTTTTACTGTTCAATTTCTCTTACTGCTCAATGCATGGAAAGCTGACATTGAAAGCAAATTTAATCACCTGTCTTTGTGAAAGGCATGAAGGAGGAAACTACAACTGCAAGCAGTGAATATATTCTTACAAACCTGATCTATCATAAATTGACAAATAGGTATGTTTTCCAAATTTTTCTGATATTATGAAACATCAAAGGATAGACTTTTGTACATAACCACACAATAATGTTCATGCCTAGATTTTGGAAAAGCCCATAACCCATGTGAGATTAAGGATTAATCGCAAATGGGGTAATTTGAGATTAAGGATATGAAATTTAGGACTAATCTTAAATGGGGTATGAGTTCAAAGCTGGATGCTTGAGTCCTCAGCTGCAAAATTAGGATGGTGTTTTTCAGCCCTTTTCCCTCAAAAGCAATCCAGCTTCTGTGTTCTGCATTACTCTTTTGGTGCATAGAATCTTTCTTAGACCTTAATGAATTTCAGTGTTGCAAAGGTGTAGAAGTATATTCCCAATCAGCTTCTGTGTTCTGTATTTCTCTTTTGGTGCATAAGAACCATTCTAATACCTTGTGAACCTAGTGTGCAAAGGCAGACGTACCCATATTTTAAAAGAACCAAAAGAAAAAATCAGGAAGTTTGACAGATCTCCAGAGATCATCACTGAAAAGGTCAAATCATCACAACTCCTTTTGCATCTTACATTTGAGAGGTTCAATTAGAGAGTTTCCATTGAGAAACTGTTTGGTAGACTTTACAGATGTGTCATGAGATGTGTTTCAATCTGTGGGGGGCTAAGAACTTGTTTAGCCTCTGCACTGACACAGATTACTTTCTTGACCTAGAGGTAAAGTTTCTTGTTGGGCCTAGACATGTTGGTATGTACAAGCTTGCTGGGCTGTGAAATCAAGTTAAAGACTGTTATCAACCAACATCCATGGAGAGCATAGCATTGTGAGGGGCATGTTGCACTCTGATAATGCCACAGCAGCCTCACCAAATTTCTGAGAGTATGTAGCAGGAGACTCTTTTTCTGCCTAGATGATGGTGGGCAGGTTGCCAATAGCTTTAAATTCATATTGTTTGGTGGGAGCAACAAGCGCAAACATACTCTCATCTATCCTGAAGTAATGCCGCCTACGTGTAACTACTTCTGTCTTGTTTACAGGGGCCACAAAATATTTGCAAACCTCACTCCTCTTGTCAATGGTGTCATGGTAGTGGTAGTATCGGATCTTATCACCTTTAGGGTACAAATTCTTTCCTTTCAGCATGTTCATTGACATGTGAACCCCAGTTGCCTCAGCATACTTTGCTTGCACTGCATACTTTCGGTCATACCTAACTCCCTTCTTCAACACTTTCCTGTACACAAGCTTTTCGAATATCCATTTCCTGGACAAACCAAAATTTATCACCATTGTTACTCACTATTGTACATCATGATCATGATCCTTGGGACATCAGACTCGCAAGAAATTTCCTTACTTGAAAGAAGTGTTGTTTCCTGCATATGATTTTGGATTCCTAAATCATCAAGTGAATAAAAGCAAATATGTATCACAACATGATGTGGCCCATCATCAAAAGCTTTTATATTGGCAAAAGAAGTCAGTTATGACAATGTGAACTGAAAAAGTCAAGCTGTTATCATGGGGAACTGTGACAAGAATCCTGTGGTGGAATGGTGAAGAATGACAACAGACCTTGAATACCCGTTTTTGGACTTGTCTTTGATGCAGATTTCATTGGAGATGGGTACTTGCTCAAATGTGATCTGGGTGATGTTCTTGTCTTCTTCAAGAACAGCAGACAGATTGGTGGAGGGATCTACATAGATGAATTCATCCACATCAAAGAAGAAGGTCCAGTTTGCGAGAAACCGAGACCGAAACAAGCAGTCATTCACAACCAGAAACTGGTTATGGTAGTAGCCATCGTAAATTTCTTGCTGCCTAGTGTTCTGGATGGTCACACGTCCTTGCTTCACCCATGGTTCCAGAACCTTCCTCACATCATCATGAAAGCCTCCTGAGTCATGAAAGATGAAATAGGATCTGTTCCCAAAGAAATTTGCATGGTAAGCCATCCATTCGCGCATCCGTTGGGGGCTAACATCACCATAGATTGATGAACCACAGTAGACATAATCATAAGGATAAGGAGGCTGGAACACTGTTGCATTGTACTCATCTTTCACTTCCCTAAGTGCAACAATCCTCTCAGGTTGTCTGTACAGATCGCCATAGCTTGCATACAGGATGAGCTCACCTCCCCGTTTGTCAGTCCCAACGTCCTCTTTGAACTTACATGTCAGGACCACTACAGAATACAGTTTTCCATAGTTCCAGTCTGGAAGAATCTTGTGAACCTCACCCTTCTTGACAACAACCATTTCTTCATCGTCAGAAGAGCCTGTAGAAGAAGAAGAAGAAACCCACTCACACTCGTAGGGGGGATTGTGAAAGCTGTCAACAGGTTTGGATGCCAAGCCCACAATTGAGAACGTTCGTGGACCACCTCTGTAGGTTCCCATCTCGATGAACAGGTGAGATGCCATTCCATGGGGCTTGAACACACGAACATCTCCATGGCTCAAATCTATGGTAGAGCTGTTGATCTTCTCATGCAACAAAAACTCGGACAACAAAGGGTTGTTGCTGCTGCTGGAAGCTGAAGCTGCTGCCTCTGCCTGTAAAGAGATGCCACTACTACTGTCTGAGCACCAAATTTGGCTGCTTGTCTCCATCCTTCTGAGAGGAAATGTCTGGACAATCAGAAAACAGAAACCCAGTGCTAGAACCAGTGTGTACACCATGTTCACCCGGACATCGGAGCATGCTGTGCTGTGGAACTTGATGGCTGCTTGGCACCCAAGCTCCTTTGCCCACATTTTCTCCCTCGCCCTTGCCATGTCCTTCATCATCACCAGCTACCTTCTTTCTCCGGCCCGCCTGCCAAACAGAGAGGACTCTCTCTCGCTCTCTCTCGGCTACCTATTGAATACTTCACTGCTGCTGCCACCACCAACTCCCCTCTGTTCTCAACTAAAAATATCACTACAAGGGTGGTGGGTGTCTTTCAAACAAAGCTCATGAGACTTCAGATTTTTTTCTCAAAAACTCTCTCTCTGTGCAAATTTCTCCAAACTATTTCAGACACTAATGAAATTCAGATATGGGGTTTTTTTTTTTTGGCTTCTGGAGGAGGACCAAAAGGAAAAAAAGGCCAACCCCATCTTCTTCCATGGATTTTTCAAAATGGGTCTCTATCTTCCTCCTCTTCTGCTTCTCTCACCCCTCTCTCTCTGGCTGCAGCACATCCTAAAATTATGCAATAGAATCATCAATCACCATGTAAGAAGTTTTTTTTTTCCCATGCATAACAAAATCGCAAAATCGCAAAATCAATTGGATCATCTTGTTGCCTTCGATCAATCTGCTGCTGCGTTGTCTCTGTTCTTCTGTCTTTAGTCTTTACTCTAATTGTTGTTGTTGATAGCAGAAGACGGTGCTTGCTACCACAATTTGATCACAACTGTTTGTTTCCGAGCAATTCCCAGCTACGACGAAGACGAATTTCTTGTGCCCACCCACCAGGAAATCGTCACTTGCAACCTCCGCCCTCCCCTGGCAAGCACCAGCCTCCTACGCGGGGAATGAACCCTCCACCGGCCTTCCTTCCCCGTGACCCGTCCCTAACGGGGTAAGCAGGTAGCTGGACACACACCCTTTAAGAGCAGAAGGTCTGACCCCATACCAAAAAAAAAGACTTATTTGATCGAGTTTTTTCTTTTCTTTTGGGGTTTATTAAAGATACCTGAAAAGCGAAAAAAAAATTTCAATATCAATTTCCTGAGTTTGATCATTAAATAAATAAATAAATAAATAAATAAAAGAAAAACACCCAACAAGGGAACAAGACAAGAAGAAAGAAAGGGACTGAAGTCCAAACAAAAGACCACACCCCAAAAGCTTTGAACACACAATGGGGAATTAAAGGTATGAATTTCTTTTTATATAAAAAAAATACATTGCACTTAAATGACAAATGAAACTCAGCTTATCACAAAATTTAGTGAAATGTGAGTTTTTTTAATCTTGTTTCTTTTTTCTTTAAGCGTGTTCATTATTGCTATGCTTTATTGTTGCTATAATTATTTCAAATCTCTTATGTTAGATGCTGTGATATTAAGTTTCAACCCTAATTCACTCAAATTTCTTCACTTTATAAATAGGAAAGTTTGAGATTAGAATAGGAGGAAGAGGTGAAAGAAGGACCCAAATATATAAGGTTACTTTACAATTTTTTCTACTAACAAGGATTTTTTTTGTTTTTTTCCTCCTTTTTCTTTTCTTCCTAATTTTGTAAGGTAGGTGAACTGGCCATCATCCACAAAAGGACTTAGTCAAAGTTGGCTTTAGGTTTGAGAGGGAAGTAGACAAGTTTTGGAGCCCAGCTATATTTTAACAACACGCCAGGAATTGGAGTCTAAATCTTCTAGCCATTTCAATCATTTTTTCCCTCAAAATATGGTGACTTTAGGCCATTTTTTCTCAAAGAAACGTTTGTATAATTCACATCGGCTACATTTTTGTCCATGTGTCAAAATTTCGTCACAAAAAAATTGGTTATTAATAACATGTACAATTTAATAAAAAAATAGTGATTATTAATACCACTATTATCCAATCATTTTTTAAAAACTATTTGCTTCATTGCAACCTTGGTGAATATTTATTTTCCATTTCTAAAATATTATTTAATATTTTCTTAATCATTTCTCATATTGCAACCTATCATATTTCTTGGCCATTTATATCCTCAATGCCAAATGCTAGCTAAATTTTACATCTATCTATGAAGGAAGGAGGTTTGTTGTTTGTCACATTGAGAACTCTCAAACCATGGCACACCCCTCCACCCTGCTCTCTCTCTCTCTCTCTCTCTCTCTCTCTCTGACAATGGAAAGCCCTTGATGAAAAGTGGTGCACCGAGGTGCTTTAGTACCTATGATGCAAGAGTTATCGAACAATTTTGTCAAAACAATTTCAACAAAATCAAAACCAAATATCTTAGAGAAAAATTGGGGTGACCTCTTGGTACTGTTGGAAGGTCTTTGAGGCAATTTTGTAAATTTTAGCCCTAAGGTCAAAGGAGATATTTCATTTTAAATTGTATTTTTGTTACTGGAATTAATTAAAATTTTAAGTAAACTTTTGACGATTGGGCTCTATTGTCAAGGTCTTGCTCACATTTGGGCCAAATGCATGTGGTCGGTCACCCATAATGTGGTTGTTTAGAACCATGTGGGTAATGGGTACCCACCCCATGAGGGTCAAACCTTTGTGAACCACATGTAATGACAATTAGAAATTAACCAGCTCCAGAAAAAAGAAGTAGTCGTAATATCTTTTGTAGCAAATTTTCTCTCTTTTATGAGAAATTTTTTGAGAGGAAAATTGGGGGGGGAAATAATGTTTTTTTTTCAATTTAAAATGTGTTATTTTCAGAAAAACTCACCACTTCTGCAAAATTTTAAATTTTGAATTTTTCTTCCAAGTAGTAATCCATTTAAAGAAAAATGAAAAGTTGTTCAGGTGCCTTTTGGTTGTCAATTGAGTATTTTCTTCACCCTTATTTTGATGTATTTTCAAAACAAATTGAGTTCCAAAATGTTTCTTAAAATAAAATATGTTCCTTATCCATCCCAAGAGGTCCCACATGGAATGGGCCTAACAATTTGTAATGTTCCTCCTAATATTTCCCATCATATTTTGTTAAAGAGTTTTTTTGCACTATCACCTCTTATTTCCCCTTCCTTCCCAATACCAACCCCCAAATTGGGAATGCCCCCCCCCCCCCCCCCCCCCCCCCCCCCCCCCCCCACCCCCCCCCCCACC
>Ga0116231_10008546_pt1 | contig 17906 bp, 18 predicted proteins | sample S1TSphgellanicum_2_FD_89695 | JGI IMG/M metagenome (GOLD analysis project Ga0116231, IMG submission 89695) | Host-associated microbial communities from peat moss isolated from Minnesota, USA - S1T2_Fd - Sphagnum magellanicum MG | ecosystem: Host-associated > Plants > Peat moss > Unclassified...
AACTCATTTGAGCCCAATATAGGGGGAGAAAAATCAAAAGTAGGTTTAATGAATTAGATTAAGGGTTTAGGTGTAAGTTTTATTTTTTCTTATATAGAGGGTGAAGAATCAAAAGTAGGGCTTAATGAATAAGGTGACAAGTTAGATTAGATGTAAGTTTTATTCTTTCTAGAGTTGGGTGGGGGTGAAGTGGGGTGAGATAAGGTTATATGTGAAATTTTAGGGAAAGGGTCCAGTTGAGGTTTTTGTTTTTCGTTTTTTCCTTCTTTCAAGGAATTGTTTCCTGGGTGGGGTGTTGCTTTTCAAACGGGTTTATTTTGGATGGCATGCGGAAGGGGGATTTTGGTTTTTTTTAAAGGGGGAGGGGGCCTAGGACAAGGCCATTCAAAATATGTTTAATTATTAAAAATAATTTAAATTTTAAAAAAATTGGATGCAATTCATGTGCAAAATCAAATTGGTGCAATTTTGTAACACTTTTGTTTTGAGGGCTTGATGTCTCCTTGTAAAACTAACAAACCCTAAACTCATTAACTTGATTTTATATAATTTATAAAGAAAAAAAAAACCTCCCCTGGCAAAGCCGCTTGTTTCCCATGATACCCTGAAAATATAGTATCATGGAGAGAAAAGAAAAAGGAAATGATTGTGAGAGAGTCAGCGGTCCACTTTTCAAAATGCCCTACCCTTCGTGAAGGAGGAGTTCCACTTGGTAACATGCCCTCTAAAGAGACTAAATTTTTTTTGCCTTGACTTATGTATAGGGTAAGGCCCTGCCATTAGGGAATTACTGTGTGAACACTGAGGGCGAAGCCCGAGGTCCATGGAGTAATTCCTTGAATGCAGGGCCTTACCCTGCGTAACAACTGAGGTAATCAATGGTTTCTATTAAAAAACTGTTTCCCTTCCAAAGATCTATCTTACCAGTGTTGGCCGGTTCCTAGGTTTTAGGGTTAACCTCTGGTTCCGGTTCCTCAAGTTTTCAAACGACCAGTTCGGGTTCGGTTTCGGTTTTTTTAAAAAAGAATCAGTACTCGGTTCCGGTTTTTAACCCTAAGTACGGTTCTGGTTCTAGAAGCAGAAAAAAAATTTGCAACTATTCCAGTTCCGGGTCCATAGCTTTTGATTCATATAACCTCCGATTCCAGATCTTTCAGACCATGAAGACCAACCCAAACCTTTATTTCATGAAGAAAAGAATTACTACAAATGTTTGAAGATTTCAAACAAATCAAAATAAGGCTTTTTTTTAATTATAAATTACACTAGATGTTCCAAGTTCTTAATCCAAAACTTAAAAAATGCTGGTGGAAAAATTTAAAAATTTATTCAAACAGAAAAATATTGTTACAAAAGCTTTGAAAGCTTCAAACTCCAAACCAATGCAAACCACAAATTAACCTATTTGTAAACTTTAACTTACTCCAAATATTTCAAGGATCAGCACCTTTTTTTCATTGTCATTTTGTATCATGTTTAGGGTTTCATCTAATATTAACACCAAATTGAGTAGTGGCCTTGGCACCCTTGACCAAAATAGCCTTAATATTTTCTTTACCCTAAACCTAAATTTTACAACCCAAAACTTGCTCAAATAACCTCAAATCTGCCCTAGTCTTTCCTTCACCCAAAACCTAAATTTTACAACCCAAAACCCACTCAAACAACCCCAAATCTGCCCTAGTCTTTTCTTCACCCAAAACCTTAATTCTACAACCCAAAACTCACTTAAATAGCCCCAAACAACCCCAAATCTGCCCTAGTCTGTCCTTCACCTGAAACCTTAATTCTACAACCCAAAACCCCTTCAAACAACACCAACTTTGCCCTAATATTTCTTCCTAACCCAAAACCCTAATTATAACCATCAATACCCCCTCAAACAGCCTCCAAATCTGCCCTAGTCTTTCCTTCACCCAAAACCCTAAATTTTCACTTGTGCACCCCAATACACCCATGCCAAATCAAAGGTACAAACTAACCCTAATTCAATAAGATGTAACAAAGGTAGAAACCCTAAACATGGTGCCTAGCAAATAATTTGGTTACATCATCTCCAAGGGTTAGGGTTTCTAGTTTTTAGAAACAACTTCACTCCATGGTTGTTCCAATTTTGCTACAAGGTCTAGGAGAAAAAAAACACAAAAAATTGAACTCAAACTCAAAAGAAGAACTATCCAATGAACAAAAAGAAAATTGACATGATTCCAACACCCAAAAAAACTTACTTATTATAATCTATTGTCATTTTCTTCAATGTCTAGAAGCCTAACTTGATCAAAGAAGCCTTCATTTTCTTCCATAAGGGCGTCCTCCATGTCCATGAATTGTTTCATAGATGTCAAGCCCTCAACATGAGCATCATTCTGCCAATTCTTATAGATGCTTATGTTTATCTCAAGATTCTTTATGCCCAATCAAGAGCATCAAAGGTTGGTGCATATACCTACCACACTAAAAACTCTCTCTACCTCAATTTGTGAACCCACAACCCTTATAATTTGTCGAACCACAAACCCAATGTATGAGAATTGTACTTCATGCACTCTCCACCATTCTAATGGATTTTTGGCCTCCTCCTCAGTAACCTTCTTGAACCTAAAATGGTTCAACTATTCTTTCACCATTGATGATGCCATTTCTTCATTAGTTTCCATAAGATCATAAAGACTTGTGGGTTTAAGACTACAAGTTGTAGAGTTAGAAACTCCAACACCTATTCATTAGGGTTTAGAAAGTTGTATGTAGAAACAAGTAGTGGAAGCAAAACATGATGGTCATACTCACTAAACATTTGGAATGCTCTCTCCTTGCCAACAAACTAAATGACTAGCCCTAAACCCTTGTAATGGGGGTTTAACATCATGCACAACATGTTATGGGTTTTAATATTTTGAAAAGAAAACATAATAGACAAAAATGGGTTTAAGACTTATACCACTTGTTTTTGCATGTTTTGCCAAAAGACTTAGAGCTCCCAATCAAAATCTTGGGTTTCACTATAATCAAGTCCAAAACCATTAGCTGGAAATTGACATACAAATGATATGGTAGTAGCTAAGGCATCTAACAACAACCAATATCCTCGTCTTTGGTTCAACACACATAGCTAAACTATGGGGCCCAAAATATCAATAACAACTTGGGTTGTTGCACAAACTTGGGGACTAGGCACATAGCCTTATAAAGCCAATGATTGTTGACATTTGTAGCAAAGAATAATCACGTGTTTAAATTCAAAAGTCTCTTAGAACATGACAACTTTTGAAGCAAAATGAGTTTTCACAAGAGTTTATACTTTTCATGGAGGCACCCCCACCAACTCACATGCATTGCGCCATTTTTGTCATCCTTTTCCACTTTTCTTGGTCCAAGTAATGGTTTTCTACTAAATTAATTGTGCTTCTTTAATTTAAACAAAAGGCAAGCCAACACATACCTTGGAGTCAATCTGTTGCATATTGACAACACTTTGACATTACATGACCCCTACAAGAACCTACTAAAGGTACCAACAGTCCCAAAATTTCACAACACACAATAGATGTTAATGTAAAAGTCATGGTGGCAAGATTGTTCCTTTCATCTTTGACATATGCAAGAATAAGAATATTAAGCCCATGTTTTGCAAGCACATTACTCACATGCATTGCCATGGCATTTTTGGAAGTGTTTGTAGTTTCAAAAAATCCGATAATCACATGACAAGGCTCCCACTTGTCATTCAAGAAATGAACAATAAAAAAAAATGTATCAACACCTCCCTTTGACATCCAAATATCAAAAGATACGGTGCATGTATTACATGATCGAAAGGCTGGAGAAACAAACCCTACCTTTGTTCGTTCAATAATCATAGGTAAAAGATCATTTTAAAACTTTTGCCTTGACGAGAAAGTCGATTGAAGGTTCTACCTTAGAGTTAATCTCTTAAAAAAAGGAGCCTCAACAAATGACAAAGGCACAAGTTTGTTTGCAATGAACAACATAAGATCTTCTTCAAATTGTTTTTAATGAAAATCATCTTTGCTATGAGGAACATAACTACCAAAAAAGGTAAAAATGGTGTTAGGAGTTGGGCCAGACCTCTTTTTAACTAGATATCTTTTTCTTTCAATCCTTTGTCGCTCAATCCACTTATTCCAAAGCTACCAATGAACCCCCCCCCCCCAAATGTTTTCGCAATGCAGGAATCCCATTTGCAAATTTGTAGCTAGTCAAAACCTTTTTTTGTCCTACAATTGGAACATGAAAGTAACACACAACACACTTAATTGTTCAACTTTTACAAGTGAATTTGCGCTTGAACTTACCTTTGGTGAAAAAGATTTAACGACACATAAAATGCCCAAGTTGTGTGGTTGTCGAATTTTTTAGGTTTTTAATAATCTCGATTATTTGCAAACAAGGCCCATAACTTTGAACGACTAATGCTTGCAAAGTTATTAGCATGTGATGTTGATGTTGAAGGCAAATAAAAAGCAGAAGCACAAAACTCCATTGTTAGTGGAGCTTTTGTTGGGAAAATGATTTCTCCATCATAATCCATGATCTTGTCACAAAAGTGGCACACGAAATGCAACCACGAGGAATAATTGAGCACGACCACAAGGAATAGAAATAAACAAAGATGAGTAGAGCATGTCCACAAAGAGCAACAAAGCGCGACACAAGGAGTAGCAAAGTGTGACCACAAGTAATAGAGTGCAACCACAAGGACTAGTAAAGTGCAACCACAAGGAATAGTAGAACTTGACCACAAGGAGTAATAGAACGTGACCACAACGAACAATAGAGCATGACCATAAGGAGCAAGACCACAAAAAATAACCGAATGCAACCATAAAGACTAGGACCACAAGGAGCAGTAAAGTGCGACCATAAGAAACAAGGCCACAAGAAGCAGGATCATAAGGAAAAATAGAGTGCAATCACAAGGAGTAAGAGACTTTGACCACAAGGAACGAAACCACAAGGAATAGTAAAGTGTGATCATAAGGAGCAATAGAGTGTGACCACAAGGAGCACATCAAAGCACAACCACAAGCATGAATAGAATGCTACCACAAGGAGGAACAGAACATGACCACAAGGAGGAGCAGAGTGCGACCACAAAGAGTAGGACCACAAGGAATAGTAGAATGTGACCACAAGGAGGAGTAGAGTGCGACCACGAGGAGTAGGATCACAAGGAGCAATAGAGTGCAACCATAAGGAGCACTAGAGCATGATCACAAGGAGGAGCACTAGAACTTAACCATAAGGAGTAGGAGAACATGACCACAAAGAGCAACAAAGGGCCACCATAAGGAGGAAGAGAGCTTGACCACAAGCAGTAACAAAGAAGGACTACAAGGAGTAGTAGAGAAATAGAATGTCACCACATGGATCAACAACACAACAGAGAAAAACGAAAGCATGAAGAACATATTGTCATGAATGAAATCGTCATCGTGTTGTTGTGAAACTCGCCATCACCATCACCATTGCCACAAATTTGCAAACAATAGAAGAAGAAAAATTTAACTAAAGTTCTACCATGAAGAACAACAAAGCATGACCACAAGGAACAATAAGGAGCAGAGCATGACCATGAACAACAATAGAGACAAGCAAGAGCATGAGCAATGGCAAGGATGACTTTTTTTATTGCGAGCTTTCTCCTGGGATTTTCCTCCCAAGTTTTGATGCTAGAGTTTTCTTCAAACCTTGAACACACAACACTGAAGAAAAAAATCCCTCTCAAGCTTTGATGCTTAAAAAACCCTCCTAAGCTTCTTTGTTGAGCTTGAACACTTGAGAAAAGAAATCTTGCAAGCTTGAGTTTGCTCGTTTGACAGAAAATCCAGAGAAGTGGGAATGAAGTGAAATGAGAACAAAAACTCCAAAATTGGCAGATGCCCTAACCTAACCTTAAATTAAAAACCGGACTGGATTTTTAGAAAAACTTCAGTTTGGTTCCAGTTTTCTTCCCACTGACCCCCCAGGTCAGGTTCCGGATCTACACACAAGTCAAACTGACCCTCCGGTTCCCTCCCGGTTCCATACCCAACTCCGTGCCTTGCCAGTTCCGTTCCACAGGTTCCAGAACCCGAATTCAGTTCCAGTTAGGTTATTTAAGACTGACGCCAGAACCAGTTCCTACCCACCCAAGTGGGTACCTGGCCAACACTGGATCTTACAATCTCACCCGCTCCACCCTAGGACTCTTTGTAAGCCTGATTACTAAATGTAATCTGCCTTATAAATACACTAAGAGTTCTGTCCGACACTGTTACGTAGGCATATTAAGATCCTTCCTCTTTTCCAGGAGGAATATTTCACAGATATATCTGGTGCTCTTCACATACACTTATATTTACGAATATAAGTCATCCTATCTTTGGGCCCTAGTTTGACAATGAAATAATCTCTGGTTCATCCTCAATTTGAGTGTAGCCAGAAAGTAAGTGAGATTGATACCTATTTAATGAAACTGACTATCAGTCCACAAAATTCGCAGAGTTTTATTTTGAAAACACTTGATTTAATGATGAATATGAGCAGCAGTGAAGGCATAGGCAAGGCAAATCGAAAACTGGGGGTGAAACAGGAGTTGCAGAATAATGTAAGTAAACAAAATAACTGGTTGGTATCCCGATAGGTAAGTAGGTAAAGCACCTCGTGGCTCCTAGGTAGGTAGGAAATGTTGGTTGCTAGTAACCACCATTGTACCCTAATTTGATGAAATATAATTAAATTTGCAAATGCTCAAAAGCCTTAAAATGAATACTTGGGATGATTGTTCTGACGTTTTTGCACCTCATATTGGCACTAATAAATTTCATGCTAAGCAAAAGAAAAAGAAAATTCTCTCATATAGAAAAGAAATTGGAGTTTTTGGGTGGTCTGAGAATATGGCCTTTTATTTGTACATCATTCAGAATTTCCAACCTATGAATCATAGTGTTATAAAATCTTATATTAATCATTGATGGTTTCTAAATAGAGGGAAAGGAATGGATTATTTGGAGGAATGACAAAACTTCATCCCTTCAATACCAAAACAAAGAGTGTGTTGTCTGAGAAAATCCAAGGACTTCATTTTGAAAGTTGAAGAACATACAATTGGGATATAACTCATGATCTCCGTAATTTTCACATGACTTGGTGCAAGTTTTTCAATGAATTTGCAAAATTGTTTGCACCAGAATATGAAGCCTTCATTCAAACACAGTTCAAGCTTTTTAAATGAATTTAATCTCTTGTATTTCAACTCTAAAGCCGCATCTAAATGTCCAAGAATCATATAATGAAATGTACTTTTTCCTCCAAGTGAATGGTGAACATTAAAAGCTTGATGAAAAACTTGAAAATTATATTTAGAGCCTTAATAATAAAACTGTAAATATTGGCAGTAAGTGGGAGTGGATGGTGCACTAGTGGGTGCTGGTTCAATCTGGTCAACAAAATGGCCTATTTTTGCGCATCACATATATGGTGCAAGCATGATAAAAAAAGGGAGGAAAAACAGTCTTACAAAATCCAGTTTCAAAATTATTCAGTTCTTATGAAATTTTTTATTTCTCTTCCACTTGAATGGAGAAAATAGAAGGTTCAATTAACAGCACCTCAGTTTGCAAAGCATGTTATAAATTCAAACCTTGTATAAGGGATTCTTTTTGAGACCAATATTTTGATGTTTTCTTTCCTCAAGACTTAATAAATCAATAATCACTAAATTTCATGTCATGAAACAAATTGTCAGATCATTTCATATAGGAAATTTGTTGGGACTTTTATTACTAGCAGTATTACATAATTGACCTTTTCTTGTATATCACCTACAGTTTCAACTCATATGCCATGAGTCCAAGCTTTTAAAAGCTCGGTATTAGGTAGTCAAATAGTTTTTCCAAAATAGAATGAAAGATACAACTAATTGGAGAAATGAAATAACCACATGAAAACAAAGGCCTTCCGATCAATGTGCATTTCAATTTGAGTAACCAATCAGCATCCAAAGGTAGATTTAACATTGATTGACTATGATTGTCAAAAAGATGTCTAAAATTCTCTTCAAACAGCAACAAAATTGCAATTGAAAATTGGCAACATTTTTTCAAAAGCTTATTTTATTATTATTTTTGAACAATTAACCCCCCCCCAAAAAGCATCTTTGACAAAATATTTGGATTTCATTTATTTTGCCAGGGTGAAACTTGGCCACATAAATGTACAACTAGTGTGAATAAAACCATGCACTTAAACTTTGAGACTTCCAAAATGTACACATGGTTGTGTTGTCACCAAAAAGAAGGGGAGATGATTTTTGGTGTGGAAATCCTTACATTTCTAATACAAACTCAACAAGATTTGCTGGAAATTTCCAAAGAGCAGAAAGAAGGCTATAACAAATATTCTTTCTAAACCTAAATCCTTCTAGCCAAGCAAATTTTGTTATTCTAGTTTTATGGACCTCAAGGGATCAAACCTTTCTTGATTTCCTTTCAAGGAACCAACTAATTGTTGATGAATGTGGCAATTCATTTTTCAACAACATAATCCCCACAAATGCTACCCCCACACCATTACATAGTTTCTGTCAGAAGTTGGATAGAAACTAAGAACAGAGTAGGTAGATATGATCATTTACACCTCACAACATCCTCTTGTTCCAAAATCCTCGGAGCTCCCACTATATCACAAGTATTACCTTTTCAGAGTAAACCAGATTACACGTCCACATCGAAACCCCCAAAAATTGACATAGATGATGGCTACCACTACAATTGCTCCTGAAATCCTAGACTTTTTCATCATTTCCCTTTATCTAGTCCCTAAAATGCAAACATTAGACCTCCTATTTCCTTCCTAACGTTCTTGGCATAGAGGAAAATCAAGCATTAAGTTCAAGAGAAAAAGTCTAGAAGGACTTCCATCCCCAACTGATTATTATCAAAATCCAAACAAACTCTTCACATCCTAATTAGCAAAATCGGAACTTAACTTCTCCCACTCCCAAAATAAAAATCTTGCCTTCTTCCTTTTTAGCCAACTTCATATAGCTTTGCATTGTCCACATCCCTTTGCCCCTTTGAAAGCTTAACATCAATCGTCTCCAAGAACCATGATTCACACTGCTCATAAAAATTGTCCATTAAGAAGCTAGGATCTTGTTCCATCACCAAAACTAGCTCACCAAAGCCACTCCACAATAACCTACAAAACAACAAACAAAGCCAAAAACAAAAAACAAGTAATTGGACTATCGATGTCCTTGAAGCATAAAAGTTTTGGCATCATCTGCCACATAACTGAATTAGGGTTTTTGCCTTCATTCATCCACATAAAATGTTGGACACTAATTTTAGGTCACAAAAGTCACCACTCCTTCCAAATAAATCTATGTCCTCATAGATCAAACATCAAGTTACAAATATATATAATTGCAAACCCCTTCTTGACCGTTCCCAACACTACCCCTTGAGATCTTTGAGAATGCATATTCTGCCACCATGGTCTTGTTCCTAATATCCTTTCCCATCTTTGTAATCAATAAAGATGTAAGGTTTTTTCTAATTACTGAACAATGATCTTTTCTTCCCAGGTTTACGCATCTTGACCTTGGTATTTTCTACAAAGGCTTCAAAGGTTTGAAGCCCTTTTCTGGCAACATATACCTTTCTTTGTTTCCTTTGAGCATGTTCCACATTTTCAAGCAGAGATTTGTGCACACTTGCAATCAGCTGCATTTTAAGAATCATCTGATCTCCCATGACTTCAGGACTTGCCTGTTCATCAAATACATTACATAAGCCACTAAGATTATTATCAATGGTGAGTCTAGGCATACAACCAATGAGCACCATGAAGGGAGAGTATTTCGTGTTGGCTTGGATGCCACATTGATATCCAAAGAATATTCATGGTAGCAATGAATCCCAATCTTGTATATTAATAGCTGCCATAACCATGAATCCGTGCTTGATGGTCTTTATCAGATGCTCAACCATGCCATTGCATTGAGGCCAAGTAAGGGCTGTAAACTGATGCATGATGCCATAATTCTGACAGATTTTAGCAAATTCCTTCATCCACTAATTGCCATTATTTGTCAAAATGTATTTAGGCACTCCATACTTATAGATAACTTCATCTTCTAAAAACTTAGTAGCATTGAAGGCATCATGTTCCATGTTTCACACCATTTAAAATAATGGTCAATAGTTATAAGCACATATTTATTGCCATCAGTTGTTTCTGGTAATGGTCCAGGAGTGTCCATTATAACACGATAAAACGAATCGCATATAGGAATACTCTTCATCTCTTCAATGTTGAATCTCATGTTTCTAGATTGCTTGGCTAATTGACATTTTTCACAAATCTTGATGAATTTCTTGACAGATTCAGCTTTGTCATGCCAAAAAAACCTCTTCTTTACTTCAACAAGTGTTCACATTTCCCCAAAGTGTCCAATTTCCTCATGTATCTTCTCAATTAACATTCTCCGTTCTACATGCCTAAGTACCACTAGATTTTGGAAAAATAGGGTATCTTTTGACCAATGGTATTTCATTACCTGCTTCTTAACCCACCAGTGAGCAATACTTTGACACATTATCTTCCCATAGATCCATTTGCCTTGATTGATCACCTTCACATTGTCCCATTGTTTCCACACTTTTGCCCTTTCATTTGGCAACGAGGTAGTCCTTGGGTGTCAATAGAATGCTCTCTTACAAAACATTGCCCAACTCCCTTTTGTGCCATGCAAACACCTCCTTGAATTTTTCTAATAGATCCCATAGTTGATTTTGTTGCTTTTCATTCAACGATTCATCTGGTCTTATCATGTTTTTGATTTGGGTTCATTTATCACCTCCCTCAATTAGATCATCAAATACTTGGACCAGATACAAATGCACATTGGGTTTAGTGTTCTTTCCCAATATTTGTTGCATCAAAGCAACTTCCTCTATAGCTGCACATTTTATCCAATTAGCATAATCATCATCCTTAGAAAATAGCCTTTCAAGCACGTTTTGATGTTGCTCTTGTAAGGTTAAATTCAGAATGTGCATAGGCGTTTCTTCTTCAATGATCAAATCCATTCCGTGGTTTTAAAGTTTTTCAATATGGTTTTCCAAGTTCAGCAAGATTTCTTGTGGATCAACCTTTGCCTTTTCCTCATACTCTACTATATCCTCTTCAAAGGAAGATTCATCATTAAAATCTAATGAACCCAATAGGTTCGCCTAGTTATTAATATGAAGTTGTCCCATTTTTTGTTGAATAACTCTTCCTGGATATTGCATTTTTCTTCTTCAAATCTCTCGAGCACTTGCAACATGTTCATTACATTTAATGGCAGTACTTCCACTTCTATTCTGAGTTTGTTGCGAACTTGTATGACACCCTTTTCCACATTGATGATTATTTTTATCTTTATGAGGAAATCTAGTCCAAGGAGCAAATCATAGCTGCTTGTGTCAACCACAAGGAAGACTTTATAATCCTTCCTAGTGCCTGCATCACTATACGAAAGGGTCTCTTATAAATTTCATGGCTAGCCATTAGATGCATTATGCCAAGCTCTCTAACAACATTGGCTACCATAATTGACATAGATGCCCTAGTATTCGCAAAGCCTTCAATCAATGCTTGATTGATTTCCATTGCCAAATCCAATGTTTTGTTGTGATGTGTTTTGTTGATGTTAACCCTCCTGAATGCAAGGGTTTAATGAATCACTACTATCTAACTTCTCTGTCCTTTAACATCTTTTCTCCTTCAAGCTAGTTTAATCAATCCTTCCAAATATTAGAATTCTCTTGGAATTATAAGAATGGTTTCCTTAGGAGTTAAAGAGATCTTTCCTTTGATGAAATGAAATAGAATTTTAGATTTCATAGTTGCTTCAGCACCCATGTTTGTTCCCCTTTGTTCTTTTTCAGCTATCCCTTCTTCTTGTTCTTCTACTGGGTTGGCAATCATAGGCAATCTCCTTTTTGGGATCTCTCACCCCGGAAAAGATATGCTTGTCCCTTCCACAAATATGGTTTAATTTTGAAAGAATGGCCTTTTCATCATCAACCAAAACTTCAAGAAAGTTTGTGGTGGCAAACAAACCTTTAGCAAATTTCTTCCAACACCTATCTTTTGCATACCCCAATCCAAAACAAAATGAACATTTTAGACCACAATTGTTAATCTTGTGCCCACCTTCGCACTTGGCACATTTTGGCCTTGTGTCCACAAGTTTAAAGTATGTTGAGGTTGTGTGTTTTTCTGAGTGGCATAATTGGCAACAGTTGTTAGTGGTGGTAGAAAAGGTTGTACTGGGTCTAGCCTTGCCATTAGTTCCCTTCCCAAAGAAATTAATGATGGTTTCATTCAAAACATGGAATTGTCAATTTGTGGTGGATTCTTCAAATGTTGTTTCATCTTGTTCTTTTTCATGGGTTTGTATGGGGTCTCCTCGAGTTTTCCCACCCGTTCAATTTTAGTAAAAACAATAACCACCCCTTCAATGTCAGTGTAGGTCCTAACAACGCAAAGTTTTCTTATTTGTGGCCTTAATTTTGCCAAAAATCTATGATGTTATTTTGCATCTTGTATTTGACCCCGTTGAAAAAACTTATCTTACCTTTCATAGTACTTTTGAATTCTTTCCTTTGGTTTTTATTGGATAGCATCCAGTTTGAGCCATATGGCATCAGTGTCAATATTGCCATAGTTCTGCACTATCCAGGGATGTAGTTTTTTCCAATCAATAGCTGCAAGATTCAATTTCTTGAACCATTATTTGGCACTTCCTTTTAGGTTCAATTTAACAATCTTAAACAACTTATCAGCATTGAAATCCCAAACTTTTGTTGCTATTGTTAGTCTTTCAGCCCAATCATTTACATCCTCATGATTTTGTCCCCAAAATAACTTGTCCATGCCTTGAAGATTAGTCATTTTAATCAACCTTTCCTATCAAAAGATTTATTTATTGCCAATCCTCTGCTGTAAGAACTTGTTCTACCCCCCTCCTTTTTCAGGTTGTTGTTAATCTTGTTACTATAACCTATATTACTTTTTGCTTCATTGATCTAGATGAGGCTCCTTTTCCATCCATCAAATTCTGTCTTGGTTTTCAACCAAATTACTGCTTAAGTGCAAAATCTTGAATGCCATGTGCTAATGGCTATGTTCCCAACTTCAACCAATCAAGATGAAAACCAATTATCCTATAACAACCAAATTGTGACATCTTAGAATGAGAGTACCAACAGGTTCTTTATGGAATTCTAACTCCTCAAGTAATAATGCCTGATTATATTCTGTGGCTCATAGCATAGATTAAATTTCTATGCTACTCCAGCAAATTTGTATAGTTCTTCAAGACAGAATTATCAGTCCTTGATCATGAAAGGAAATTGGATTGTCTTCCTTGTACTAGATTTAAAATCACAATATCATATGGTAGAAGAGTGAAATTTTGCTGATTTGTAGAGTCCATTTGCCATTATATCCCAAAGTTATCATCATCAAATGCTCTCCAACTTATTAAACGAGATCTTGTTCCAAAGTTCTCCACCCTTAGTATCCGATTTCCAGTTCGAAATAAATCCTTTGTTCCTAGAATAAAAAATTTGCTGAATTGATTTGGGGAAACAAAAGAAAAAAGAATCCAAATGTCACCTATTCACGACACTTGTTTTTGTCTTTCCAATCTATGTGTTGACACCTTACACAAGGTAGGAAGTAAAGTGATATTATCTCTAAAATCTTGCACTTGAAACCCATCCTCTTGTTCCATCTTGCATTTTCACCCAAACTTGTGCCCTAATACAAAACCCATTGTGCATTAGCTCCACAACAATGTCTCCAGTTTGTGCTTCATTAGGACTCACTCTTATAATGGTAACAACATCGAATCCTAACTGACGCAAAATTAACGTTCCTATCCATGGTGCTCCTTGAGTTCTGGGGACATCAAACCTAACAATGATATGTTCTTCATGAATTTCTTGAGTCTCTGTAACTAATTGCTTTTCATTGGAATTAAACTTCCTAATTTTTGGGACACTTCATCTTCCAAATACCCTAGTAATCACATATGTTCCAACCTTCTGGGATTGTGTTGCTTTGATACCAAAAAAAAGGGGAGATGATTTCTGGTGTGGAAATCCTTAACATTTTGAATATAAACTCAACAAGATTTGTTGGAAATTTCCAAGGAGCAGAAAGAAAGTTACAACATGTATTGTTTCAAAACTTATATCCTTCCAGTTAAACAAATTTTATTATTTCTAGTTGTATGGACCTCAAGGGATTGGACCTCTTTTGATTTCCTCTCAAGGAACCAACTAATTGTTGATGAGTGTGGCAACTCATCCTTCAACAACATAAACCCCACAAATGTTACCCCCACACCATTACATAATTTTTCTCAAAAGTTGGACAGAGACTAAAAATAGAGTAGGTATGACGCGTTCCTAAGTCCCTTGTTGAACCCACTTGAGGGTCCAACTATGTAGAGTTGTGGAAAGTTGGGACTTGGGGGCCGTTCCCGATTTCCAGCACTAAAAGGGGGTAGAGGGGCGTGCTAGAAGTCCCGGGATTAGACTAGGAAGAAAGACTAGATTATCAAGCTTGAATCTGCATCCAAAAACTAACCACAAAGGGTTAGTTAGCACTCGCGAACACCCTTGGGTGTTCGGACAAGCCACGAGCATTTTGACACACAAGATTCACCACGGCCCGGACTCGGGGGAAGCCACCACCTTCCCCCATATAGTATATTTTGCAGCTCTCCGCAGAGGCTACATCCAAATGGCTCTTTTTCCCGGGACTCCCAAGTTGGAGTCTCGAAACTGTCCTGGGTTGGAGTCCCAGGACTTTGGAAGCTCATAACTCCCGACTGTAGAGTCCAATCAAGACGAGGTCTAAACCAAAGTTGTAGCTCTCCTCGAGAGCTTTTCAACGCCATGTCGCACTCTAGAATCGGACATTGGAAAGAGGTGAATTCCCGACTTTTAGTGGTCGGGAGTCAAACTGCCAGTTTGACTTCCAGCCCTTCTTTTGCCCATAACTTGAGCTGCGGATGTCCAAATGGCTCAAGCGAGGCCATTTTGAACATCTAAAATTCAAGACCTTTCCAATGAAACCAAGAACACTCAAAAGAAAGGAGATTTGACCCCTCAAATCGAGCTCTGAATTTTTGGGAGTCCTGGAGGACTCCATTTTCCCACTTTCGGGAGTGTGAGTTGCATTTTCACACTTACCCCCAAAGTGGGGTTGTGACAAGGTAGATGTGATCATCTACACCTCACAAAATCCTCTTGTTCCAAAATCCCTGGAGCTCCCACTATATCATAGGTACTCTCTTCTAAAAGTAAACCACATTACACGTCCACATCGAAACCCCCAAAAACTGACAAAAATGATGGCTACCACTACAAGCGCTCATGAAATCATAGACTCTTTCATCATTTCCTATGATTTGGTCCCTAAAATGCAAACATTAGACCTCTTATTTCCTTCCTGACGTTCTTGGCACAACGAAAAATCAAGCTCTAGGTTCAAGAGAAGAAGTCTAGACGGACTTCCGTCCCCAACTGATTATTATCAAAATCCAAACAAAATTTTCACATCCTAATTAGCAGAATCAAAACTTAGATTTTCCCACTCCCAAAAGAAAAATCGTGCCTTCTTCCTTTTCAACTAGCTTCATATAGCTTTACATTGTCCACATCTTTTCGCTCCTTTGAAAGCTCAACATTAATCATCTCCATGAACTATGATTCACACTGCTCATAAAGATTGTCCATTGAGTAGCTAAGATCTTGTTCCATCACCAAAACTAGCTCACCAAAGCCATTCCACAATAACTTGCAAAACAACAAACAAAGCCATAAATAGAAAACAAGTAATTGGACTGTTGGCATCCTTGAAGCACAAAAGTTTCGACATCATCTGCCACATAGCTGAATTAATGTTCTTGCCTTCATTCATCAACATAAAATGTTGGACATTGATTTTAGGTCACAATGTATACAATCACTCAATTGGCAAACACTAACGTGCATGCTCTTGTGCAAACTATCTAATTTCTTGCATCGCACCATGAAGCCTTTAAATTTATTCAAGTGTATGACTTTTTATTGCCCCAAGCTAATGGACGCACATGTGTAGATTTTGGGTGCACCCATCCAATTGATGGGTTCTTTTAAAATCTACTCATCTACTTGTGGGTTTCTCCTCAAATATGAATGTTGGGTAATTGATTAAATCATGCTTCTATATCATTTTATTTTTTTGGGTCGCCACTTGCCTTTTTTGTTTTCATATCACTATGAAATTTTAAAAAATTTCATATGACTACTTTTGAAAATGAATTTTTTTTGATAAACATACAAGTAATTGGCTTTAATTACTTTAAATCTTATTAAAATGAGATTCTTAAAAAATTGATTTGAAAAATTATGCAAGAATTGTTTAAAATAAAACACTTCAATTTAAAAATGGAATAAAAATTTGACATAAACTTCGTTTTTTAAATATAAATTAAAAAATTAGTTTGATGTTACTTTTAAAACTTCAATAAGGCTTTGATGAAGATTTACAAACAAAAATAATAATGAAATTAATTTTAAATTAATTAATCAATTATTATTGTTGTTGCCATTTATGTTATAAAATTTTATTATTGCCCTAAAATAGTAGACATGCATGAATGATTTTAGCTTTTACCAAGCATGTATGGGGCAAAACACAACTAGTTCAATGGATAGGTCATTTGAAGGGATTTATGCAAGCATCCAACTTTGAAGTTGTCGGCATGTTTTGATTTCTTTTCCTCTTCATTATTCATAATGCTAATAAATTTTATGCAAAAGGAAATTTCATGGGATTATCTTGTAAGGAATTAATTTTTTGAATTTTATGAATGCTCTCACAAAATGGATTTTTCTTCTACATTATTATCTAGTATTTGCAACCTGTCATTGGTAGCTTTCTATTAATTATCATTAGACGTTTTCTATTTCTGGATAGAGGAGGTGAAATAGTGACATATACATAAGAGGAAAAAAAAATTGGGCACCTTTTGATCAGTGTTTTTTTTCTTAAAATCAGTTTTCATACTCTTAAAAAAGTGGCAAAAAAATCAAGATTTACACAGAAAAACACATTTTCCACTTTTTTAACAAATAATCATAGACTGAAAACCATGTTTTTCCAAGTTCTTCTCCCAAAAAAATCGACAAGATAATAAAAACTAACCACCCAAAAAATCAATCGAAATTGTGCTAGCTGAGGGCACTTAGAAACGCCACCCACCCTTGAACTAATTTGAGAGTTTAGGAAACGCATCATGGAAACATACCATGGCATCAAATCACCTGTGAAATTAATGGATACAAATTTTGCATCCATTGATTTCGCATACTTACCACTTTTACGGATTTTCAACTGAAAAAAATGTGTTTTCAGATTTATTAGTTCACAGATTTGCTCCTCAAGAGGTCACAAAACAACAAAAATTTGCCGTTAAAGGAAACTTCAAAAAATCAATCGAGCTTGTGATAGGGCAGTAGAACGTTACCACCCCAGAGTTGGGAAACCCCACAGTACCAACCTATTGAACAACCTATAGTGAATTGTGAAAGTTGATAGGAATGCTTTTCAATGCGAGAACATCTCCACCCCACACCGGCAAACAACTCCTTTATTTTAGAATAGAATACTGTTTAATGATCACTGTCCCAGACTCCCCACCCAGAAACGTTTTAAAAGCCCCTTTAAAGACTCAAAGACCATTTATGTCTTTACATATGGACAAGTAATAGTCACTGTCCAAATCCATAGTAGAAAAAAGCTTTTAAAGAGGTTAAAATGACCACTGCAGAATGGACCATCAATACAGAGAG
>Ga0116231_10008547_pt1 | contig 17904 bp, 6 predicted proteins | sample S1TSphgellanicum_2_FD_89695 | JGI IMG/M metagenome (GOLD analysis project Ga0116231, IMG submission 89695) | Host-associated microbial communities from peat moss isolated from Minnesota, USA - S1T2_Fd - Sphagnum magellanicum MG | ecosystem: Host-associated > Plants > Peat moss > Unclassified...
AAGCCGCGACTTTGCAGCAGACGGGCGTCTTCTGCGCCTCGCCGAACGGGGTCGGTTCCGGCATTTGGATGAGCGGCGCGGGTTTGGCGGCCGATGTGGTGGATCCGGTCAATCATCCATACGGACGATTGTTTATTCCGACCGGCAATGGCGACTTCACGGCATCGAAGCCGTTTACATCGGCGATGGATTTCGGCGACAGCATTCTCAATCTCGACCTGACCAACGGAGTTCCAACGGTGCAGGACAGTTTCACCGCGTTCAACCAGGCGCAACTGGATGCCGCCGATGGAGATGAGGCCTCGGGCGGACTCATGGTTCTTCCGACCCAGACCACGGGAAATTATCCGCATTTGCTGGTGCAAACAGGAAAATCCGGCACCCTGTACAACCTGAATCGCGACAATTTGGGTGGATATAACCCCTCGGGAGACGTGGTCCTGCAGAACCTGACGTTCACAGTGGGCCATAACGGCGCCTGGAGCACTCCTGCCTACTGGAATGGCAACGTGTATTACTGGGGCGTGAACGACACGCTGAAGGAGTTTCCAGTCGTCAACGGCTTGCTGACAGGACCGACGGCGACTTCCTCCGAGACTTACGGTTATCCCGGCGCAAACCCGGTGATTTCGGCCAACGGAGCGACCGAAGGCATCATTTGGTCGCTTGAAACGGACGGCTTCTCTTCGGGTGGCCCTGCCATTCTTCAGGCGCACAACGCTTCCGCTCCCGGCACCACGCTGTATTCGAGCGCCACAAACGCGGCCAGGGACAGTACCGGAGTCGCCGTGAAATTTGCGGTTCCCACGGTGGCCAACGGGAAGGTCTATGTGGGGACGCAGACCGAGGTGAGCGTTTACGGCTTGCTGGGCGAACAGCCGTTGACGGCAACCCCGGTGATGACTCCCGGAACGGAGAACTTTACCGGAACGGTGAGTGTGGTCATCACCGACTCGACGCCCGGAGCCACCATCTATTACACGACGGATGGCAGCACACCGACCGCAGCGTCCAAGGTCTACTCTAACCCGATCCCGGTTTCGACCACGACGACGATCCAGGCAGTTGCCAGTGCCGCAAACTACGACCAGAGCGCGATCGTGACTGCGACGTACACCAACACTTCACAGGTCGCGCTGCCGGTAATCAGTCCAGCGAGCGGAATTGTCACCGCAGCCTTCTCGGCGACGATCACCGACACCACATCGGGCAGCACGATTTATTACACGACAGATGGGTCGACGCCGACCACCTCTTCGACCGTCTACACGGGCGCAATTCCAGTCAACGCGAGCGAGACGCTGAATGCCATCGCCGCAGCGCCAGGCCTGCTGAACAGCGCGGTGGCCAGCGCGTCGTATACCTTCAACACGGGAGCGCTGAACTTCCCGGTTGGATTTGCGGGATCGCAGTCGATTCTGATTTTGAACGGAAGCAGCGGCCTGGATGACTCGCGCCTGCAGCTGACCAATGGTTCGCTGAGCGAAGCGGGATCGGCCTGGTACTACAAGCCTGTCAATGTGCAGGCGTTCACGACGGAGTTCAGCTTTCAATTATCAAACCCCGCTGGAAACGGCATCACTTTCACGATCCAGGGAGATGGAACGACGGCGCTGGGTTCGGCCGGCTCTGGATTGGGTTATCAGGGGATCGCGAATTCAGTTGCCGTTAAGTTCGACTTCAACACACTTGTCGGAAACGGGACGGACTCGACTGGGCTCTATCAGAACGGTGCTATACCGACGGTGCCCGCGATCGATCTGAGCAGTTCGGGGATCAACCTGTTGAGCGACGACACCATGGATGTGAAACTGGCCTACAACGGGACCGTTCTATCCATGACCATAACGGATCTGGTGACGGAAGCGGCGTACACCACCAGTTGGACGGTCAATATTCCGTCGCTTGTGGGCGGGAATACGGCGTATGTGGGCTTTACCGGCGGGACCGGTTCTTCCAGTTCCAGCCAGAAGATGCTTACCTGGTCGTATTCGACGGGTTCGACTGCTCTGCCGTTGACGACGTCCCCCAGCTTCAGCCCAGCCGGGGGAAACTACGCGACGGCGCCCTCGGTTAGCATGGCCAGTCTGACTTCGGGAGCGTCAATCTACTACACGACCAACGGAAGCACGCCGACGACTTCTTCAACGCTCTACACGGCGCCCATTACCGTAGCATCGACGGAAACGCTGAAAGCAATTGCGGTAGCTTCGGGATACGGTTCGAGCGCGGTGACGACGGCTGCTTATACCGTGGCACCCAGCCTGACGGTGCCTACGTTCTCTCCGGTTGGCGGCGTTTACGCTACAGCGCAGACGGTCAGCATCAATGAGGCGATTGGCGGGAGCACGATCTACTACACGACCAACGGGAGCGCGCCTACGACTTCCTCGCCGGTTTACAGTGGGCCGATCACGGTGAGCGCGTCGGAGACATTGGAAGCGATTGCGGTTGAGTCAGGCTACGCCAACAGCCCCGTGGGAACGGCAATCTACACCCTCAGCTCGGTGCTGCCGACGCCAACTTTTTCGCCGGCCGCAGGGACCTATTCCTCGACGCAAACGGTGACGATCAGCGGCGCAGCCGGAGCCACGATCTATTACACAACCAACGGCACGACGCCGACGACCACCTCCGCGATTTACACCGGACCGATTGCAGTGGACTGGACTCAGACTCTGCAGGCGATCGCCGTGGAGCCGGGTGATACGACGAGTGCTGTGGGCACCGCGGCCTATGTCATCAGTCTGGGTGGGACCAGTTACATCAACTACCCTGCCGGGGGGTTCACGTCCAACAACCTGGCGCTGAACTTCGGTCCGACCGTGACCGGAGGACTGCTGCAACTGACCGATGGCAACGACGGCGAACTCCGTTCGGCCTGGTATAACGCGTTAGTGCCCGTGGGAAGCTTCGTTACCGACTTCACGTTCCAGCAACTGAATGCCGCGGCCGATGGCATGACGTTTGCGATCCAGGGCGACAATATATACGAATTGGGCTACGGCGGTGGAGGACTGGCCTACCAAAACATTCCCAACAGCGTAGCGGTGAAGTTCGACTTGTACAGCAATGCCGGCGAGGGTTCGGATTCGACCGGTCTCTATACCGACGGCGCATCCCCGACGGTGCCTTCCGTCGACCTGAGTTCGACGGGGATCAATCTGCATAGCGGCGACCTGATGCACGCGCATATGACCTACGATGGAACCAACCTGACGATGGTGCTGACGGATACGGTGACGAATGCAACGGTCACCGAAGTCTTCCCTGTGAATATTCCCAGCCTGGTGGGCGGCAGCACGGCGTATGTTGGATTCACCGCGGCATCGGGCTCGGCCAGCGCGACGCAGGACGTCCTGTCATGGTCGTTCGAGAGTCCGGCACAGTCGACGGTTGCAGCGCCGTCATTCTCACCAGCGGCAGGGAGCTACACGGCGGCGCAAACGGTGACCATCACCAGCGCCACTAGCGGAGCGACCATTTATTACACAACCAACGGATCAACACCGACAACATCTTCAAGTATTTACAGTGGACCGATCACGGTAAGTTCGAGCGAGACGCTGGAAGCCATTGCCGTCGAGAGCGGCGACGCCAACAGCGCTGTCACGACGGCGCCCTACACCATCACAGCGGCCCTGCCGGCTCCTGGATTTTCGGTCGGGGCGGGAACTTATGCCACAGCGCAGACGGTGACGATCAGCGATTCAACGAGCGGAGCAACCTTCTACTACACCACCAACGGTACGACGCCGACCACATCGTCGACGCTGTACACCGGTCCGATCACGGTTAACTCCACGGAGACCCTGGAGGCTATCGCGGTGGAAACCGGCTACACGACAAGTCCGCCAGCGATCGCCTCTTACACCATCAGCAACGCACTGCCGGCTCCGACGTTCTCAGTGGCCGCGGGAACTTACAATGCCGTTCAGACCGTGACCATTTCGGACACAATTGCCGGTTCGTCAATCTACTACACGACCAACGGAACCACGCCGACCACTTCGTCGTCGCACTATAACGGGCCGGTGACGATCAAGAACTCAGCCACCCTGAACGCAATCGCAGTCGAGACCGGCTACACGTCCAGTCCCGTGGCTTCGGCGGTTTACACGCTGGTCGATGCCAACCCGGTGATCTCTCCGGCGGGTGGAACTTACACCGGCCCTCAGACGGTGACCATCACGTCGGCTACGCCCACGGCAGCAATCTTCTATTCCCTGAACGGAACCCCCGCTACGGCTAGCGCCACGCCTTACACGGGACCGATCACTGTCTCCGCCTCAGAGAAATTGAATGCTATCGCATTGAATACCGGCTTTACTTCAAGCTCCGTGGTCAGCGTGACGTTCACGATCACGCCCACGGCTCCGTCGCCGACATTCTCCATTGCGGCCGGAACCTACTCCGGCTCGCAGTCGGTGACGATCAGCGATTCGCTGACAGGCACTACGATCTACTACACCACTAACGGGGTGACGCCAACCACCTCGTCGCCTGTGTACAGGGGCGCGATCACCGTGAGCAGTTCCGAGACGTTGCAGGCGATTGCGGTGAAGACGGGCTACAACAATAGTCCAGCTGCGAGTGCCGCGTATACGATCACTTCCTCGCTGCCGAGCCCCGCCTTCTCGGTGGCGGCTGGCACGTACAGTTCGGCGCAGACCGTATCCATCAGCGACTCCACCGCTGGTGCGACTTTCTACTACACGACGAACGGTACAACACCGACAACGTCGTCGACGTTGTACACCGGCCCAATCAGCGTCAGTTCGAGCGAGACGCTGGAGGCGATTGCCGCCGAGGCCGGGTATGGCAACAGCCCTGCGACAATCGCGGTCTATACGATTTCGTCGCAACTGCCTCCACCTTCCTTCTCGGTGGCGGCTGGAACCTACAACTCGCCGCAGACGGTAACCATCAGCGATTCGACGGCTGGAGCGACCTTCTACTACACGACCAACGGGACGACGCCCACAACCTCGTCCTCGCGCTATACCGGACCGCTGACGATTAACAATTCGGCGACGTTGAACGCCGTTGCGGTGGGGACCGGATATGCAAACAGTCCCGTCGCCTCGGCAACCTATACGCTTGTGGACGCCAATCCGGTGATCTCGCCGGCCGGAGGAACTTACGCAGGCCCTCAGACGGTGACCATTACTTCGGCTACGCCTACGGCGAAGATTTTCTACTCCCTGAACGGCACGCCCGCGACGGCGAGCGCAACCCCATATACGGGGCCGATCACGGTCTCCGCCTCTGAGAAATTGAATGCCATTGCATTGAACACTGGATTTACTTCCAGTGCTGTGGTTAGCGTGACATTCACTATCACAGCCGCCGCACCGGCGCCGGCGCTCTCCGTGGCGGCGGGCACCTACACGAGCGCGCAGACCGTGACCATCAGCGACACACTGGCCGGCGCTACGATTTACTACACCACCAATGGGACGACGCCAACCACTTCGTCGACCGTTTACAGCGGAGCGATTACCGTGGCCAGTTCCGAAACGATCCGGGCGATTGCGGTGAAGACCGGATATAACAACAGCTCGGCGACGAGCGCCGCTTACACCATCACGCCTTAGGCGGGGCGCAGTACCTTTCCAAGTGAGCGGCAAAAAGTGCGGCAACTCTTCTCAGGAGTCGCCGCGCTTTTGCGTGGAAGGACCGTCCGTTACGTAGTTGCTGGGGGCGATTGCAAGACGCGCTCGAAGGCGTCGACGGCCGAGTCCCAACTGAATCTCTGGATGTCGGCCTTCCCTTTTTGGGCGAGCTTGAGGCGCAGTTCCGGGTCGGCAATGAGCCGGGCGGCGGCGGCGGCCATGGCGGCCGGGTCTTCAGGCGGAACAAGAAGCGCATTTACGCTGTCGACGCTGAATTCGCGATGGCCACCGATATCCGTTGCCACCACGGCTGTGCCGCACATCATGGCCTCGCAGGGAGGCAGACCCCAGCCTTCGCTCAGGCTTGGCGCCAGAAAGATCGATGCCCGATTGTAGATGCGGCGAATCTCGGCTTGCGGCGGCGCGTGGTGGTAGACGATCCAGGATGGCAGATCTTCCGGACGCTCATCGATGCCGAACAGCTCCGCTTGCAGATCGGGGAACTGCTCCTTCAGCCGAACGATAGCCTTTAGTCCTTCATACGAGCCCTTCCAGAGCAGGCTGTGGCTGAACATCATGGCCACTTGCCGGGGATTTCTGGTCTCCGGCGCGACGTCGCAGCCGTATTTTGAAAAGTCCAGGCCGTTGGGTATGTAATGACTGCTCTGGCCCAGGCCGCGGGCGATCTCTTCCAGCCAACGAGCGATCACAATTTTCTCAAGCGGCGTTTTCCAGGTGGCCATCACCTGGTCTTCCGATCCAAGCCAGGTTTCGAGGTGTTGGATCAGGTAAAGCTTTCTGGCCGGAAAATTCTGGATCGCAGCCAACCGGTCGGCCGTGGTCCACCAGGTGGCGACGTAGACGTCCGCCTTGGGCAGAAAAATGCGGGAAAACGATGGCACCCAGGAAATCGTTACGGCGGGATCGAGCTTGAACCATCGGTCTGGACGCCACTTGCGATTGAGTGCGAAAGGAACGTATCGCAATACGCGCAGTTTGTCCCTCAATCCGGGGCGCGTATCGCTGGGAAGCAGATGAGCGATGTGCAGGACGCGAACCCGATGGCCGCGCCGGGCCAGCCGGTTAGCGTATTCGTAGACCACTTTGAATCCGCCGGCGGGGCGGGGCGCTTCCTGCGGGAGCAAGAATACTATTTTCATTTCGATACTCCCGTTGAGAAGCGGAGCGCGGCTGGGTGCGTCCAGACGGTGAGGACACCTGCCCAAACCGCCGAGGTCTGAAGGACGCCGAGCGTTTCCGGTGCGGATATGTGGGCAATACGGATCGGCCGGCTTTCCATCAAGGCCCTACGGTTCGAACACGAACAACGGGGGCCGAGGGGTGATTCCTCCGCAGAATGTGCCGATTCATACCGGCAAGGATACCATCCGCGACGGGCCAGGGACTTCATGCGGTCCTCGAATGGATGAGAGCGAAGCGATCTTTGAGGATAAGAAACGGCTTTTCGAAAAAACGGTAGCTGAGCATGGCAAGCAGGAGCGTCATGGCTGCCGCGCCCACCGTTCGGAATCCCATGTGGATGTTGTAGCGATCGGCCACCGCGCCGCAGACCTGCAACGATAGGTCGTGGAAGACATAGAGGCCGTAAGAGATCTTCCCCAGATAGGTGAGAGCGCGGGGTGGCGTGTTCCTGCCCTGAGAAGCTCCCAGAAAGGCCAGGAAGAGCAGAATCACACCCAGGGCCATGGCCTCATAGCCGCAGGCGAGCAGCGGAGCGGAGACGGCCGGCACGTCCGATCTGTCAATGTGCAAAGGTCCCCCTGCGAACAGCAGAAGAAGGCCGCCGGCTGCGGCTAAGGCAAACCGGACCGACGCGGAATAGGTAGGAAGCCGGTGCTTGAAATGAAGAGCAAGCAACGCACCCAGAGCGAAGAACTGGAAGTGCGTCAGACTGCTGGTCCAGACTGCCTGGATGGGATTGCCCGCATTGAGACGCAGCAAAACGATGGCGATGACCGCAATTCCGATGATCGAGCAGGCAGCGGTGCGCAGCAGGTGCAATCCGCCGCGAGCCAGACCAGGCCACAGGATATAAAACTGCTCTTCGATGGAGACGGTCCACAACGGAAGTATAGGATTGGCCGTGAAACCGAAGAATCCGCTGTAAATGTTGCCGCTGAAGAAGAGAAAGGCCAGCAGGCGGCCGGTTTCAATCGGGTAGAAGACCTGAATCTGACCCAGAAGCCACATGGCGAATAGAAATCCGAGGTAGAGCGGCCAGATGCGCAAAATGCGGCGCACATAAAAGCTCTTCATGTGAATCGTGCCGGTCGATTCGCGTTCCAGGATGAGCAGCTTGGTGATGAGGTAGGAGCTGAGCAGAAAGAACATGCAAACGCCAAATGCCATGGCGTTGCGGGCAGCAAGCAAAACGGACGGGAAGACATGGCCCAAGCGCCCTTCGAGGCCAGAGTAATCGCTAGGCAGGGCGTGAAAACAGAACACGGAAAGGAAGGCAAAAAAACGCAGGACGTCGAGTTCCGGCTCGTAAAAGCGGGGTGCGCGCGATTTGCGGTCAGTCTCGGGATAAGAAACAGCGGTAGAGGCTTGCAAACGAGTCTTTCTCCTCAACGTCCTACGGCAAAAGGCGACTTTCCTCCGATTCTAGCGTGACCTGCGCACTTATCCAATTGCCCGTATGGGGGATCGTGAAGGCGACGAGGGAAATGCGGTTTTCGCTCGCATGTTTGTTACCCTGCTTGCATGGACGTACTTTTCCTGATTCCGGGCGTCATTTCACTGATATTGGTGCTTCGTGGGCGTGTCGAATCTGCATTTCTGTATGTCTATCTGCCCGCGCTTCTGCTCATCCCCTACGCATTTGCCTTCCGGGTACCGCATTTGCCCGCGTTTTCGGCAGCGCAATGGGCGCTGCTTCCGATCGCAGCCGTGGCCTTTAAGCGCCAGACGCGCAGCGGGCTGCCTTCGCTGTTGGACCTGCTCATTGTTGCGTTCCTGATCAGCACCGCAGCGAGCGAGATACTGCATGAGCGGGTGACCAATGACGGATTTTTCCTGGCAATAGACAACTTCATTTCCATTGTTCTCTCGTATCTGGTCGGGCGGCGGATGATTGAGCCGAATCTGCGACTGGCGGCGGTGCGGCAGTTTGTGATTGTGATGCTTTGTCTCGGACCGGTTTCCGTTCTGGATTGGCGTCTTGGGCAGAATCTGTATGGGTTGATTGGAGAGCGCTTTTTCAATAACTTTCTGGTTGCGGCGAGCATCCAGATGCGCTCCGGGCACGGCCGGGTTTCAGCCTCTTTCAATGACGCCGAGTTGGCGGGGATCGTGTTTGCGATGACGATCGCGCTCGATGCGTGGCTGTCCTACCTGCGCCGAACGCGGTCAGGTGCCAATCTGGGGCCGCGGATGTCCATGATGGAGAAGTACCATGTCCCGAGCTTATTGCTGCTTATGTATTTGCTGATGACGCAATCGCGCGGGCCGCTGCTGGCCCTGGGAGCCGGTTACCTGATTCTTCAAATAACCCGGTTCAGGAACACGCAGATGGCTACGTGCCTCGTCGCTGCCGTTCTCGCCGTAGGGGCCTATGGCGTCTCTGTGTACCTGGATCGTTATACCAATGTCTCCGACCCTTATGCAGTGCAGGATGAACAGCAAGGGAGCGCCCTCTACCGGCGCCGCATGAACGAACTGTACAAGCCGATTGCCGAGGAGGGTGGAACCCTTGGCTGGGGCCGGTTGAGCTACCCCAAGGTTCCCAGCATGTCCTCGATCGATAACGAATTTCTGCGCGTGCATCTATCGTATGGATCGATCGGATATGTCCTTTTTTGGCTGATAACGATCGAATCGATGCGAAGCCTGCTGGTGCGATCTTGGAAGCTGCGTGGCCTTGAGGACAAGGCATTTGCCATCAGCCTGCTGGCGGCCATGGCCACTTTCTGGATTTCGATTTCCACCGTTTACATGGGTGAGCAGTTGCCCCAGATCGCCTTCCTGCTGATGGGATGGGGACAGTCGATTGTGCCCGGATCGACCGAAGCGGCGGCTGTTCCCGTGGACTCTGTACGGGCAAAGTACGCCTTCCGAAGAGTATTCAACTGATTTTCCTTCAGGAAGAAGGGCCCTCCCGCAAAAATGTCCACTCGATGACCGCGTAGCCGGGCCGCGTCATATGGACGCCATCTGACGAGAGCCAGGGGCGACCGAGCAAGGGATGATAGTAGTCGATCAGCTTCCACCGATGCCTGGAGGCGAGTTGCGCGATCCTGACGTTCAACTGTGCGACCGCGCCTGAATAGTCGTTATGGTCGTCCGGGTTGAAGCTGTGAAAGATGGGCGGAATTTCGCAGAGGAAGGGCTGAGCGCCAGCCTGCTCGGCGATTTGGGCCAGATCCTGAAGGTTCCGGATAGTTACGGACTGGTCGACTTTGAGCAGCGTGTCGTTGGTCCCCCCCAAAATGATCACCGACCGATAATGATGGCCTTCGATCTCTGCTGGAAATCGAGATTCCATCTGAGCGGTGGTGTTGCCGTAGATGCCGAGGTTGACCTTAGGGTAAAACCAGCCGTGGGTCAGGGAGTCGCCGAGGAAGGCAATGTCCGCGGGCGCCTGGAACAAGCGCAGGCTGAAAGGCAGCAGGCAAAGTAGGAAAGCGACCGGCACGGCGACGAAAAGCATCCTTTTAGTCATTGCCACCGTTTCCGCTTTCCTCCGCTGAAAGAGCTGTTTTTCAAAGTGATTATACAGGCAGGTCGGACGGATGCTCCTCAAGCATCTGTTCGGCTGGAGATTCGCGAAAGGGGTTGCAGGGTTCGAAGTACGATTCCAGCTGAGTGGTCCCGGGCCTGACGCTTCCCTGCTGCTCAGAACCTGCTGTTTCCACTTGAAAGACTTTCTACAGCTTTCGAGAGAAGTCTATGAATTTTCGAATGACCCACGATCAGAAGTGTTGCATTTAGGACACTACTGTGGTCTCATGGGGTCATAAGAACCTCAGAATCCAAAGCGCACGATGACGCGAAAAGGACAACGAGACTATTCTGCGCCCTCAAGTACCATGCGATCTCAGGCGTAAGCAAAATGGCAAAGACGCGACCTCGGATCGCGACACCCGCAAGCTGAACCTGCACGACTTGTAACGATCTCATTCCTGCCTTGCAACGACAACAATCCACAATTTGAGCGGAGCCAACGAAATTCAGCCTGTGGCGCTAGCGCCCTTGGCGCGGATGTTGCCCACCTTCGCCTCGTTGTGTCAACACACCATCGGCACCGACCTGAAAACGGCCAGAGATCATCCTCTGCGCCAAGGGGAGAGCTTCGTGCTCAAATCCCAGGCGGATGGTGGGCGTGCCAACCGGATTTTCCCCAGATTCGTGGTGAAGGATGCTCTCTGAGCGTGCGCAAGTCGAGAGCGAGGATTGTAAAAATCCGCATTCTGAAAACGGGATGAGCATCAATGCCGGTTTTTCACGCTGTTGTAGTTAACCGATTAAGGAAACCTAACTGACGATGATGCGACACAGCAAGAGGAGAATACTGCGCTTCGCAGGGATGCCTGGGAGTGCGCCTGGACTTGGCAGAACGGGAGCCCAGACCTGGACGAAATTGACCGGTTTGACAATGCCGTGCCCGAAAGATGGCGCATCAGGAATCCGCCTTCGCGCGGAAGTGGGACAAGCCGGCAAGCCGCGAGGTTCCATGCGAGAGGAAGGCCTGATGGTTGGCCGGTCCACCAATTGGGATGCTCGGCAAACGCCAGACACGGCTAGCGGAGCTATCCTACCGGGACAATTGCGCCGGACCCCGGATGCGATCCGGTGCGGGGATGTCCCAAATTCCCGGTTTCGCGAAGACCGCACGTGTTTAGGGGGAATGGATGGAGATTTTTTGCCACATTTTCGTCAGCTCAGCGGCAACGCCTCCTCGAATTTGATTTTGGGCACAAAAATCTCCCGAAATTTAAGAACCGTAGCGGTACTTTTCTTGCGCCAAAGTAACCTTTTTGATATACCATAGTGCCATATTCATTGGTTACTTTTGTGTGTATTGTGGCTTTCCGACTCTAGTTGGTTACCATGGTTCCCTTAAAATTTGCCCTTGGTGTGTACTTTCGAGTGGTTACTGTCGATCTAGGAGTTGTAGCCAAACCAGAGGCAATCCCCCGAAAGGGTGAGTGTAGACAGTCTGGGTGTGGCTCTGCTCTGGATCTCTGATTTCGAGGATGAAATGGCCGTATTCCAGCACGTTCTTACAGCTCGGCAATCTCATTCGCGGTCCCGGGGACCCGTCGGACACCTGCAGACAGAGGGAAGACCTTCTTTTATTTCTTCCTTACCGCTCGCAGGCAGGTATCGGCTTCATTTCGTAACCCGCACCGATGCGGCTAATCCTTCAGGAGTTTTTCCGATGAAGAAGTTCCACCTTCCTACGGTATTTTTCTCGATTTTCTTTCTTGCACTCTTTTGTATTTCCGCATCAGCGCAAACAGTTTCCCTCAATGATGGATCGATTTTGCAGGCCAACACCAACCGTGCCGGCGTCAATATCGGGGCCATCGACTATTGGGATAATGGTCAGATTCTGAAGAATTTGATCGGATCCAGCAATCCAGGCCTCGAGCCATTGCAGAACCGTCAGATCTGGGCATTGCAGGCGACTGGGACGACCACGACCTTCACTGTGCCTGACATTTTCGATACGGTTCCGGCAAACTATTTCGCTGGCGGCACGTTCACCGTCGTCGAATCGCAGTCGGGCGGCGCTGAGCTGGGTTGCACCGGCACGATCGCCTCCAACACTGGTCCCGATTATCCGGTCGCGAGTGTCACGACCTGGGTTTCTCCCACTTTCACGGTTGCGACGCCGTGTGCCGCCCCGTTCACTCTGGGCGACATCATTTTGGTATCCAAAGTGACGTTTCCTACGCCTGAGTCGTGGTGGGAGTCTGGCGGCCTCGGCGGCACGTCCGGATCGGTTTCCGGCGGAGCTCAGTTGCTCTCCGATACCACCGATCTCTGCGCCACTTGCGGAACTCAGGCGCTGGCCCTGAATGCGACACCCGCCAACTCGGTCGCGGGCGCAGCATGGTATTTCGACAGCGAAAGCAACAACAACATTTTCATCTTGATGAACGGCACTTACCAGGTTTCGTACTGGGCGAAGGCGGCATCCGGCACACCCACTCTGCTGGTGGGCGCGGTGCGGGGCACGAATGGGGGATTCAACTGCGGTACTTATACGCCGACATTGACCTCGACGTGGACGCTTTACACCTGGAACTGCACCGCGAACGAAACCGCGGCCGGAACGACGCCCGGCGCGGGTCAGGTAACGTTCAAAGTTACCGGCGGCGAAGTGTATCTCGACAACGTCAGCTTCATGAAGATCTCCGGCAACACCAGCAACACCACGGTGCTGCGCGACGAAGTCATTCAGACGTTGCAGAACTACTATGGCACGAACAACGCCAGCAACCCCGGAACCTTCCGCTACTGGGTCAACCAGAACGCCGAAACGATCACCAACTGGACTCAGCCCGATTATGCGCGTATGCCCACAGGCGGCGGCGCCGGTTACTTCGTTGGCCCCGGCGGAGACGGCACGACCGTGCTTTCGCTCGAAGACTACCTTGAAATCTGCGAATACATTCACGCAGTTCCGTATCTGGAAATTCCCGTTACCCTGACCGCAACGGATGCGGCGAATCTGGTTGAGTTCCTGGCCAGCCCGTCGACGACGACCTTTGGAGCGCGGCGCGCGGCGTTGGGCCAGTCCGAACCATGGACCAGCGTTTTCAGTACGATTCATCTTTCCTTCTGCAATGAATGCTGGAACTCGTCCTCCTTCGCCGGCCAGAATCTTCCTTACCGGAGCGGAACTCCCACGCTTGAGCTTTACTACGACTACAGCATCCGCGCCCGTGACATTTTCGCCGCCATGCGCGCCGACAGCTACTACCCCTCGACCGGCATCGAGCTGGTCATGAACTCGCAGACGGCCCAGAACTATACGATGGACACGGCAATCGCTCGCGCTCATCCGGACGCGATCGAGATCGAGGACTACACCTACGGCAATGTCGCCAGTTACAGCACGGACGCAGCGCTTTGGCAGCCGGCAATGGTCGATCCCTGGGAAAAGGTGACGAATCCGAACGATATTCGCAACTTCTACCAGGATCTGCACGATTACCAGTCACAGTACACCTGCGGCGCCTCCGGCACCGCGCAGTGCAAGGTCAACATTTATGAGTGGGGCCAGGGTACGATTGGCGGCGGCATCGACCAGACGCACCTGGACTACATCAACGCGGGCGCGGGCGAAGGCGTTGTGATGGCCCTGCAACCCTTGCTGAACATGCAGTACTACGGGATTCAGGCGCAATCGTACTTTGCGCTCACGGAATATGGAAACTCGGCCGAAGATGGCATGATCTCTAAACTTTGGGGCAACACGATCGATATGGGCGGCGCGACCAACAATGTGCGTCCCAGCTTCCTGGGCGTCTCGCTGATCAACGACTCGATCATCGGACCGATGTTTGCCTGCCCCATCAACAACAACGCCACCTACACCTTCCCGGGCTCTCCCAACGGCAACCTTCCGATGCCGGTGATGACCAACGTTCCTTATCTCTACTCGTTCTGCTTCGAGAACGGGACGAAGCGCTCGATGGTGCTGATCAATACGGATCTGAGCAACGCGCACACCGTGAACTTCGCGGGCAGCAATCCCCCAACCGGAGCTGTGACGCAGCGGCAGTTTGCGCCTTCCGACCTGGACGAGATGAACGAAGCTCCGACCGGCACGGCAACCAATCTGACGCCTGCCACCTCGGCGATTGAAACCTCTTCGCTCTCCAGTCCCACGTCCATCACGCTGCCTCCGTATTCGGTGACGGCGCTGGACTACACGGCTGCGGCTGCGGAAGCGGCTGCGATGCCAACTTTTAGCCCGGCGGGCGGCACCTATGCCGGTACGCAGACGGTCAGCATTCTGGATTCGACCGCGGGAACGACCATCTACTACACGCTGGATGGCAGCACGCCTACCACCTCATCCGCTGTGTACAGCGGCCCGTTGACGGTGAGCGCCGGGGAAACGATCCAGGCTCTGGCCGTAGCCTCGGGCTATACGACCAGCCCCATCGGCAATGCGGTTTACACCATCTACCCGATCATCCCCACGCCGACCATCACGCCGACGACCGGCACCTTCCCGACCACCCAGACGGTGACCATCAGCGAAGCTCAGGCCGGCACAACCATCTACTACACCACTGATGGATCGACCCCAACGACTTCCTCCAATGTCTACACCGGACCGATCTCGGTGAGCTCGACGGAGACAATTACCGCCATCGCGGCGGAGCAGTACTACACCAACAGCGCGGCGGTCGTATCCACGATTACCATCGCACCGCCGTTGACCGCACCGGTGTTCTCTGAGGCCGGCGGCACCTTCACCGGGCCGCAATCGGTGACCATGGCGGATGCTTCCTCCTCGGCCACCATCTATTACACGCTGGATGGCAGCACGCCAACGACTTCTTCGGCCTCCGGCAATGGTCCGCTGTGGATTGCGAATAACACGACAATCAATGCCATGGCCGTTCAGAAGGGCTTTTCGAATAGCCCAGTGTCGACCGTCACCTACCTGATTGCGCGAGTCATACCGGAGCCGACCTTCCCGCTCGCCGGGGGGAATGCCGCTTACCCCGGTCCGCAGACAATCTCCATCCTGGACTCCCAGGCTGGAGCCAGCATCTACTACACCACGAACGGAACCACGCCCACGGCCGCTTCGACGCTGTATACCGGGCCTTTCACGGTCAGCACGACCGAGACGATCGAGGCGATCGCGATCGAAACCAATTACACCAACAGTGCGGTCAATACGATCCTCTACACCATCAAAGGCACGACCGCGGCTGCGCCGACGCCGACTTTCTCCGTCGCGGCGGGTACGTATACCTCGGCCCAGACGGTCAGCATCAGCGACTCCACGGCTGCGGCAACAATCTACTACACCACCAACGGAACGACGCCGACCACTTCGTCGACCAAGTACACTGGCCCAATCACGGTCAGTTCGACGGAGACTCTGGAGGCGATTGCAGTCGAATCGGGGTACACGACCAGCTCGCCTGCATCCGCGACTTACACCATCAACCCGCAACTGCCAGCTCCAGCCTTCTCCGTAGCAGCAGGAACCTACACGACTGCGCAGACAGTGAGCATCAGCGATTCAACAGCAGGAACGACCATTTACTACACCACCAATGGAGCTACGCCGACCACCGCATCGTCCATTTACAGCGGTCCGATCACGGTGAGCGCGACGGAAACCCTGGAGGCGATTGCGGTTGAGAACGGCTACACCACCAGTGCAGCTGCTTCGGCCGCCTACACCATCACACCAACGCTGCCCGCGCCCGTCTTCTCGAACGCCGGCGGCATCTTTACCTCCGCCCAAACTGTGGCCATCAGCGATGCCACAGCGGCGGCGACCATCTACTACACCACCAACGGGGTCACTCCTACTGCGGCTTCCACGGTGTACAGCGGGCCGATCACGGTAAGCGCATCTGAAACCCTGGAAGCGATTGCCGTCGAGACCGGCTACACGACCAGCGCGGCATCGACAGCATCCTTCACCATCAATACGGTTTTGCCGATGCCCACGCTTTCGCTCCCCACGGGTACCTATACCGCGGCGCAGACGGTGACCATCACGGCGCCCACCATTTCCTCAAGCGCCAAGGGGAAGAGCGCACTCGCGGTCAAGACCTCGACGACCACCGAGGATACGACGGGGACCATCCTTTACTACACCACCGATGGCAGCACGCCAACCACGGCTTCCAACGTCTACAGCGCACCCATCACGGTGAGTGCGACCGAGACCCTCCAGGCCATCGCGGTAGCGACCGGCTATGTCAATAGCCCGCCGGCATCGGCGACCTACACCATCGTGCCAGTGCTGCCGGCACCCACCTTCTCGGTAGCCGCCGGCACCTATACCACGTCCCAGACGGTTTCCATCGCGGAAGCGACTGCGGGAGCAACCATCTACTACACCACCAACGGTACGACTCCCACCACCTCTTCCTCCGTCTACGGCGGACCGATTACCGTCAGTGCGACCGAGACAATCCAGGCGATCGCCGTGGAGACGGGCTACACCACCAGCTCGGCCGCCTCAGCAACTTACACCATCAACACGGTGCTGCCGGCTCCAGCCTTCTCGGTCGCGGCTGGAACTTACACCACCGCGCAGACCGTCGCTATCGCGGACGCCACGGCTGGGACAACCATCTACTACACCACCAACGGCGCCGCGCCAACCACGTCTTCGACCGTCTACAGCGGACCGATCACGGTGAGCGCAACCGAAACCCTGACCGCGATCGCCGTCGAAACCGGCTATACCGCAAGCCCGGCTGCCTCGGTGGTCTACACCATCCATCCTCTGCTTCCTGCACCCGCCTTCTCAGTTGAGGCCGGGACGTACACTACCTCGCAGTCCGTATCCATCAGCGACTCGACTGCCGGCACAACCATCTACTACACCACCAACGGCACTGCGCCGACCACGTCTTCAACTGTCTACGGCGGCCCGATTACCGTGAGCGCGACGGAGACCCTGGAAGCGATCGCGGTTGAAACCGGCTATACCACCAGCTCGGTGAGCTCGGCCATGTACACGATCAACTCCACGTTGCCCGCCCCGACCTTCTCGGTTGCGGGGGGCACCTACACCACAGCGCAATCGGTGACCATCGGCGACGGATCCTCTTCCGCCACCATCCATTACACTCTGGACGGAAGCACGCCGACGGCGGCATCGGCCTCCGGTAACGGACCGTTCTACATCAACAGCAACACGACGATCAACGCGATCGCCATTGAAAGCGGCTACGCAAACAGCCCAATAGCAACCGTCGTCTACACGATCGCTCCTGTGCTGCCGACGCCGACGTATTCGCTGGCCGGCGGAACCGGAAGGTATTACGGACCCCAGACGACCACCATCAGCGATGGTGTCGCCGGAACCACGATCTACTACACGACGAACGGGACCACTCCGACCACGTCTTCGAAGGTTTACTCTGGCCCCATCACCATCAGCGCCACGGAAACGATCGAAGCGATCGCGACCAAGACGAACTACACCAACAGCGCTGTTGCGCCGATTCTCTACACCATCGCTCCCGTCGCACCAACGCCGACATTCTCTCTGGCGGCTGGCACCTACAACACTGCTCAAACGATTACGATCGCCGACACCCTCGCA
>Ga0116231_10008550_pt1 | contig 17902 bp, 7 predicted proteins | sample S1TSphgellanicum_2_FD_89695 | JGI IMG/M metagenome (GOLD analysis project Ga0116231, IMG submission 89695) | Host-associated microbial communities from peat moss isolated from Minnesota, USA - S1T2_Fd - Sphagnum magellanicum MG | ecosystem: Host-associated > Plants > Peat moss > Unclassified...
CTCCTTTTTTTTTTCTTTTTTTTTTTTTTTTTTTTTTTTTTTTTTTGGGTGGCGTTTGTATTTTTATGTAACTGGTTTATGGAGTTTTATTGGGGTAGTTAAGTATAGGAGAAGTGTATAGGAGATCTGGATTTAGGACCCCTCAAGGCAGGGGCGTGGTAGGTCAAGGGTGATCAAAAATTCAGAAGGGCCTGCTGATAGACCCTTCCCCTACAAAAAGCATCGCCATGTGAGTGACATCGGAGAAGGATAGGATTTAGGGTTTAGGGTCGATCCTATGTAACCTGAGTTTTGGAGTCATGTTCAAGCACTATTTCATCTGCTAGTTCGCCTTCTGGTTCCGTCAGTTTCATTTGTGTTGTGAATTACAGTAAACTCTTTCTAAACTAATATCCTTGGGACCAATTCGGAAGATATTAGTTTATGAAAGATATTAGTTTACACAAATTATATTGGGGGTAACAAAAATCAATCCGGAACCTGCCAGAGCAGCATGGAAGGTCATGGATTATTGGGGAAGGTGACAGAACCTTGTGGAGCTTGATGGAGGATCAAAGAAGCACATAGAAAATCATATGACATGAGTGGTAGAAATCTTGGCAGAAAGTGAGGTTGTGGAAAGCTGCACTCTGGGTACTCTCAGAATACCCTCCTTCGCTTTTTTGGTGCCATATGTATGATGTATTAGTTTATAAAATACTATGGGACCGGAAAAAAATATTGAATAGCAATTTATGGAGAATTATTAGATTAAGTATGAGGCCCATCACGGGCCTGTGCCCTCATATTAATTTAGAGAGAATATTAGTTTGCACAATATTAGTTTAGAGAGAGTTTACTGTAATAATGGTGTGGAACATAGATTACACTTTGGAACAAACCCTGGTAGAACCAGTTATCACCTGGAAATTCAAATATTTCACCATGCAAGAATATATAATCTTCAAAAAAATCCTCTGAAAGAAACCAAAATCCTTCAAGATATCATAACTCTATAACTAATCTCAAGTTTTAACACAAGCCAAAAATATCATCTTTCAATAATCCTTGTGTAAAAATAGACCTACTACTACTACTACTACTAAGAGGCCAAAATCCCTTAACCTACAATACTCCATAATGGATCTAAAACACAATAAAATATAGCACAAAATGCCAAGAATATTGCAAAGTTTGGATTCTTATGAATTAGTGGTCCAAAAAACACCCATCATGCCCTGGAATCCTGGCCAAACCAGTAACCACCTAAACTATAAATTTGTCATAACATTGAAGAAATTTGTCTCTCTCATTTGAAGGATCTTTGTCCCAGTGTTTTTCCTGGGGCAAATTTTCCTATTTTTTACCTGACAAGGATGATTTTCTACACATGGAAAAAATCAGCATTTGTTTGTTAGTTCGTTCATTCATTCATTTGTTTGTTTTTTTTTTGGCGATTTCTTTTCCAAAAATCAGAATAATAAAAATAAAAAGGAATGTTCTATCACAGTATTCCCATTTTTTCTGGGAAAAAAAAAATTCAGAAATTTTTTCCTCACATTTGAATCCTGATTTTATAGTTTGTAGGATTTTTTTTATTAGTTCTTTTATTATTTAGACAGTTTCTAAAAACCTGTCATCATTTAATGCTAAATCTCTCTTGGGATGCTACCCAATGAAGCAACTTTTTAAAAATTCAAAAAAAAAAAAAATGTCACTGCAAAGGATATTTGTAAAGGAAAAAGGCCCCTAATTCACCAAATTTCCAATTTTTTAAAAGAAAATTGCCAGATTTCTATAGCAAGTTTCAGCAAAGTGTAGAGGGATACTTAAAACATTTTACTTTTAATATCTGATTCGTATTTAAATTTGGCTAAATATTTTTTTAGATATTGTCAGTTTGGCTATGTCATAAATTGGCCCAAAAAAAAAAAAAAGCTCTGGCAGGCCCAATCAGTCAGGAACTCTCTGAGTTTGCAAGATGAGTGAATTCATTGTTTTCTCATTAGGTCTTGTTCATTGCAACCAATGAATTCACTTGACGTATAGGAACATCTTTTATTGTAGTATCATAAATTTTTTTTAAATGTTAAAATTTTAGAAAAAAATATTTTTTGAAATAACATAATTTTTTGAAAAAAATAAAAATATTCATGAAATTATTTTTTTTCCAACATAAATATTTCTTCAAAAATAAAATACTTGGGCTAAGTTGTCATCTTATTTTCAACTTTTTCCCATGAGTGAAATAAAAAGCTCTCGCCCATGCATTAGGCCGGGTGCAATCGGAAAGTCCACTATAGTTCAATGCTTGCTTGTTAATTCGTCCACTTGAAAAAGTCTCAGCCAATCCGAGGCCCATGCATTAGGCCAAGTCGAATTGAAAAGTCCAATATTGTTCATCACTTGCTTGCTTGCTTGCTTGCTTGCCAATACGTTGAAAAAGTCTGGGCCCATGGGGTTCGTTATTTTGCTGCTGAGTGCAATCAGAATGTCCATTATGTATTGCTAATGGCTTGCTTGCCAACACTTTCTATGGGGGAATAGACACTACCCCTAAGAATGGGGAAGTATGGGCTTGGCGAATGGGGTCAGGTATGTTGAGTTTTCCTTTGGTACATTAGGCCGACAAAATTCACATTGACAAGATTCAATTTGCATGCGTAATTGCTAATGTGAACACCCTTCAGAAATTCTTTTGGCTTTGTTGTTTGGGAGACCCCAAGAGACACAATTGTTGAATGCCTTTTTGTTGCAAAATACAATTGCGTGTAGGGTAAAGCCCTAAGGTAGGGGCATTCCCAAAATAAGGGGCCTAAGGCATCATTACCCTACACCTAACAACCTCCCCCTCCTATCTATGCCTTAAGGCTTGTGGTTCAATTATGTGTAGGTACAAAATAAGCTTGACCCCTTTTTTTATGATGGGTAGAGTCCCCAAGATGGGGGGCATACCTAAAATAAGGGGCCTAGGACAAGGTGAGAGAGGCTCTAGGATGAAGGTTTAGTGACTTTGGCCCAAAGGCTAGTTTACCTAGGATTTTGATTAGCCTAGGTTACCCAAGTGGACTAGCTACCCACAAGAGTGGGTGTTTCATTTTTCTAAATACTTGGATTTTGGAGACAAAAGATTTTCACTTTGTAATGTTACTTCCAAATACACTAAGATTTTTATTTTTTTTAGGTCTTTAAATAATGCATACAGCATATTCTTAACATTTTGGTTCAATTTTAATAAAATTTTCTTTCTGTATTTGCATGAATGGGCAAGTTGTTGAGGTCAGGTTTTTTTTTTTGTGGCGAATTTTCGGCACCTGGCGAAAGAAAAAGGGGCTGGCGAATCCAACAAAGGGATTTTTGAGATTTTTTTTTTAAATCGCCATATTTCGAGGAAAAAAAAAGTTAAAAGTCGCCAGATTTAGACACTGTGTTCCGTTAGGTCGCCAGAACTAGGCAGGATTCCAAAAAAATCTACTAGTCCATCATTTATTTCTATTTAATGCTGAGGATCCTCGCCAGTACACCTACTTGAGGAATTTGAAAAAAAAAAAAACCCTGGTTGTGGTTACCAAATAGGTTTGCATGGGTATTTTTCCCTGAGCGCCTCCATTGCTGCTACATAGATTTTCACTACTCATAACTGTGCAGCTACTATAATTCCTCTCGAACCCTGTGCATTAAATGATGAGATTCAGCATTTCGTACTGAGTTTCACCATTTCATACTGAGATTTAATAAAATTTCCTCACTTTATGGATACCACTAAAAGAGGGGTTAGGGGGGTGAAAGGAGGCCCAAAGACAGGGTGAAGACAGGGTGAATTTGCTGATTTCTCTATTGGTCCCTTAATTCTTCATCTGCAATTTATGAACTATTTTCCTTGGATTTTGTTTTTGGTTTGGGTTTGAGGGGGAGGGGAAGGACAGTCATGTAAGTGACAATTAACTAAGCTAAAAAAAGTTGTAGTTGTGTCTCTTAACCAAACTTTTAATTCTAGTAACTAGTTCTCTTGGGTGCATGAAGCAAGGTATCATCACACACACCTAAATGTAAATTTAACTCTACTAAAAGTATTGGAGGAAGGTAACTAGGTGAGGACAAATTGAACCAGAGGTTCTGTCCCAAAATAATGTTTTATATGACATTTTACAAGAACATGCAATGTGAATGTTTTCATTATTATGAAATTAAACAAAATGGGGTTAAAATTTTCTTGACTTTAGGAGGAAGGGTCAAAAAAAAAAAAATTTAATGTGTGCGCAAATTTTGAAAGGGGTTTTGACCATACAAAACACAACCAAACACCTAAATGCTTGCAATGAATGGTAGCTCAATTGAAACCTAGCTCAAAATAGTGTAATGTATTTCTTTGTTGCATTTTGGGTTTATTGTTTTGAATGAATGGTGATTGACACTATTTTGTAGTTGTGATTAATGGGTCTACTAATAAAATAAAATAAAAAGATGTTTTTTCACTTTTTTGACTACCAAATGAAAAAACTATTTGTCATGGTCTTTGAAAAATAAATAAACAAAAAAAACTTAAGCCATCAAGTGTCCTTTGCATTTAACGACCAATAGGTGCTTTGTGCAACAATTGATGAAATGTCTAGTGGCAATAGATTGCAAAACCAATTTGGGGGTTAACAAATGGAAAATGCAAAATGTGTGTACACATGTAATCATATGCATCGCACCTAGAAAAATGGAGACATTAATGGTTTCTTGTTATCATTCGAAGTTTGTTTAGTAATTTGAATGTAATATAAATTGGTTTATGAAATTTTGATGAATATGCTTTTGTTTCATAATATTTGCATTCATTTTCAAGCACATTTGCCTATATATGGTCTAGTTAAGATATGGATTATACGAGGCTTTCATTAAGTGGTGATTTCAATTCAAAAAAATTCATGAGATTTAATAGTTTTTATTTATTTATTACATTATTATTATCTTCTAAAATGTCAACATTAAAATCTCCCAAAATGATGATTAGACAATGTTATGGTACATGTTGAATTATATTTTGAAAATTGTTCAAGAATGTAAACATTAAACATGCATGAGCTTTTTACACACATACAATGTGTATTGATTTTCAAGTATTAGTATTAAAAGTTGCTACTATGTATTATAAGCATCATTAGTTGTTGTATGAAACAATCCAAATGCATGTGAATATCATACATCGTCGTCAGTCACCCATGACCATCATGGATCAAAACATATGAATATTTTGATGAATATATAAATTTGTGCACATCAATTGATGCATGATATATTTTTGTTTCTATAAGACATAAGATGTGAAACATTTGAAAGTTATGGTCATGGTCAATGTCCTCATAATGTTGGCATAAAGAAGTTGTATTCAAAGCTCATATATTTACATGGGAATGATGTAAGTTTTTTAATTGAGGAATGAATGATATCTAAATCATTGTTATTTTTAATCTTTTCATTTTTGTATGTACATTTGGATTCACATAGAAATTTTGATATTCATATTCCTCAAACGTCATGCAATATAATGATTTTGTCAATTCCTAATCCTTCATTTTTTTCTTTTTTTTACTTAGTCCATTATGTAATCAAATCACAAAGTTAATTCATAAATCATATTGCTCAACATTGATTGTGTTTGTTATGGGAATCACACAATGCAAATCATTTATTTCATATTCTATGTTGTGATTCCAAATGTTAATTGAATGTGACGTTTTTAATTTTGCATCAATAGTACCATCTATTTTTTGTATTTGAATATTGCATTTTGTGGTTTTAAATATATTTAATTAAAATAATTTCATCATTCAATTGGCAATATCCATCATGGCCATGTGACACTACTCCTAAATCTTGAATTTTTTGAATTTCTAAATGGCGAATATAATAGAAGTTTTTTTATAGACCAATTTTCAATATCTTTATTTTTATTATAATTTATAAACTTAGTAATTTGAAGTTTGCAACATTTTGAAAAAATAAATAAATAAATTTTTAAATACTGGAAATAATTCAAAATGATTAAGATTAATGTATTTGTTTATAATTAATGAACACATTATATTAGTCGAATTTAATTTTAATTGATTAAAATTAGCTTATGATTTTATTACAAAAATGTGCTCCTCCAAAGGAAAAATATTATGAATTTAAATCTTTGAAATGAATCATCTAATGGTAATGAAAACATAAGATAAACAAGTTGAATAACCATTTTTTGAGCATTAAAAAAAAATTATCCAATTTTTGAATTTTTTTATTTGCATCTATTTTATTAGGATGCACTTTTGTATGATATAATGTAATTTTAATGTTATTTACTTATCTATTTTCATCATATATGACATGTAATATGTTGCAACTACATATGGGTCTAAAATAAATTGAATATATGTATTTATAGACCATAAATGAGCAATATCATGTATATTAATTACATTGGGTTTGAATTGGGTCCTTTTCAAATTTAATATATATGTATTTTCATCCAAGTTTAATCTAGTTATAAATTTTTTAAATGATGTGCTTTCATTTGGTTTTACATTTTTCAAACATTGAAATATTTTGTTCATTTTTATATGCAAGAATTTTTTTGAAAATGGATAATTCCCATTCATTTTTTAAGGTTATAGGATTTTTTTTCCCTACATGAAAAACAATGGGTAATGAAATTTGCAAATAACACAATTTTTCTTCTTAAATATATATGTGTGTTGATGTTGTTGGGCATTTTGCAATGAACTTGGTAATAATAACACTTGACAAGAAATATACATATCTACAAACCATTGGTTTTTTTTTAGTTGTGTCCATTTGGTACATAGATATATTTTTAATCCATAACAGTCCATGGGACCATGTTCACTATCATGATTTGGAAATTTTTTGACAAAGAAAAAATAAAAAATGGAACAAAAAAAAAAACCTTTTATCATAAGTTTGTGAAATGAAAATGTTTATAATTGTAATGTTTTGCACATGCAACAAGGTTGATTCATATCAATTTTGTTATGTAATTTTCCATATAAACAAATTTTCAAGTGAATAGGTTTTTCTATGTAAGTAAATTTTCAATACAAACAATGTTCAAGTCAAGTAGATTTTCAATGTAAGTAATTTTTCAATTTAATTTTTTTTGTAATCTAATTTTTCTGTACTGCAAGGATTTTTTCAATGATTTTTTAAAAAACACTTACAATTTTTCAACACTAACAAAATTCAATGCAAATGGATTTCAACGTTTAGTGGTTTTCCACTGTGTGTTTGTTTTTAATTATGTTTATAATTATTTTTGAGTGTGTACGTATATAACCATGCAACGCACCTTTGTGTGTATCAATAGCATACGTGTGCGACTCTAGGTGCATGAAAGAATGTGAGAATGATTGTGTGCATGTGGGTGTGTGAGAGTGAGAATTCATGTGATTTTATGTGTGTGAAATGATTGAATTTAAGTATGTATCATTGTGTGGGTGTAAAGTAACATTTTGTCTTCCTACGTCCCATGGAATTAAATTATTAATAGAAATATTTAGATCAAATATTATTGATTCATCACTAGAACATGTATTGCATTCATATTACCTTTGTTTGGTTTCAACATATATATATTAGATCATTTTATTTTGATTTTATATCTTATTTATTAGATAACCAATTATCATTAATTCAAGTGAAGCAATAGTATGGCACATTCAAAAATTAATTAAATTAAAAAAAAATTGTTCGATTTGTGTGAAAGTATGGTCACAAATGAACATCAATATGTGACAAAAATAACACAAAATGTTATGATGAGTGGTTTGTTGGGAAATTTCACTATAATTTTTGGAAAACATAATTTCACAAAAGTTCATTTACATTTGAAATAAAACATCAAAACACATAATGTCTCAACGTTGAAAGGATTTTCAATATATACCCTTACATGTAACTTATACCTTTCAACATTTTGAACCAATTGAATATGTTAATGGTGTATTTAATTTTTTGCATGTTTTTAAAACAAACAATCCCAAAATGATCCTTAATTTGGATGAATTCTTGTCTTGTTCAAAATCAATGATACAACTTACATTTTATTCATAGAATTAATTTTGCATTTCTATTGGAATGAAAACTTAATTCCACATTCATGGAGGGTTTGAAAAATAATTGGGATTCATCATGTTGGATTATGTTGTCTCATTATTCAACACTTCTTGCATACAAATATTATTAGAAAAATTGTATTCAATATGTACAATTGTTTTTGAAAAACACCACAAATGTTTTTAATAATGATATTTTTTATTTCATCCATTACAATGCCAATAACAAAAATTGACCAAATTCCTAATCTTCAAATTGAGCATTCCCATCCAATCATTGGTCTTATTGTTACACAAAAATAAAAAAAAAAAAATTGATTGGGCACTTTATGACAACAATATTTTTGACTTATTATAATCAAATCTAACTTATTTTGTAAAGAAATTTAAATTCATTAACATGTTTCCAAATAGAAAGAACAAGATCACAAATTATGAATCACATGAAATATACATAAACTAAAAAACCACATGAATATTTCACAAATGCCAAAATTCAATCATATTATATTGAATGCATTTTGAAAATGTTCAAACAACCAATTCTTGTAGAACATCATGTTCAATCAAATAAAGTGGAATATCATGTTGAAATAAATGAACATATAAAATTTTCAATACACAATGATATTTATAATAAAAGATCCAAGATGTTCCCATAAATTTGTTTTTTTATCATGAAAGGTTATGTTCCTTAAAACAAATTAAATATTTTCCAATTAAATTGTCAAAAAAACTTTCAATATAATTTTTAATTCAAATAGAACATAACTCAACATCATACATATGTATAAGTTATTTATATAATATCAACAGAGGTAAACCACCTTTATATCAAATGTTGAATATCATTTTTGAAATAAATCATTCTATTGTTCCAAAATTTAATGTAATTAGAAGAGCATTTCATTCCTTCATAATTTCCATGTGCTCAAATTTATGAACTTTATTGTTAGGACAATATAAAGTGCATAATATTGTTATTAATGTCCATGTAAATGTGGATCAAATTCAATCAATATTACCACATCATGAACCAACAATATGAATATTTCTTAAATGATATTTTGAATACAAATCACCTTACATTTTAGGAAATGTTTATCCAAATATGTTGATGTTTTTTTTATGGTATTTAATTGAAACCATTATACAAGGATTTGAATGTTATCATTCACCATCAATGGGCATATAAATTCAAATTTTCAAATTCAAAATTATGATAACTTTCATTTTTAAATTGAAAAAAAAATTAGACACCAATAAATTCAATGGTACACAATTTTTGAACACTTTTAAAATAATGGTATATGTTATTGAATATTTTATAATGTAATATATAGTTATAAGAAAAAATATTTACGCTAATTTAACAACTTAGTCTTTCAATATTCTTTGTGATTTTTACACATTAAACAATTATGGGATACTTTGGTTGATCTTTCACACAACTTACATGTTACAAAATTAAAACTCTTACATAAAATGAAAGATCAACACATTCCATTAATAGTGGGGTGCAATTCATTAGCTTAAATCATTATGGGACCTTAAAAATGAAATATGTTCATTGCACTTTAATGATTTCACCTTGTTTAAAGTTATTTCATTATAGAGTCACTATGTAAATTAGTTGATTTAATTCACTATTATAATTTATTATGGTAAATGAGTTGATTTAATTCACTATTATAATTTATTATGGTAAATGAGTTTATTTTTATGTTATTTAAAATACCTTTGTTTACACTAGGTTATTTTAAATTATACGTTAAGTTATTATAAGTTATGATAGGTTATTATAAATTATTATACCCTAGGTTATATCCTAATTTATTATAATTTTTTTACTTTAGGTTATTTTAAGTTTAAATTAAACCTAAGTTATACCTTAAGTTTTTTTACATTAAATTATTATATGTTATTTCAAATTTTACATGTTAAACTATTGAAGGTCATTTTATGTTATGTTATTATAAATAATTTTATCTTAAGGTATAATAATTTAAAATAAAATGAAATGAAATACATTGGAATGACTTAAAGGCAAAATTAGATATGAAAAATTGCATATAATAATTTAAAGGGGAATAATATAAAATAACCAATATTAATAGCATCGGTAAATAACTTAAAATAACAAAATATGGCCTATGGTAGAATAACCAATAATAATCAAGAATAATTTGTGGTATAATAACCTAAAATAGCCAAGAATAACCTATAATGAAATAACCAAAAATAACTTACTATAAAATAATCAATAATAGCCCACAATAACCTATGGTAAAATAACCTAAAATAGTCAATAATAGCCTATTATCATAAATACCAACGTTATGGAATTTATTCATATGAATGTTCATTCATGACTTGCAATGAACTTGTATTAATCTTAGTTTAATTTTAATTCACTTTCAATGAACTTCTAGTTAAATTTTTATTTTCTTTTAGTTCATTTTAAATTAATTCTCAACTCACTTTTTGTTAACTTGTAGTTCATTTTTAGTTGAATTTTAATACATTTATAGTTCACATATGGGTACACATGGTTCACACATGCGTGCACATGGACACACATGGGTGAACATGAACCACATGTAAGTTGAAAGTTTGTTGAGAAACTTTATTAAGCTAAATGCCCAATAAATATAAATAAAAGTAGAATTTCTCATTACCTTTTGTTTGTTTGTTATTAGTTTTGGATACGTTTTTTTTTGGTCACTACATTGTTTTGTTCTTGTTTCATTCTTGTGGTAAAATCCTATTGAATTCTTATCTTGCACTTGTTGTATATATATAATTTATTTTTATTTTTTTCACAATTTGGATTTTGGATTAGGCTTGCCCTTCTTGTTTTAGTTTAGGAAATATCATAGACTTGGTTGTTTTTGTGCCTTTTACACTTATAATAAAATAACAAACAATTACCTATGATAAAATAACCAACAAAAACTTATGATAAAATAACTTAGAAGAACCATGAATAGTTTATGATAAAATAAACAATAATGGCCTATGGAAAAATAACTTAAATAATCAATGATAGATTATGATTGAATAAACAACAATAATTTATAATAAAATATCCAAGAATAGCCTACAATAAAATAGGCAAAAATAACTTATGGTGAAATAACTTAAAATAACCAACAATAACTTACAATAAAATAGACAAACATAGCCAATGATAAAAATAATATATAATAATGAAAAATAACATATTATATAATAGCCAAGAACACCCAATGGTAAAATAACCAACAATAGTCTACTGTAAAATAGCCTAAAATAGTCAACAATAGTCAACAATAGAATAACCAAGAACAAAATGGGATAAAATAGCTTAAAATAGTTAACAATAACCTACAATAAAATAACCAAGAATAATTTAAGGTAAAATATTTTAAAATAGGCAACAATAACCTATGATAGAATAACCAAAAATAACTTACGATAAAATAACCTAAAATCATTTTAAATAGACTTTGATAGAATAACAAACAATAGCCCATGGTAAAGTTACATAGAATAACCAATAATAATGTACAATAAAATAACTTAAAATGTCCTATGATTAAATAACCAAGAATTACCAAGAATTGCGAAGAATTGCCATAATTACACCCAGTTTATTACACCTTGAAATGGGAAAATAAGGAGCATTGAATAACATTCATTGTTTAATAAAAAGTGGGGTGCAAAACACCCATTACTTGATGAAAGTAATGTGCACAACACCTATTGTTTAATGAAATTAGAATGCGTGCACCTTGCTTTTGTGTATTTGGGATGCATACACCTAGTTAGCTAGGTGCTTGGGTGTTGGGTACTAAAGCTATGCACCATGTATAGGTGGATTGTCTTTTGAATTAGCTTGGTTAGTACTCGTGGTGAATATGGAATGTGAAAAAATACATCCAAAATTACAAGCTAGTTTGCCTAATGTTGAATTTCAAACATAATTTCCCCATTTTATGTTCTTAAATTCCAAAAGTAACTAATAGGAAATTTTCTTGCCACCTTCATTATCCAATATATGTTTAGGCACAATTTTCTTCCATTGTTAATTATGCCAAAACATGGTTTTCATGACTTAAATAGCTTGTGACTATTGTTTAATTGTAGTCATGTAATCATATTTGGATTTGAATCATGATCATTTTTTCAATTTTAATCATTATTAAAACTATTTAATAATAAATAAGATTGCAAATAATTATATGACTATTATTACAATTACACAATTAATAGTCGTGTTGAACATAGTTGACCTTGTTTGACCAATTTTTAAAAACTAAATAAATACAAACATGTGACTAGGTTTAGCTTAAATAATTGGCTTAGGTTTCATGTAGGTTTGGCATTGGTTTAACCTATTTTAACCTTTACAATTAATTTCATTTAAACCTTAAGATTTAACCTAATTTTAATTTATAAGATTAATCTCTATTAAATATAATTTATAGGTTTAGCTTTTACATTAGTCTACAGGTATAATTTTTACATTTTACATTTAAGTTTAGCCTAGTTTTAGTTTGAAATGTTTAGCCTTAAGATTTAACCTAGGTTGAACCTACATTTAACTTACATTAAACTTATAGGCATAACTTACATTTAGCCTAAATTAATTTGATTGAACCTAAGTACTTTAATTTTGTTTTGTTTAACTTTGGTTAATTTAATTTAACCTAGTTTAATTTAAATAGATTAATTTAATCTAAGTAGTTTAGTTTAATCCAAGTATACTTAAACTTGATTTAACCCAATTTACTAAAATTAACCTACTTTATTCGGGTTTAATTTAAATAAAATAATTTCACCAAATTTAACTTAGTTTAGTTTAGTTCCATTTAAATAATTAAAATTTTTGCTAATTTTTGTAAGTAACCTAGTCCAACCAATTTAAACTTAAGAAAACTAAAATAGCTTAATTCAATTTAAATATCTTAAAACTAAACAATTTTAGCCAATTTTAGCCTAAATAATTTAATTTAACCAAGTTTAGCCTACTTTTGTAAATTTTTGTTATTTGTTTTGTTAGATTTTGTCAAGTTTTGCTTAATTTAATCCATTTTACTCCAAGTAGTTTAATTTAATATAATTTAACAAATTATAGCCTGTTTAATGTACTATAAACTAAATAGTTTTTTTTTCCCAAAATTTTGTCAAGTTTAGACAAATCAAACCCAACTTAGCCTAAATAACCTAGTTTAACCAATTTAAACCAAATTTAAACTACTTTAGATAAAACAACATAATCTTGCCAAGCTAAGCCAAATTTAACCATGTTAAGCCAAAAAAAACTTACTTTAGTTTAATTTAGCCAAATTTAGCTTAAGTAATCAAGTTTAACCTAAATCATTTGCTCTCCCCAAGTGTCATAAAAATTCATGTAAATAATTTAACTTCATATAATTTAATCAATTTTAATCATGTTTTTAGCCAAATTTAACCCAAATAACTTGTTTTAGCGAATTTAAACATAAATAAGCTAATTTAACCAAGTTTATTGAAGTTTCATTAAGTTTAATCTAAATAAAATATTTAGTTAAATTTCGTCAAATTTAAGTTAAGTAACATATTTTGGTCAAGTTTAGCCAAATTTAACCTAAATAGCTTAATTTAACCAAAATTTGCCAATTTTAACCAAGTTAAATTCAAATAGTTAAATTGAACAAAGTTTAACCTATTATAGCCTAATTTAGCCTAGGTTAAACCTAAATAACCTAGTTTAGTCTAAGTAGAACTTTGTTAGACTAGGTCACCTAAATTTAGTTTAAGGAGACCTAGGTTCATTTTAAATAATATATGGAAACCAAAGTTAGCTTAAGTTAGCTTAAGCTAGATTGTTGAGTGACCTAGTTTAGCTTAGGGTGGCTTATGCTAACCTAGGCTAATGTTTTTTTAATATGTTTGTGATAATTACATTTGTTACAAATAAAATGTGGTTATGTAATGGTTAAAGATTTGAACCTTCAAAGTGAAGATGAGGGGGTCAAGTCCTCTTACTTTCATCTTATATATTACTTAATTGTTTAGGAGTAAGTGTTTAACCTAACCTAGGTCCCCTAGGCTTGGGTGTGTGGGCTAGATCCCAAGTAACCTTATTTGACTAAGAGTTGGATGCCATGTGGCATCATATAATTGGGCCAAAAAAAAAATCCTTATTTTGGATTTCCATATATAAATTCATGAATAGTTAACAAAATCTTAAATTCATCCAAGGCTACCATGTGGCAACAAGAACTTAATCAAAAAAATTGTAATTACGTTTTAAAATTAAATATTGGCCATTGGAAATGTCTTCCATGATTGTGGTAAACATGATTATAGTCATGGAGGACATACTTCCAAATGGCATATACTAATACACCATTTTTGAAACTAGTGGTAAATACAACATGGACATATATGGACTAATAGTCATGTAATCATGGCCAATTGTATATGTGGTTTAGGATTATGGTGCTAATCGTTTATGTAGTAGTAAATACAATGTTTTGACATAGTGTGTTAACTTTCACCCAAAAAATTCATCCATGACACAAGGTAAAATATTTTTCGATGTTAAAGAATATTCAATGCACCCTCCATTTATTCATAAGCAGTTTTGTGCATGCATAATAAGAAGATTGTTGATAGTTTGCAAAGTACTAATTGATGTATACTTGAACTTAATGTTGCAAAAAGAACTTGTGTTGTTAACTCTTCTAATCATTAGGTTCCAATGATGTTAATCCAATATTGAGATCAATGTTTGTTTGCACGCAATAGGGTCCATTTGTAAATTGATACAGTTAGGAACTAAGTTTAGTTTGAAAATTGTTTATGCTTTTGAAGGAATTCAAAGCAACTTTTACCAAGGCTTGTATTAATCCCTAAAGGTATAATCCTATTTTTGTCATGTTTTTTTCAAAACCAACTAAAGAAGTTGTTTTTTAGTCTTTAATTTTTGCACCATGCACAAAGTATCAATAAAAAAATTTAATTTTTAAAAAAAGAATTATTTGTTATCAATTTCATTGTCAAACTAATACCCCCAATTATTAATTAATCTAAACTTTTTTTAGTTGATGTTAATTAAATTTATGCCTAAGGGATAATTATCAAATACATGCAATGTTGGGAAACACCTAATATATCATTCAAGTAGGATCTAGGGTTTAGGTTTTTTTGTGAGCTTATTATTTAGAAATGCATGCCCATGTGGAATATTTGCAAAGTCCAAGTTCAAAAGACTTTTGGACTGTTATTTAGTGAAATGATTCAAAATTATTGAACTAAACTCTCAATGGCCATATATTACACATGTATGGCCAAGTTATATTTTCATCTCCTTGTTTATTCATTGACATGACCAATTAGAATTTGACAAAGATATGCAAATGCATTTTCAAACTTTTATTACACAATGATTTCATTGCGTTTCAATTTCCTTTGTAACCAACCCAAGTGTTAGACTTGAGTTCCATCAAAGATTTACTTTTTTGATAAAGTCCAAAATTGTTGCTTCAAACATTTAGGAGATTATGTGTTCTAATAATAATTCATGGTTGTTGGCAAGGACAAGAAACATAAAGGGTGGGGGTAGCATAAGGAATCAAAGGACTTGCCCATACTAACTATAATTACTAGAAGTAAATAAAACAACCTTTGAAGATTTGACAACCATACTACATTAGATTTTAAACATGCCCATGTAATCTAAGGTTGGACTAGATGAAATATGGTAGGTTATTAAAATTTTTAAGGTTTAAAGATTGATATATCACCAAAGACACATTTAAAAATATTGCAAGTTCTTGAATCATTTCAAGAACTTATTAAAATGTTGTTGGTGACATCTTCAATTTTTGTTCAAAGCACTTATCATTTAATCTAAACATGCAACTATGCAAATAATTGAAGATTCATGGAGTTTTCTCATTTTCATGGAGATATCAACGAGATCCTATGAGGAGGTAAGCATGCTAGAAGAATTGAAACCAATTTTCTTGTTCATCTTTGTTTAATTATGAAGTTCACATCACTATCATTAATTAGTTCACATCACTATCATTAATTTGAAAATCACTTTCAACAAATGTGGTAATAACTTTGCATTGATATCACTCTCAAGAATATCAAGAATATTTTGTTTCTCACTCTTGCATTAAACATCTTGGGAAGGAGGCAGTTTACAAAAAATGAATGATGATTTGAAATCCCAAGGGGGATAGTCAGTGTTAAAATTTTAGACTACTTGAATCAATTAAGGATTTTTTGGGAGGGGATTAAGTGTGGGACATTTTTCTTCCCCCACATTATTACAACTTAATTTTCTAAATATGCATAGATTTCAACCACCTTATATATAATTATAATATTTTTTGTCTACATCCAATTACAATGATCCCCTACATTTAGTGAAATTTAGTAAGTCTAAACATGGAAAGGAAATCATGGTTGTTTTTTCAAAGGTTGATCACTTGCATTGTGAAATATGACACAAAAGAATAGTTATCTTAATGCATTTTAACAATCTATTTTGCTACATGTAGGGTCAACAAATTTTGTGGCCAATGCAACTTTTACATGTGAAAATTTGGTATTAAACAACAACAATTACCAATACAACTTATAAGTTGAGAAATAATATTACCCAATTCAAGTTCAATCTTTAGCTAATTCTTAATACACAAATGGAACAATAAAAACATAACAAAAAAAAACTCAACCTAACAACAATTCCAATGATCTTGCAATACTATAACATATTCAACACTTCATATGAACACAATAAAAAAAAATTGATCATTTGTATATGATGGGCTTGGCAAATTTATTATCATGTTTAAAATTTTGCACAACATGTTGATGTTGCTAACAATTCCTTGTGATCCAAAGAATTCACAAAGATATATGAACTTAATAATTGATTTTTTAATAAATTAAACAACAAACCACATTTAAGTTATGAATGAGAAATTGAAACAACAAAGAGGCACATGAATCAAAAGGTGCAATCACATTAAATTATTTATTGAACCAATTGAAATCATTGTTTAATATTTCATAATTTATATTGATAATTTAAATTGTTGTTGAAAGTTTTGGATTTATTTATATAACAACATTCATAATGTGTTATGAAAACATGTGATTAAATTTGAAATCAATCTAGTGAATACACAATATTTGTAAACGTTTAAAAAGTAGCTGTAATCATTTAAAAAATGAATTTTAAATTAAAAAAGTTGTAGCTTCTTGAAGAGATTTGAAAATGACATATTTTTGAATGATTAAAAAATAAACCATAAAAATTTATAAAATTTAAAGACTTTTTGAAATAATTTTTCAAAATATTCCAAAAATAAGCACAATTTAAGCAATCACTTAAGAAGTTACCTTTAATGCATTATATTATGCTTGGACCCAAAACATTATTATCATCCTAGGACAAGATTGAACAAACTTGAATTGAAAATAATACAAGAGGTCTTAAAAACTCATAATCTACTAATTGAACCTATTACAAATAATATTTAGAATGTTTAGTACATATGTTATATTTTTTCGACTTTTTTTAATATAGTGAATCAACATACACCCTACATTTATTATATGTTGATTTTTCAAATAAACATAACCTTATTATAGAACTAATTAAATTTTAATTCAACCAAATAATCATTATGTGTGACTATATTTTTATTCATGTATTTTATAAATTCAAAAATAAATTACCCCCTCCCCCCCCCCCCCCCCCCCTCATTTTAAATAAAAAAAAAAATATAAAAAAAAAGGGGGGCAAGAACAAAAAAAAAAAAAAAAAAAAAAAA
>Ga0116231_10008551_pt1 | contig 17902 bp, 13 predicted proteins | sample S1TSphgellanicum_2_FD_89695 | JGI IMG/M metagenome (GOLD analysis project Ga0116231, IMG submission 89695) | Host-associated microbial communities from peat moss isolated from Minnesota, USA - S1T2_Fd - Sphagnum magellanicum MG | ecosystem: Host-associated > Plants > Peat moss > Unclassified...
ATATATATATATATATATATACAAAAAAATTAAATGAATTTTCCATAAATGAAAAGTTTAATCATCATATAGTGAATGCAGTAAACAACCAATTCCTATAGAATGATTTTTTGTAATTCACATGATGTTCAATAAGATGAAATAAAAAATAATGTTAATATAAAGGAAAATGAAAAAATATATATACATAGACATATATAATTTTAAAAATCCAAGATGTTCCCATAATTCCATGTTTCAGTTGTGAAAAGGTCATGTTTAAAAACAACCTAAATGGTTTTCAAACAAATTATCAAAATAACTTTATACATATTTTCAAATTCAAATATAATTTAATTTCACATCATATATATGTATAATTTGTTTACATAATATCAATGAAAATAAATATTTTTTATATCAAATATCGAATAAAATTTTCAAAAACAAAATCATTCCAACTGTCCAAAAATTAACATAATTAGAAAAAAAAATTATTTCACCATGTTTTATTTTTGTTCAAATTTATAAACTATATGGCTATGGGCAATATAGGATGCATGGTTGTGTTATTAATGTCCTTGCAAATGTGAATCAATTTCAATAAATAATACAACATCTACCACATGATGATGTAATAATAAATGTGTTTTTTAAACAATGTCTTGAATACAAATTGCTTTATATGTTAAAAAATGTTTGTCCAAATATGGTGATGATTACTTTATGAGATTTAACCAATATACAAATATTTAATTGTTATCATTCATCATCAATTGGCAAGTTTGTTTATTTTGCATATGGATTCATAATCTCAAATTCTTAGTGATGCATCATCTGATAACTCTAATTTCGATAATGAAGATTTACATTGTACACTAATAAACTTAGTGATACATAACTTTTTGGAAGCTCCAAATATAATGGATTATGAGAATATTATATTTCACCCTCTAGGTCTATTTAAAGATAAACATTTAAAGGAATTAAATTTTCCAACATTGTTTTATGGCTAATCTCAATAAATTTTAGAAGGTTTTGTGTATCAACAAATAGTTCAATGGGAATTATTTCATAAATTCAAGGATTTTTTTACTTATATTTTTGACCTTTTCTTTAAAACTAATGAAGTTTCCATGTAGAAAGTCATAGGTTTAGGTTGGGTGTGAATACAAAAAGGAAAATTATGTGGTAGAATCTTTTTAAGTACGAGATAAACTAAATTTAGATAATATTTTCAAATCACATTTAAGTTATCATGATTTACAAGGCTTATGTAATTCACCTGATTATTTGAAAGGTTAGGAAAAAATTTATTTTTAATGATTAGGCAACTTGGTCTTTTAACATTCTTTATCACTTTTACACATACTAAAAGATTATGGCATCCGTTCATTAAATATTTGCACACATTACATGCTTCAAGATTAAATCTCCCAGATAAAATAAAAGATTTACTATCTCTTCAAATAGCTCAAAATTGATATAAAGTGACCCTATCACATGTGCAAGATATTATGAACATCTTCTTTCCACAAACTTATGACAAAAGATCATTATCTTTTGGGGCATAATTCTAAGTTTTATTTCATCACTAAATTCTAAAATCGTGGGAATGAACATCCATGGACTTTTAGGATTAAAAATGCACATATTTAATGAATGCACACAAATGAAAAAATTGAACATGCTGTAAACATTTATATTTCTTATGATGTATCATTGTTACCAAATCCATTACAAAATGCACAACCACATCAACCCATGTGTACATGTAAAAATAAAATAAAATGTTGTTTGTAGATTTCATTATCCATCACATCCCATGTGCGAAACAAAAAATTTAGAACCACTTCAAATAAATGGGAATTATCCATTTTCACAACAACACATCCATACACAAGTAAAAAATATATATTTCAATCTTTAAAATATTTTTTTAAAAATGAAAATATACCATTTTCTGAATTTCTAAATTCTTTGAACCTTAATGAAAATACAAATATATTAAGTTTGAAAAGAAACTTAACAAATCCACATTTTAAAAATAATGAATTCCTAAAAACATAAAAACTAATGCATTTAGTACACATGTTGATCATTTGTGGTTTGTAAATATAGATATTCAAGTTATATTAGACCCATATGCAGTTGTAACATATTGCACATCATATATGACAAAAATAGATAAATCAACAACATTAGAACTACATTCTATCATACAAAAAATTATTGCAAATAATATAAATGTAAATACAAGAATTGAAAAGTTGGGTAATGATTTTCCCAACGTTCAACAAATGGTTGTTTAACTTGTTATTTACATGGTGTTTTTTTTACCATTATATCATTCATCTCAAACATTTCAATTCATCAATACTTTTCTTTTTAAAGAACATGTTTTTGTGTTAAAACCACAAGTTGCATTATATGAATTAGAATTTGATTTAACTACTATAATGTATTCATCAATCATAAACAAATACATTAATCATTTTAATCAATATGAATATTTGTCATTAACATAATTTAGTTATTTTTATAACATTAAAAAAAATTCAAAACATCACAAACCCAAAATTATTAGGTTTGTAAATTAAAGATATTGAAAATTGGTTGAAAAAATAATATTATTTATATTTAACATTTTGAACTTCAGAAAATTCACAACTTGGAATTAATGTAACATGGCATTATGCATATTGTTAACAACATGATGAAATTTCTAGAATTAAATTTATTTTTAACTACCAAATGTCATATCCAAATATGGAAGAAATGAATGATTCAATATACTCATAATCAAAACCATTACATCCAATTAACATTTGGAACAACAATAAAAATAATGAAGTAAATGATTCATGTCTTGTAATTCCTATTACAAAAACAATCAATATTGAACATTTACGATTTGATTTTGTGATTCAATCACATAATGTATCAAACCAAAAATCACAAATTTTAGAAGATGAAAATTTCACAAAATCTGCATATTCTATGATGATGGAAGAATTTGAATATTGTAATTTGCTTAAACAATTAAATGAAGAATAAAGATTAATACTTGATGACATTATGCAATTACACTTTGATATACTGATTTGTTTGGTTTTGACAAGGGGTACTAGAACTAGTAAAACTTTTACATTAAAACTTATAATTCAAATATTATTACGATTAAACAATAAAAACATATCTTCTGACTTAACAAAAACCAAAACTTTACTTATGGCATCAACAAATAAAACTGCTTTCAATATTGATGGTTTAACAATACAGGGTGTATGCATTTTAAGGTGGTTCATTTTAAATGGATGTTCCACTCTTTAAAAGTCCATACAGTAGTGTTAAAATGGTAGTGTATTTTGATATCATTAAATTAGTGGAGAATTACATGGTGGTTAATGAATTAAAAAGCCCATATGAAGAATAGCCATTATAAAAAATTCTTTAATATACATGTTAAGAAAATGAAAATTGAAATCCCCCCAAAAATGATCATGATATGGACTTATGAAAATATGGCTCATTTTAGGCCATTCAAAAGTCCATAAAATGTTTTTGTTAAAAACTCTCTAGCAAATTTTTTGCATATATGGGTTTTTTTTTGTTTTAACATATCATATATTAAGTCCCTATAATATATCCCAAAAAAAATTCATTAAAAAAAATGCATGTATATAGAGGCACAAACAATAAACCAGTCCATATTTTTCAACTTAAAAAATTCATTACTATATATTTGGTGTATATAGGTTGTAACTTTTTTTATAGATGTCTTCTTCTTCAAGTTGATAATCTAAATTTAACCATAAATTTGGAAATTTATTGTTTTTATGCCATGTTAATAACATGTAAATGCACACCACTTTGTAAAAAAGTAGATTGCGACACAAAAAATGAGCCACCCTATTTTACAACCACCCTACATTCAACATTGAACATATTTGTCCAAAATCCTTGTCTAGTTTACCAAACTTATCACTAGATTCATTAAATAAGCTTACATGCCAATATGAATAATTACGACTTGTTGTGATATATGAAATATCACTTGTTAATGCTAGAATGTTGAATGTTATAGATAATATGTTAAGGTCCATAAAAAATATTGAAAATAAATTCTTTAGTGGTGTGGATGTTATCATGACAAGTGATTTGTATCAAACACCATTTATGAAAGATAGTTGGATCTTTCAAAATATCAAAGATAATGTTAATGCATTAGCACCAAATTCCTGGCAAACATATGTCCAATGTTATGAATTAAATAAAGTTATGCAACAATATGATATGGTTTTCATACAAATTTTGCACCACAACATAAAATACAAGGGATATTCAATTTATAAATTTAATTTGTAATTGACAACCACCCAACAATTTTACTATTCCATATTATTTTATACAAATAAACTTGTGTAAAAACACAATGAACATGTGTTTGCTAATACATTAGGTCCCACATTGATTTTCAAAGTGATGGACATTAATCATCAATCATGCCCACCATCTTACAAACTTTTAAATGTTCCAAATAAAACTATAGGTTTGCATTCTACAATTCACATTTTTAAAAAAATGTTGATTGAGTTATGTGTTGGTAACTATGCAATGTATGATGGTCTTGTGAATGGAGTTAATGGTATTTTTAAAGCATCAATAACATATTATGGCAAAAACATTATATGGATAATGTTTCAAAATTCTAAAATTGGAACATTGACAAGAAAAGTATAGTCATTATTACAACAACAACATTGAATCAAAATGGACAACAATAAAACTTATCATCAAAAATATAAAAGTTGGTAAATCTGAATCATTTATCATAACATGGATTCAATTTCTAATTCAACTTGTAACAATAAGAACCATCCATCATTCTCAAGGATTATCACTAGATGAATTGGTTTTTGATCCTACTAATGTTAAAAAACATGGGTTAACATATACGACATTATCTTGCATCCAAATTAAAAATAAATAAAATTTGTTAACTCTTCTCCAACATGAAATTTTTTATGTGGATCCAAGAGTAGATATAGAAATGAATAGATTAAAAACAATTGTGACTTGGAGACCATTAATTCCTCAATTTAAAAACTTACATAATTCTCATGTAATTATACAAGCTTTGAATATAACTTCTTTATGCCAACATTATGAAGACATCAACCATGAGCATAACCTTCAAATGTTTTATATCTTGTCTTATAAAAACAAAAATATAACATGCATCAATAGTTGTGCATAAATTTATAAATTTGTCAAAATATTCATATATTTCGATCCATGATGGTCATGGGTTAATGATGATGTATGACATACACATTTGCTTAGATTATTATGATACAATAACTACTATGATTCAAAAAATATAGTAGCAACTTTTAATATTAATACACAAAAAGAAATACATATTATATGTGTGTATAGAGTTCATTCATGTTTAATTTTTGCATTCCTAAACAAGCTTCAAATTATAATTCAACATTCTCCCAAAGATTGTCCAATCATCATAATGGGAAATTTTAATGTTTACATTCTAAAAGATAATTACCATAATTTTTAAAAAAAAGAACGATTATATTTCATGGATAAATTCAAATTAAAATCACAATTTAGTGAAATCAACACAAAAGTTAGATCTCAACTAGATCATATATGGGCAAATGTCCTTGGAAATGAATGTAAATTTGGTGTAATAAAAGCATATTGGCTAGATTTTCACAAATTGATTTATATTGCATTCAAATTACCAAATGCACTTCCTATGTATAACAAAAAACCATTATCATCTTCATTTCTTTAAAGTTTAGGGTATGAATGTTGCATTTGCCATCCAATTAATGACACCCAAAATGGTGGCACCTTGTGGCCTAAAATTATATATTTTTATTAGTTTTCATGGACTGTGTGCAAACAAAAATTCAAAATTATCAACCACAAGATGAAAAACAAATTGGATGGTTTTTTATGCACATGTACAACCATCAAATACAACAACAAAACACCTTTCATGGAAAATCTTAAAACCAAAATGTGACAACAAAAATTACAAGAGATGTTTTAAACTTGAAAGTGAAATGAGACTAAAAATTAAGTGGATAACTTTCTCAACTCTTTTCATCTAAATAATATCCATTCATTACTAATGTTTGTTTCAAACATTTAAATATTTAGTTTTACTTTGTGCACATTATGAGAAATTGTTTACACTTTTTTTGGAAAAACTTGGATTGAATTTTGAGATGATATTGTTATTTACAAGTTTATACTCATCTGCATGGTTAAAGGAAAAACAATGGAACTATGATTGGAATTTTCAAATATGCACAATGGATTTTAAGAGGGCTAGAAATAAAAAATTCTTAATACAAATGTAAAAAAAGATTTTCAAAATCCTTATAAAACTAACAAACTCTGAGCCCATGAGTTCATAATACATTTTTAAATGTAATATATTTTAGGACAGGAAATAGATCCTCTCATGGCGGAGCTACTTGTTGGCTGTGTACTTCTTGTGGATGGATTCCCATTCATGCTGTTTTTTTATATCCAGGGTTTTTTTTCTATTGACTATGGAAAGAGTACAAAAATAGGCAGCTTGTAGGGGCCGGGTGCTCTTGTAACCATGGGGTTATGGTAGTGTCTGGTTGAAAATAGCAATCGTGTTGGACTACCGTCAACAGAGTCCCGCCCAAGGGAAGTCTTGTGGATTTAAAGTAAAGACAAACATCTGTACAGTGATCCAATTTGGAGCTTAAGAAATTTTTATTAACATACACACGGGTGTTTATGGAATACAAAAAGAGCCATATAGGTATCCTAGACTCATTCATTTGTCTTAGGGTTCAACTCCAAGACCTATAAAAAATTAACTTTTCTAGAAGGCAGGGACCTAGACCTAAGGACATTGGCTTTCATACCCTAAGACCTGATGTTTTAGGACATGATATCTTTAGAAGCCTAGGACTTTAAGGTGCAAAGGCCTAAGGACATGAGGATTTCAAGGCTTGGACTTGATGCATGTACAAACCAAAGGTCACTAAGGCCAAGACATAAGGTCTAGGACAAGACAACTTGAGGGCCTTGAACATAGTGCCTTAGACTTTCCCTGTCCCTAGGGCCTAGGACATGAGACTCAAAGACATGAGGACCTCAACTTTCCCTCCCACAAGGGCCTAAGACATCACACCCAAAGACATGAGGACCTCAACTTTCATGCTAGCATGTTCCTAGGCCAAAATGTCCTCATGCTTTCATGCTAGCATGAAGACATTTTGGCCTAGGGCCATGAAAACATTTTGTCCTAAGGACATGAAAACCCAAGAACAAGCTTTATATTGTCTCTCTGGGACAAACCACAGAGCATAACTATTGTTGATGCCCAAGTTTGAAGAGAAAACTGAACCGTCCCCTGCAACTTTACAGACCACTGCTAGTTGCCTATGCAAAATTTTCCTGTGCAGCAGCTGCTGCTGCAACCCGTTGCCATACCAATTTGTCAACAAATTGAAGGAATTTGAATGCTAGGTGTATTCTCTCAGCACCTGCTCAGATCCATCACACCTCCTCTCTCTGTAATTCAAGGTTCTTTTCTTCATGTAGTACTGGATGTTGATGAACCATGGGTTGTTCCTTTTTACATGACCTAGCTAGGAAGGGGAAAAGTTGACTGTAGGAATGCGGGATGTGTAGGGAAGGTTCACACACATTCCACCACTTGATCCTTGCACAAATTATGCAATTGATTACGAGAAGCCATGGTGGCAAGATCCTGCTTACATAATTGGGCAAATGAGCTACCAAACCTGCTTGATATGCATAAAAAATGTTCTTCTTGACCATACATACGCCATGGAGGTATGCACTAATTGCATTTTCTTGATACCTACAAGTTTTGCTCTAATGGGTCTTCATGAAACAAGTCAATATGTTCGTAGTCATGCTACCTATTGCAATTGATTTGTGTCTAGACTCTAGAATGATGAAGGTGTAGACCTCTAAATCACAAATCATCAATGCTTGAAGTTTATATTCAACCTCTGAAAGGGCTCTGAATCTCTTGAGCAGACTATTCAAGAGATGACTGTAGGATGCTAATGCTCAAAAAACAAAAGAGACTAACATTGGGTTTATACTGTCGTAGGCCCTAAGCCAACTATCCCGGGCCCTAGGCCAATTGTCCCAGGCCCTAAGCTAATTGTCTTATGCCCTAAGTCTGTCTTAGGCCCTAGGCCAATTGTCCTAAGCCAAAAGGCCCATGAGCACCCTAAGCCAAAAATCCTAAGCCATGCATCCTAGGCAAGAGGCCCAAAGTCCCATGAGCCAAATGTCCCATAAACCCTTAAGCCAAATGTTTTGTAAAAACACAAAGCCAAATGTCCTTAGACCTACTTTGAAATCACCCTAAGCCACAGACCTAAAAACATGGGTTCAAAGAAAAATGAGTTTTGACCTAATGTTAGACCCTGGGCCACAAAGTTTAAGCGCAAGCAAATTCATGTTTTGGCTTGGGCATTTTGGCTTAGCATTAGAATATTTTTAAATTTTTTGACCTAGGGTTAGAATATTGTTAAGCATTTTGGCTTAGGAGTGACATCTTTTTTGACATGTTGACTTGGAAGTAGGATATTTTTACATCTTGGCATCAGGTTGGCCACTTTGGCCTAGTCCTAAGGTTAAAACCAGTACGATTCTTTTTGTATTCCCTAGGTTTTCAAGGCATCGATGGAAAGATAGGTATAGGAAACCAAATGGCATTCCAGGGAGAGGCCAGGCAAATCGTAGAAGTCAGGATAAGAAGTATCACCTGCCTACCTCACAAGGTGTTGCCCACGTGGTGGCGGAATCGGAGCGTTAGAGCAATTCCACAGGTGCTCAGTATGTGACCCTCAAATAAAATTGGATGAAGAAAAGTCAAAACATGTGGGTTTGGCTCAGCAAAATGGTTTTGGCCAGCATTTTTGCTCAGTTAAAAGGTGGAGCAAGACACAACACCGGAGAAGAGTGTAATAAATATGATTTGACGCGTGATCCCTGTTTCTGATTGGTCTAGGTACTTTGCTATTATTAGTTAGCCACCCATTTTAGTTTCATCAGTGGGTGGAAAAAAGTAAATAACTAAACTTAGATGTGGGAAATATTTTTTTGCAGGATCCCATATGGAGCACCGCTGGAGATGCTCTTATCAGTGTTAATTTGTGAGAAATGTTATAAGTATGAGCAAACTCTGAGTTAACGAAGTATACAGCTTAAGCAAGATTTTAAAAATTGAGTAATGCAATCTTCTACCAGATGATGACTCACTTATCTGAATTCCAGCTACAGACACCGCCCCTTTACTTAACCCTAAAAGGAACCCACATTACAAAGCAGAATTTCCCTCACAGAGCACAGGAGGGTAAATCTCCCTTTTGACTGAACACTTTGCTTTCCATCCTTCCATCTGCTCTTACTTTCTGATACTCCTGCCAGTAGGGTTTCTAAACCCTAAACCCTATTGCTAGTAATTACAAATCTGTCCATTTTTTGTAGCCTTCCCACATGCATTGCATTCCATCTGCCTGAAACGTTAAAATAACTAAAAGAAAGTGGGCTCCATGTTTATGCCATCTAACTGCCTTGGCATTCCCAAAATAATGGTGCCTCGGCTCTGCCTCAGGTGGGCCTTCACTTTTGGAACACTCATGTCCTTCACATTATCTTACACATTACCATCGTACCTGGGCCAGTTCAACACGAATTAATATTTTCAGAAATGTTGAAATTTTCAAAAAATATATTTTTTCAGAAATATTTTTTCTGAAGGAAAACAAAATATGGGATGGAATATTTGAAAATATATCCCTTGCCTAAATGAAATACCCAAAATTAATTAAATAATTATTCATGAGTTAAAGTGGCCAAGGAAGTACCATTCTATGGCACTTAACACCACTGATCATATTTTGTTACTGATATCACAAAGTACAGCCACCCTAAAGTCCAACAATCTTATTTCCCTATTTCTCACATAGGCTACACCTTCTTCATTTGTGAAAGGCATTGCAACTTGCAAGGTGCTCCCTGCTGTTTAATTACATGCCGTTGAGCTTCATTGGCAAACGTCTCACGTGATTGAAAATTGTGTACAGCCTCTTGTTGAGAGGGGTACTACACCCTGCGAGGTTGTGCCAATTGCATTATGTACTATGTAATGGTCAAGCTCCAGTCCATTGTGTTGGGTAAGGTGCCATGGGAGCCCATTAGGGCAACCTTGGCAATGGACCTAACATAAAGGGTAAGGGTGAGACCATTCCATGACATTAAGTCTGGGGTGGCAGAGTAAAAAAATTAAAATATATTCATCTTCAAGAGAGATTTTGGTCACTATTATGGGTATAAATTGTGACTCATTAATTAGTTGTGGGGACCCCCAAATTTTAATTTTTTTCCTTTTATGATGGGCATCTTTGATTGGCTCATCATTAAAAAATTAAAAAAAAGCTTTGGACAGTCCCAAAATAGATAGGTATATTGTAATCTCCTCCTTTGGCTGCTAATATAGTTTTTGAAGCGTAGGACTTAGGGTCAAGTCATGTAAGTTGCTCAATCATTATTTTTTGGAGGGTTGCTTGTCAAACTATGGGAGAATTGAGGCAAAGGATATAGGGTAAAGTGAGGAGACATTGGGAACATGTTCAGAAACACTTGAGAACTCAGTGAAAACTTGATGGGAACTCAATGGGAACAACAAAGATCCAAAACCCCACCCTCCCCCAAAAGAAAAGAAAACCTGGGCTCTGTGCATGCTGCCTCACCTCATTGGCTGCAAGAATTTTTTTTGGCCTAACTATGTTCTTTGCCATTTTTGGCCTAGTCAACTATGGGTGTGTGCTATGTCATATAATGTGATCAAGAAAGTGACATAATTTGCCACCAGAGACCTTAATATAATGAAATTTTAGATTCGGCCAGCTAAAAAAGAATGGCAAATACTTAAACCTACTCCTCACTGTCATTATTTAGTCGACAAGCACTCCTGAAATTTAGCTAGTGTGGTTGGAGGGCACCTCCTAAAGCAGAATCTGACGTCCAGTCAATGTCAATGCCTTCCGTTTTGTTGGAGGCCCTTTCATTTTTTGGGAGGTATCTCCCTCCTCTTTTGTTATTAGGGGTAGTGGGGTAAGGCCCTCTGTCAAGGGCATTAACCAAAGTGGGGCCCACATTCAACTCCCGCCTTGATGGGCATGGGGCCCTTCTTTTGGCAATGCCCTAGACATAGAGCCTTACCTACCTACCTCCTTGAGCATCTAGTCTTTTTTAAACAAATCTGACAAGGTACGGTGAAGCCCACACGGCTTCTAAAGAGTGTAGATGTGTCATTGGCTGTGGCCATGGCAATGCAGATAGCCACAAGTGCGTACACTGATCCTGAATAGGATCCCCACATTAGCTAATTCCCACTGATACCACGTGCGAGCTGATATCAGGTGCCAATGAAAGAGCATTCCATCCTGGACAACCCCACCAACCTCTAGGCTCTCATCTTCTTGTTGTTGTATCAAAGTCCCAGGGGGATTGGGGACTTTCATATTGGGAAACTGGAATGGGCCAAATGGCCATTGAGGCGTTGTTTTACGTAACTAAACTAGTTTTGGTGCCTTAGGTACTCTTTTGGGCTTTTCCTTGGGTGGGAAAGGTGGTCAATTGCTGATTCCGCTTTTGGTTCTGCTAGTTCCATACGTGATGGGACTCAGCAGTGGGGAACACTGTAATCAACGATGCCCCAACACCTGTTAGGATCTGGAACAGGCTGTGGTAGAATCCATTATCACGTGACACAATGGCATCTTGCCCAACCAGGCTGGACACTTTCCTAGGTACTGGGCCCCGTCCCATAGTACTACTAAATGGCCTGAGCAGTGAGAACCTCATACCTATTGACAGCCCCACGTGGGCCCCATCTAGTACCTCCAAGGACCTGTCGCACCACTGCTTTGGCTTTGGAGGAGTGGGTGAAGGGCCCATTGGAAAATGAGAATTTTTTGTTGGTGAGACCATGTGTTATGTGGTAGGTAAGGCCCATGGACAGTGGTGCTACCAGAATAAGGTGCCTGCCCAAGGTGGCAGCACCAAAATCTGGTAACGGCCGCCCGCCTGCATTGGAGGGCCTTACCATACGTCAGATTTTTGCAGAGACCTAAAAAACACAACAAGCCCTTACGAAACGTGTAAAGCACCCTCCCAAAACATAAGATGACGTCAAGAGGATTCTCGCAGATGTAAGGCACCCTCTGAATACACAAAGAAATCACTGACAGGTAATTATGGGATTGAGAAACTCTCAGTTGTGAAACACACAAGATATGATTGTTTGGGTATAGGTTTCCAAGTAATTCAATTCCTGCAAGTTACATAGCTAAAGCAACCCAATAGAATCATGAGAAGGAAAATGAACAAAATTGTGCAAGCGTACCATCCACCAAGATGCCAAAAAAACCAAGAAAAACATACACATAATCTACTCGCGGTAAAATGAGAAAATAGGTCCCTCCTATACAAGAAAAACAATTTCTTGTTTGATGACCAACTAAAACAACACAAGTAAAGAACTAAATGTCACAAACGACTAGGTTAATAAAGACAAACCTGTAGCACCCAAATACTTAATCCATGGAACAACCTAAATGTACAGGAAACAAAGTTTCCCAACAACAGGATTTTGAGTGGTATGGAAGAATTGAACTTGTCATATTTACCAGGACTCAATGGCCTTGTGAATGTACACCCATAGTTCCATACCTCAGGTAGCCAGGTTTTTTTCATTCTGGGGGAGGGTGGTGGGGGTTTTAGATTTTTGTTGTTCTCAACGTGTTCCCATGAAGTTCCAATTGGGTTCCCAACATGTTCCTAATGTGTTCCTCAACATGTTCCCAATAGCTCCCCCACTTTATCTCATATCCTTGGCCCCAAGGTCTAGTCTTGTAACCTATATAACCAGCCCAGGGAGAAGACTACAACAAATGTATTTTGCCACTGTCCAAAGCTTGGTTTTTTTTTTTTTTTTTTTTTTTTGGCGAATCAAAGATTTCCATCACAAAAGAAAAATAATTTGAACTTTGGAGGTCCCCACAACTAATTAATATGAGTCATAATATACTACCATATAATGCACCTCTGTATGGCACCTTAATGAATTCTGTGACTGGTTTGGGTTGACAAAGATTACAGTGTTCAAGCGAGTCCTTTGACCAGATGAATCAGTTTCCAGTTTGGATGTATTCCTAGTGTGTACCTACACGAGCATTAGTTTGCCCTAACCATAAAAGTGAACACCCCCATGACTTCACCAGTTGGGGATGTATGTGGCTGCATGGCCATGGATTTTTCATCAATTCCTACCCCTGTGTTAATCACACAAGTTAGCACAATTTGACTTTTCTTTCTTTCTTTTTTCGCCCTGCCTTTCTTTACAAACTTTTTTTCGTCTTGTTTTTTTCAAATCCAACCATACTCACCTACCTACCACCTTACCCTTTACTATGAACTAACACACTCACCACCCTAGCTTATGTTTTAAGTTATTGATCTACTCCTATTTGCATGTTGACTTACCCACTTACTTAAAAGAACCACCAAAGTTGTGACGTCACGAATGACTAATGAGAGATTTCAATATGCATGAGATTGGTATTTGTTGGAGCCCCTCCACCTATTTATCCACAAGGTTGTGATGTCTCCAATGATAGATGAAAATATTGCATATTCATTGCCCATCCCCCCAGCTTTGTCTAATGAAGCCCTCCTTTTACCCCCATGATGAAAATACATGAAATAACAATCATGAGGGTATTGCATACAATGGACCAAGTGATGGGGACTTAAATGATAGGGGATCAAGTTTTGGCAATACCTTCACTAGGGGCCATGATTATGCGAAACACCTATTGTGGAACTTAGATGAAAAACAATTTAACTCACAATTTTCACATGTTGGGTGAAAAACAAAAAGGCATCAATGATTTTGGTGAATGAATGTGAGTATAGCATTTGGTAAACCATATGCAATTGAAGTAATTTAGGTGTTGGAGGAGTAAGCTTTTGCAATACTTGTAGATTCAAACCATGCCATGCACCAAGGCCCCTTGGTGAAGGTACATAATATAATTATATGTAGGTATTGCAATATATTTTTTGCTTAAGATTATTGTTCAAGTATTGCATTGTTTATTATATTAATAGTGACCTTAAACCTTCATCAATGAAAGTATTGTTCATTTTGTCATGGCCATAGTCAATGTTTTCCTCTTGCAAATGATGGTATTGCTCATTTGGTTTTATGGTTCATGTAAACCATTCATGGTGAATGCGGTTATTGTGTGGAATGCGGCATGCTAAATATCTATAATATGGCATAGGTGATTAAGGCCCACAAATTGGAATTGAAAAAAAATCAATTTGAAAAAAAAAGAAAACAAATGAAAAGATACAAAATTAAATTTATGGACATGTACAAAAATGTATTAAAATGTTCAAGTGACCATGTTACAAACATGGTGGTGAAATGGATAAAAATAACATTTGTGGCATTATTGACTCAAGAATTTAGATTATGGATGAAATGAAAATTTGTGATTGTGGGTGTATCAGAAAAACAATGTAGTGACAAAAATGTTTTTTTTTAAAATCAAGTTTTTAACAATATTATTTGTGAAATGATTGATCCAAGAAATATTTTTAATTTATTATGAATCAAAATATGTGATAATGGGTATATTGAAAAGGAATTTTGATGTTTGTGTGTAATATCTTTGGGTGATGGAAGAACAAGTTATTATTATTCTTCAATAATAACAATAAAATATCTTTTATTTTTATTGTGTTAAAAAAAATTCAAATGAAGCAAAAAAAAAGGAAATAAGCGGTTTTTTTGTTCTTCAATGGTGATAGCAACCTACAAAACAAAGGACAAAAAAATAAACAAAAAACAAGGAGAAAAAAAGAAGTGTAGAGAATGTTGGCTAGTTTTATGAAAATAAAAAAGAAGATGGGGGGGGAGTGCAAACATTAGGAGAAAAACCTATGTTTTCAACTACTTCTCAACTATCATTTATAGTTGAAAACATCACTTTCAACTACAAAATTTTTTTGCAATTCAAAAATGACTTTGTCAACTAATTTCCAAAATAGTCAACAATGTTGAGTCAACCCTACAACACAGTTGAAAACAACATACATGTGTCAATTTGTGGGTTAATGTTGAGGTGACAACATTTTAATTGAAAACGACATACATTTTAGTTGACGCAACATTTCAATTGTAAAATGCTAACTGGACCTAGTTGATTCCATGTTGGCAAATCAATGGATGAACTTCATCCACCTATGTGTCATGTCATTTGGGGGTGTGGAATTGGAATTATGACTATCTTTCAACTATATTACAACCAATGTAGTGTTGGCATGTGTCATGTCATCGAAGAAAAGCATGGAATTTTGGAATTTTGATTATTGTTCACTTACATTATAACCAATGGAACGTTGACATGTGTCACATGGGCATTCATGGTCCAACATCAAACTAAATTATTTGATGTATGCCATGTGTATGGTCTCAAATCTTGAAATTATTGATTTATTAAAAATGTTAGCATATGATATTGTGCCACATGGACACTTATATTACACACTTGGATGACATATGGCATCTTGTTGTTTGTAAATCATCCCAACATACTAAATGGACTAAACCATCTTTTCTTGAATTTGCCCAAATGTGTTTTTTCTCCCTTGGGAAACCAGAAAACATAATTTCCAAATTGGAACTTTTTCTGAGTATTTTTCTATTGATTCCACAAAAAATTGCACCACTAATTGGCTCCCACATTGTTATGAGCTTCCAATCTGTTCTCTTGTAACTTTTCCAATACTGTAATTTTGGTTGTAGCACTCCGATGGGTTTTGCATCTCTGTGGTCCCCAGTAATAGCCACGGGACATACTATGTTGGCATTAGAAGATGCAAACTATAAACTAACTAGTAAGGTGTATGACATGTTGCCATGTTGTAGGCAGTCTTATATGAAAACAAAATTGTAGATAGATGTTCATCTCAATCTTGCTATTTTTTCCTTAACCAATTTGGTCAATAATCTACCAATGACTTTGTTAGTAGACTCTACTTGTCCATTTCTTTGTGGATAATATGTAATAAAACCAACATGCTTCAATAGAAATTGTTCTGTCAAATGTTTTAATGTGTCATTAATGAAATGTATTCCCCGATCTATAACTATGGTCAATGGACATCCAAATGTAGTCAAAATATATTCATACAAGAATCTGGTTGTAATTGTTGTAATATTGGTTCTAAATGCCTTTGTTTCTACCCACTTGGTTGCATAATCTATAATTACCAAAATATATTTGTTTCCTATTAGTCTTCATGTTGGTTTGATTAGACTTATAAAATCTAAACCCCATTTCATAAAAGGTTTTTTTGGAGCCAAAGTAAAGAAATCAATTACAAGGTCATTCAAAGCAAGTTGAAAATATGTTTAAAATAAGTCAAAATTTATGTAAATTAGTTGAAATGTAGTTGAGATTACAAGTCTACACAAATTACAGTCACAATTGTAAGATTGTTAAAGCTAGATTATGGGGATAATACACCTAGTTAAAAGTAGTTTTAAAAAATCAAACCATAATAAAAGGATAGTTTGCTTATACATTATCAACTAAGAATGCAAAACCTATTATAATCTAAAAGTCATGCACGAAAACATTGTTCCCATGTAGGAAATGGTCCCATTTACATCATGAAGATGCTAATGTTATTAATCAAACATTTATTGGAACAATGAAATGATTCTCCTATAAGGTGGTTGTCCTATGTTTATCCACTAATGGTGTGAACTCATTATTGGCATGTTTAATTGGATTATTGCCTTGTTGGACCATGTTTTTTGACTTGTCCATAGTTGCATCGTGCATTTTTGAATTAAAGAAAATGAAAGTTGTTAAAAATAAGAAAATTTAATAGGAATCTAAATTATAATGCATCAAGAAAAAAATTATACATTAGTTGCACACATTAAAAAGCAATAAAAACATCATCATTTACTACTCAAGAATAAGGAAGTTTGACAAAAAAAAAACCGCTTTGAAATCTTGAAAAGTTAAAACTAAATAACGAATAGAAATGGCACACGTTATGGGCTTACCTTATACATAGTCGACAAACATAGTTGAAACCTAATTGAAATCTAGTTGAACCTAATCAAAATATAAGAGAAATTATATAATTGAAACTTAGTTGAAAGTAGCTTACTAAAATAAACATAATTAAAACCTTACTTGCATTGATGGTTGAAAAGGTTCATAAGTTTAGCTCTCATTGCCCAAGGGTTTGTTTTAGAACTAGAAAAGAAGAAAAACCAATGAGAGTTGAAGAAAAAACTTTCATACTTACAAAACATGTTTTTCTTTTTTCTTCTATTTGGACCTTCCTACTTTCAAAGCTCATAACTTTCTCATTCTTCTTCATTTTAAATGATTTAAAATGTTATAGGAACACCACCTTAAGTTTTTACAAATAATCTTTGAACTATAATAACAACATAGCAACATAAAAGGAAGTTTTTCGTGTTCAAAAACTAGTTGTGATTTGCTATTTTGAGTTCTTAATCCCCCCTACTTGGGGGGCCATAACTTTCTCATTTTTAATCCATTTTTGACAATTTTTAGTGCTTTAGATGCGCCAAGAAGAAGGGTTCAACATCTTTTTGGACACCAAAAAAAAAGAAAAACCTTCCCCTTGGATTTGGACTTCCCTAAGCACTTAAGTGTACTAAAATTAGCCTAACTAATATATAAAAAAGTTAAAAGAAAAACCTAGATAAAAAAAAAAACAAAAAGAGATCAAAAAAAAA
>Ga0116231_10008552_pt1 | contig 17900 bp, 12 predicted proteins | sample S1TSphgellanicum_2_FD_89695 | JGI IMG/M metagenome (GOLD analysis project Ga0116231, IMG submission 89695) | Host-associated microbial communities from peat moss isolated from Minnesota, USA - S1T2_Fd - Sphagnum magellanicum MG | ecosystem: Host-associated > Plants > Peat moss > Unclassified...
AGCTCGTAATTTAGCTCTAAATCTTTACCGTTCTCATGACTTTAAAAATATGGCTCAAGCACAAAGATTTGCCTGCTTTGGTCTTAGCATACTCAAGCAATTATTTAGAATGAAATAGCCCTGGAGTGTTACCTTTTTTCTCAAAGGAAGTTTATTTTGGAGTGATGACAAACTTTGTTTTAATGTTTTTGACATATTTGGCTTTACAAATGGTTTTGAGTCCCTAGATACTGGGAAGTATAAGTTTAGATTTTCATACACTAACTTTAAATCAATTCGGAATGCAGATGATATGAAAACAGGAAAATTAACCCCTGTAGATGGATTTTGGACTGGTACAGCTATAACTCCTTTCATTAACATTTACATAGTTAAACCAAGCTAAAAATTACACCGATTTTGTAATTGGGATATGCTTTTTGAAAGTTTTTCTCTTCATTGAATGAGATAAATTTGTGATCAATATATATTAGCGTCTCTAGTCAAATTGGCACAAATCTATGTCTTAGGGAAGATGAAAACCAAATTTTCTATCTGTATTCTGGATACTAGAAGTGTGACTAAAAATAATTATGTATAGGCACACTCCCATTATTAAGAATATCATAACCAGAAACAACATCAATTTTCAATACTTCTTAAGAATGATGTTTTTTGCATTAAAAAATAATAATTTATACCTTGGGGAAGATAAAATCCAATTTTCCTACGGCATTCTAAATAATACAAGCGCGATTATACCAGGTAAAAAGTTTACAGATGTTTGTACGTAAAAAACTGTGTTAAACTCTACTAGTGTTCTGAATTTTTTAGTACTCTGATCGGAGTTTTGTACAAATATATTTGTAAGTTATTATGGATATGAGCAATAGAAATGAGGTTAATAAATCCATTCAACGAATTAAAAACATAGATTGGAATAGAGGTTACGACTATACAAAGCAAGATACTTATAAGCTTCTAATTCGAGAATGGTTACGTCGAATGGCTTTGTGGGGAAAGGCTTTAGGTGTAACTAATAAATGGCCATTTATTAATGTAGTTTATGAAATATTTGGTGAGGAGAATATCTTATTAGACCCCTTTATAGACGAAATTTCTTCGTTTCTATGGGCAGCGCGTGTAAATCCTTTTTCAATTTATGTATGTGTGTGGTATTTATACTGGTCAGAGGCTAAAAATAGGAGGGAAATATCCCAGTTTAATCTTCCCGAGCCTTGTGAGCCTATAATCATTCTTTTTGAACTTGGAGGTCAGTTAAGAAAGGAAAATAGATTTCTAGATTTTGTGATGATAGATATCGATAATTGGAAGGAATACGATCTACTGGAACCTTTCATTTTTTTAGATGAGGAAATTAAGCCATAAAATGGGATAATTTAGCTACCAACTTTTACAAAAAAAATAATAATTTATGCCTTGGGGAAGATGAAATCCCAATTTTCCATCTGTACCCCAGATAATAGAAGTGCGCCTGTACATAATTATTTTTAGTCACACTACCATTATTAAGAATATCATAACTAGAAACAACATCAATTTTCAATACTCCTGAAGAATGATGTTTTTTACATTAAAAAATAATAATTTACGCCTTGGGAAAGATGAAATCCCAATTTTCCATCCATATTCTAGATAATAGGAGTGCGTCTATACATAATTATTTTTAGTCACACTACCATTATTAAGAATATCATAACCAGGAACAAGAGCAATTTTCAATACTCCTCAAGAATGATGTTTTTTTGAACCAACATTCAAAACTTCTTCCCTGTTAGAGAGTTTCCTGTTCCCTGAGATGTTAATAGATAACCATTAAATGCTTACCTAAATTGACTATTTCATTTCTGTACAAAATGATTTATTTTTTGCTTGTGAGTACAATAACAAACCATACTCTAAACCTTCTACCACTGCTTGATAAGAAGCCGCTAAAATATTAGGAGAAACTGCTATAGTCGTCCAGCGTTGTTGGTTATTGCGCGACTCAACTAACACACGAGTTTTAGCAGAAGTTCCTGTATGTCCATCTAGAATTCTCACTTTGTAATCCGTCAACTCAAATGTGGCAATTTGTGGGTAGAAATTGACTAAAGCCTTGCGTAAAGCAGCATCTAAAGCTGAGACTGGACCATTGCCTTCTGCAGCTTCCAAAATATTCTGACCATTTACAGCTAATTTGATTGTAGCTAAAGAGCTACTGGTTTCATCACCCGCAACTAAATTACAGTGAACTTGAAAACCATGAACTTCAAAGAATTCTTGGTGACATCCTATAGCTTCATACATAAGCAGAGCAAAACTTGCTTCGGCAACTTCAAACTGATAACCCTCATTTTCCAACTCTTTCATCCGTTGGAGGATGATTTTAGCTTGTGAGTTTTCTTTATCCAATTCAATACCAAAAGTTCGCGCTTTTGCCAAAACATTACTCAGTCCAGATTGTTCGGAAATTACAATCCGTCGCTGATTTCCCACTTTTTCTGGTTGAATATGCTCATAAGTCAAAGGATTACGTTCTACTGCTGAGACATGAATCCCCCCTTTATGGGCAAAAGCTGAACGTCCGACAAAAGGCGCATGTTCATCAGGAGCTAAATTGACTATTTCACTGATAAATCGGCTAGCTTCTGTAAGTCGATTTAGCTGGTGTTCACCAATACAGCTATAGCCTAGTTTTAGCTGTAAATTAGGAATTAGAGAACATAGGTTAGCATTACCACAACGCTCACCATACCCATTTATTGTCCCCTGGACCATCTTTACACCAGCCATGACAGACGCTAAAGCATTAGCTACTGCCATGTCAGAATCATTATGTGTATGAATGCCAATTTGCGAAAATTCACTCTTCCACTCTTGCTGCTGATTGACAACAGTTTGCACAATTTCTGTAACTTCATGAGGTAAAGTCCCGCCATTGGTATCGCACAAAACTAACCATTCAGCCCCAGCTAGAGCAGCTGCTTTTAATGTTTGCAAAGCATAATCAGGGTTTTGCTTGTATCCATCAAACCAATGTTCAGCATCATAAATCACCCTCCTTCCTTGAGCACGCAGGAATTCAATCGTGTCACTGACCATGGCTAAGTTTTCTTCTAGACTAGTCTTTAGTCCTGTTGTGACATGCAAATCCCAGGATTTACCGAATATTGTTACCCATCTGGTATTAGCAGCTAAAATGGCTTGGAGCATCGCTTCATCTCCCGCTTTGGTGTGGGGGCGTCGAGTTGAGCAAAACGCCACAATTTCTGCTGATTTCAGCGGATTTTTGTGTAACTCTGCGAAAAATTGGACATCTTTAGGATTAGCACCAGGCCAACCACCTTCAATAAAGGGAATTCCTAGTTCGTCCAATCTGCGGGCAATACGTAACTTATCTTCTATGGATACTGATAAACCTTCCCGTTGGGTGCCATCTCGGAGAGTAGTGTCATATAACCAAAGTTGGAGTGAGGAATTTGTGGTCATAAGATAGAAACTTGGGATACAACAGAGGCAGCGATGTGCCAATATACAACAAAAAGCCAGTTTGGTAATCTAAAATATGTTGCTTGCTAGTAGCTTACAGTAAAGCCAGTGTTTAACTGCTCAAACTGACGTTTTCAGTAAGATGTAAACATCGCAAGATTTACCGGATTTGGGATTGGATTTTGGGGTCAATGTTCTCAAGTAGTGTATACACGAGAAGGTTAAAAAGGAGCAAAATAAAATGGGCAGATGGACACCCTTAATTCTGATGGCTGGAGGTATAGCAATTTTGCTGGGTACGTTATTAGGGATTAACTTTCCTCTGGGCGGACAACAAAAAGCTAGTGTTTATACTGGACGTAGAGCATCTAGTGTCCTCCCAGCTAATATTAATGTTAATAGCACAGCTACAAAAAATGACCAGGAATCTGCTACTGGGGATGATACGGAAACTACCTCTAGAACAGAGGCACAAACTGCTGCTAGAACAGAGTCCCAAACTATTTCTGGAGAAGGTTCTACCAGTCACAAAAGAGGTAGAATTGCTCAAGGGAATTCTTCTACAACTGATGCTGAAGATAACTCTGATAATACCCAAGACACAAGTACTTCCCAAAGTTCAACTAGATCATCTCAAACCGCAAGATCAGCAGCAGCGGAAAATACCTCCAACAGTAGTGTAAGTAGTGATGCAAATACTAGTTCAACAGACAAAGAACCCATCCGTGCTTTATGGTAGCTGTAACGGTTGGCAAGTAATAGGTAAAAAAGTTGGAGTTAATCTTGTCCTTCCTTACCTAGTTATGAGTTATTAGTTATCTATAAACTAATGACTAATGACTAATGACTAATGATGTTTTAATTATTGGCGGTGGCATTATTGGTTTGGCGATCGCTACCGAACTGAGATGGCGAGGGGCAAATGTTGCCGTGCTTTGTCGTGATTTTCCAGCTGCTGCTAGTTATGCTGCGGCTGGAATGCTAGCTCCTGATGCGGAAAATATCTCCTCTGAGGTCATGCGCTCTCTATGCTGGCGATCGCGGACACTATATTTAGACTGGACGAATAAACTAGAAGAAATCACTGGTTTAAATACAGGCTATTGGCCTTGCGGAATTTTAGCACCTGTTTATCAACAGCCCACATCTAAATCAACAACAAATAACCCCTCTATATCTTTAACTTATTGGTTAGACCAAGCTAAGATTCGACAATATGAACCAGGATTAAGCACAGATGTAGTTGGTGGTTGGTGGTATCCCGAAGATGCTCAAGTAGATAATCATGCTTTAATGCAAGCAATGTTGGCTGCTGCTCAATCTGCGGGAGTGGAAATCAAATATGGTGTAGCTGTAGAAGCGATCGCGCAACAACGTGGGCAAATTCTGGGATTGCGGACTAATCTTGGATTTATCCGGTCAGCGCACTATGTTCTAGCTACAGGTGCTTGGACAAATGAATTATTACCCTTACCTGTTTACCCACGCAAGGGACAAATGTTAAGTTTACAAGTACCAGAATTTCTGCCACAACTACCATTAAGAAGGGTTTTATTTGGAGAAAATGTTTATATTGTCCCTCGTCAAAAACGTTCTATTATTATCGGCGCTACCAGTGAAGACGTAGGTTTCACCTCTGAGAATACCCCAGATGGGATTCAAAGCTTACTTGCAGAAGCAATTCATTTATATCCACAATTAAAAGATTATCCCATCCAAAAACTCTGGTGGGGATTTCGTCCTACTACTCCCGACCAGCTGCCTATTTTGGGACATAGTGCTTACGACAACTTAACCCTAGCTACTGGTCATTATCGTAATGGGATTTTACTCGCACCTATAACAGCAAAAATAATTGCGGACCTAATTTGGGAAAAGAAAGTAGACCCACTGCTAGCTGACTTGAGCTATTCCCGTTTTCAGGACAAACTCTCTACAATTCAACCTATGTTGCTGACTCATACTGCTAATTTTTCTGTAGCAGACTATAACAAAACAACGATAGATGCTGCTAAATTGGCGATTTCAGATACAGCCTTAACAATCGCTGGTAAAGTTTTTCATTCTCGCTTGTTGACTGGCACGGGTAAATATCGTAATATTACCCAAATGCAACAGAGTATAGCCGCTAGTGGTTGTGAGATAGTGACTGTAGCAGTACGTAGAGTACAAACAAAAGCATCTGGACATGAAGGTTTAGCGGAGGCATTAGATTGGCAAAAAATTTGGATGTTACCTAATACTGCTGGTTGTCAAACTGCCGAGGAGGCCATACGAGTTGCACGTTTGGGACGAGAAATGGCTAAATTACTCGGACAAGAAGATAATAATTTTGTCAAATTGGAGGTGATACCTGACTCTAAATATTTGCTTCCAGATCCTATTGGTACATTACAAGCAGCAGAACAATTGGTCAAAGAAGGCTTTGCAGTATTACCTTATATTAATGCAGATCCCATATTGGCAAAACGTTTGGAAGAAGTAGGCTGTGCTACAGTTATGCCTTTAGCATCCCCAATTGGTTCAGGACAAGGGCTGAAGACGACAGCGAATATCCAAATTATTATTGAAAATGCTACTGTCCCAGTGGTAGTAGATGCTGGTATTGGAGCGCCATCAGAAGCAGCACAAGCTATGGAATTGGGGGCTGATGCACTGTTAATTAATAGTGCGATCGCTCTAGCTCAGAACCCGCCAACAATGGCATTAGCGATGTGTTTAGCTACTACAGCAGGTCGTTTAGCTTACTTGGCGGGGAGAATGCCAATGAAAAATTATGCTAGTGCTAGTTCTCCTCTGACAGGAATAATTGTGGGCTGAGATCCAACTGGCTTCATCTAGTGATTAACTATGCTTTCTAAAGGTATATTTGAAAATCTATCCTGTATAACTCGATTGTATGCTTGAGTCTATGAAATCTTATTTAGCTGCTGCTCTACAAATGACCAGTGTGCCAAATTTACAGAAAAATTTGGTACAGGCGGAAGAATTAATTGATCTAGCCGTGCGTCAGGGGGCTGAATTGGTGGGTTTACCAGAAAATTTCTCGTTTATGGGAGAGGAGAAAGAGAAAATAGCTCAAGGTACAGCGATCGCCCAAGAAACATCCTTTTTTCTCAAAAAAATGGCCCAGCGCTATCAAATTAAAATTCTGGGAGGAGGATTTCCCGTCCCTGTAGAGAACACAAACAAAGTCCATAACACTGCTTTACTGATTGATTCCAATGGTGAAGAACTACTTCGGTATCATAAAGTACATTTATTTGATGTAAATGTGCCCGATGGCAATACTTATCAAGAATCTCGTACTGTGATGGCAGGTGAGACATTACCCCCGATATATTCCTCAAATGAATGGGGTAATATCGGTATTTCCATTTGTTATGATGTCAGATTTCCAGAAGTATATCGTCATTTATCACACAAGGGGGCTGATGTAGTATTTATTCCTGCCGCATTTACCGCATTTACTGGTAAAGACCATTGGCAAGTATTACTACAAGCTAGAGCAATAGAAAATACTTACTATGTGATTGCTCCTGCCCAAACTGGGACTAACTACGCTCGACGCCAAACTCATGGACATGCCATGATTATTGACCCTTGGGGTGCTATTTTGGCGGATGCTGGAGAAAATCCTGGAGTAGCGATCGCTGAAATTAATCCCAGCCGATTGGAACAAGTCCGTCGCCAAATGCCCTCTCTACAACATCGGGTATTCGCGTAGAGGAAGGGTGTAGGGTGTAGGGTGTAGGGTGTAGGGTGTAGGATAACACCCTTCTTCACGCTTTTGTAGCAATAATTAATCTTTCCTTTACCTTCCCTTAACCTTAAAGACTTAAGATACGATTGCAAAATTTTATAGATTAAAAATCTGATGAAGTGTTCTGCAACAGGAACTATGGGATTAATTACCCAAACTCGGTTTCTCAGTTACAAAATTAAGGTTTTTAATCCAGGTAACAGCTACCGAAGTTTTTTTACTTATCTTTTCTTTGTTATTATATATACATGTACTTTCTTACAAGCAAGTGATAAAGTAGTTGCTGCAAGTATTCACAGTCACCATCGTCATCATACTCAACAGGATAGCTTTCCACGGGAGCAGACGCCGGATTTACCTGAAAATGCTCACCAGGAAGATTGTGGAAACCATGATTTAGAGGTAAATAATCGGATTGCTACATTAGCCAATACTTCCTTAGACTTGTCAGAATGGATCAGCTACCCCAGTATTGGACTTCAGGAACTAGTTAAACGTTATGGTTTTTATGTTTTACATTTTCTTAACAGCAGTGATTTAGATAAATATCAATTTAATCCAGTACTTAGTCAAATTTGGCAAGCAACTCTATTACCTCTATGGAATCCAGGTTTCAACTTTAGTACTCCTATTGAACGAATTAGAACTGATATTGATAAAGTTTCTTTCGTATTAGTTACTGGTGGTCAACCCGTCACTATTCATGCGGATAGTAGATATCAAGTACCGGAAATTTTAGCCAAGAGCACAATTAAAGCTATAGCGGCTGTGGATGGGACATTTTTCTCGATGAGACTTCTAACTAGTAACACCATGATTGGTCCTGTTTTGAGTCAGAGTGACCATCAATTTGTTCCTGGTAACAATAGCGAGAACCAAAAATTAGCTGGACGTCCTTTAGTATTACTGAGTCATCAAGATGTCAATTTTATTCCCTTTAATCCCGCTCTCCACAATACCTTAGCAGGACTCCAAGCAGAAAAACCGGATGTGACTGATGTTTTTGTCGCAGCAGCATGGTTGGTCAAAGATGGTCAAGCGGCACCTCCTGAATCATTTAAGAGTCTCTTTGGCGCTGAGATTTGGCGGCGGCGGGCCTTTTGGGGTATTACCCAGTTTGGCACGCCAATAATCGGAATTACCACAAATTATGTTGACGGAGCCAATTTAGCAAAAATTTTGGTAAAAGCTGGATTGCGAAATGCAGTCATGCTAGATGGAGGCGCAAGTACATCTTTAGTTTATCGGGGAGAAATTTTTGTAGATTACCTTCCCCGTCCAGTACCTCATGCTGTAGCGTTAATACCCCCCTCAACTCAAGCCAATAGCTCTTGCTCTTTGGTAGCTAGGAAAACTAAAAGGATCAGCGGCTGAGGGGAGGTAAAGGGGCAGGGGGCAGGGAGCAGGGAGCAGGGAGCAGGGAGCAAAGGGAGGAGATTAAAATAATAATTAATTAGTTTTTAATCTCCTCATCCTCAATACTAGCTTAGATTTAAACTTTAGCAGTTGTTTTGGTAACAACGTTGAGTTCACCCTTAGCGTATTTAACAGCAAACTCTTCTAGAGGAATTTGCTTAATCTTGCTAGCGTTACCAGCAGTACCAAATTGTTGATAGCGATCGGCACAAACCTTCTGCATATATTTGATAGAAGGCTTGAGGAAATGCCGGGGGTCAAATTCTTTGGGATTTTGCGCCAAAGCTTCCCGGACTGCTGCCGTAATAGCTAAACGATTATCAGTATCGATATTTACCTTGCGTACACCACACTTAATACCTTTTTGAATTTCTTCTACAGGTACGCCATAGGTTTCAGGAATTGCTCCGCCATACTGATTAATCAACGCCAGCAAATCTTCTGGAACAGAGGAAGAACCATGCATTACCAAATGAGTATTAGGTAAACGACGGTGGATTTCTTCAATCCGGCTGATTGCCAAAATTTCTCCAGTGGGTTTGCGGGTAAATTTATAAGCACCATGGCTTGTACCAATGGCTACAGCCAAAGCATCTACTTGAGTTTGTTGAACAAAATCAACTGCTTGGTCTGGATCGGTAAGTAACTGAGAGTGGTCAAGTACACCTTCAAAACCATGTCCATCTTCAGCTTCGCCTGCGCCAGTTTCCAAAGAACCCAAACAACCAAGCTCACCTTCAACGCTCACCCCAAGAGAATGAGCTACGTTGACAACTTCACGAGTAACACTGACGTTGTACTCATAAGTAGCAGGGGACTTAGCGTCAGCTTCCAGCGAACCATCCATCATCACACTGGTAAAACCATTTTTGATGGCTGAATAGCATGTAGAAGGAGCATTACCATGGTCTTGATGCATGGTAATGGGGATTTGAGGATAGGTCTCTACTGCTGCCAAAATCAGGTGGCGAAGGAAATTCTCTCCTGCATAAGCACGAGCGCCACGAGAAGCTTGCAAAATTACAGGGCTATCAGTTTCTACAGCAGCCTTCAGGATGGCCTGAATTTGCTCCAAATTGTTAACGTTGAAAGCTGGGATACCGTAACCATTTTCAGCAGCATGATCCAATAGCAGCCGCAGTGGTACAAGTGCCATATATATTTCTCCTAATTTGGTTGTCAGCTAGTCGGGTTGAGACAAGCGTATTCTTGACGCTAATATATGAAAGTCTCTTCAACATATAGGAAATTATAACTAGTCTGGGGTGTTTATTTTGAAAAACTTTGCCGTACTCCTCATCCAATATGCCCTATATCTGATTGTTCTAACTGTAAGTTAAACTACTTCACCTGACCTGAACTGAAAAAATGGGTCGCCCGGGATTCGAACCCGGAACTAATCGGTTAAAAGCCGAGTACTCTACCGTTGAGTTAGCGACCCTTTAGCTGCATTTTGCAACTTTATCATTCTACCACGAATGTCTGGTGTTTTGTCAAGAGATTTAGGAAAAATTTGCTGTTAGTTGCACAACTGCTGTACAACTAGAGCCAGGAGTTAATACAGTTAAGTTTTCGCCTGTGTTGAGAGAATTACGAGTAGCACTCCAAGGCTCTAAACAATAAAAGTCTTTACCCTTGACTGTCCAAAATACTAGCCAAGTAGAAAAGTCGTCGTAATCTATTACCAGCTTAAGTCCCCTGCTTTTATCGACAACATGCGTAGATTTGTTTGTTAACTGTCCAAAAGCAAAATCAATTTCATCTTGGTCAAAATCAAAACTACCGATGAAGGAATGAATTTCTTTAGTTTTATTGTCTTGATATTTTGCAGAAGGAATTTCCACTTCTAACTGGGATTTATCGCCACAGAGAAAATAGGGGTGAAATCCAGCGGAAAATGGCATAGGTATGGAGGAAAGGTTTTGATATTCCTGTTTGACAGCTAGAGTATTGCCTTGTAATTCGTATGTAAAAGCCAGCTGAAAGTCAAAGGGATAAACTTCCTTTGTTTTTTCATTACTTTTGAGCACAACAGTGATACTAGCTTTACCTTCAGTATTTTGAGCAGTGACTTCCCAAGGTAATTCTCTAGCAAATCCATGTTGCTTCAAAGTATAGGTCTTTCCATCTATGGTGTAGGAATTATCTGGTAGATTACCGCAGATAGGAAACAAAATCGGATTTCCACCCCTAACACTCAAATCAGGATGAGTAAAGCGTTCAGTATCGAGATAAAAGACTTCTTGTCCCTTAATCCGCCAACGAGTGATAATCCCTCCGCGTTCTGGGACAACTTCTATTTGGGAACCTGCAGTATCATCTGCAAGTATGTAGGTTTTATACAGTAAGTTTTCTTGCTCTATTTTATACACAAGTCTCCTCCTATTGATGAATGGGGAATTATTTCTGAGAGTAGGGAACGCGGAACGGGGAACAGGGAACAGTGAATTTATGGAAAGAAATAAAAACATTTTTTTCTTTCTGGCGCAACCCAAGAAAAAATGCGTCCTTATACGAATCCCCTAATTTTAATTATGGGGATTTCACTGTTCCCCGTTCCCTGTTCCCTGTTAATCATCTTCAGCAAATACAAAGCGATAAAGTTCGCTAGGGTCTGGTTCTGGGCTATTTTCGGCGAATTTGACGGCTTCATCTATAGTATCTTGAATTTTCTTCTCAATAGACTTTAGTTCAACTTGTGCCGCTAGGTTATGTTCTATCAAATAAGCGGCTAATTTCTTAATGGGGTCACGAGAAAACCAAAATTCCTTTTCCTCTTTGTGGCGAAGTTCATCTGGATCTGCTAATGAGTGACCACGGAAGCGATAAGTCAGAGCTTCTATCAAGGTGGGTCCAAGACCTGCACGAGCACGTTCTACTGCTGCTTGTGCTACTGCTCGTACTGCTAGAACATCCATTCCATCTACTTCGACACCTACCATATTAAACACAGAAGCTTTGCGATAAATTTCTGGTTGGGAAGTTGCTCGTTCGTGAGCCATACCGATCGCCCACTTGTTATTTTCGACGACAAAAATAATTGGTAGCTGCCAAAGGGCTGCCATGTTTAATGTCTCAAAAAACTGACCATTATTAGCAGCGCCATCGCCAAAAAAGCAAGCCGTTACTTGGGTTGCGCTTTTATCTCCTAAGACTTCACGGCGATATTTACTTTGAAAAGCCGCACCAGCTGCTACCGGAATACCTTCAGCCACAAAAGCATAACCACCTAACAGTCTGTGTTCAGCAGAAAACATATGCATGGAACCTCCACGCCCCTTACTGCAACCTGTCGCTTTACCAAATAGCTCTGCCATTACTTCCCTGGCTGGTACACCTGCACTCAAAGCATGAACATGGTCACGGTAGGTACTGCAAACAAAATCTTCACCTGGCTTCATCGCTCCTTGAATCACCCCAGAGGAAACAGCTTCTTGACCATTGTACAAATGGACAAAGCCAAACATTTTTCCTCTATAATACATCTCGGCGCATTTGTCCTCAAAGAAACGTCCTAAGATCATATCCTCGTACAGTCGTAGTCCATCTGCTTTTGTTAATGCGATTGTATCAGTATTAAAGGCGGGTAATGTGCGTTCTTGAGGCATTATCTTAAATTATTCTTTGTGGAATGAGTTGCAGCTACATTATAAATTAGCAATCAGGATAACTGGCTTTCTGCATAGCGATTGACAATTTAGTTGCCATTTAAACGTTTAACTCATGTTCAGAAAATGCAGAAATGATCAAAACAAGCAAAAATTGGGATATAACTGAAGTTGGGGGGTAAAGAAAAACTTGTTGCAATATACACTTGTAATTCAAGTTGAATGCAGCATAATTAACGTTATTATAATGGCACGGTTTCAGACCTGGATTGCTCTAGGTGAATTATGTTGATCACGGTGCAGGGGAAGTAGACTGTGCGAATTCCGCTAGATTACTACCGAATTTTAGGATTACCTTTAGCGGCAAGTGACGAACAATTGCGGCAAGCATATGGCGATCGCATTGTGCAATTACCGCGACGTGAGTATTCGCCATCCGCAATATCTTCTCGCAAACAACTCATAGAAGAAGCTTACGTGGTTTTATCAGATGTTAAAGAACGCAGCACCTACGATCAGCTTTATCTTGCCCATGCTTATGATCCGGATAGAGTAGCTGCTACAGCTGGACTTGAAAATCAAATTAACAGTAGCAGTCAGGAAGTCGATGATATCCAGAGCCTGTTCATTGAGATTGCGAATGAGGGATTAGTTGGTGCTTTACTCATTCTGCAGGAATTGGGAGAATATGAACTAGTACTGAAGTTAGGTCGTCCCTACCTAGTCAATAGAAATAGTCCGGTAAACCCAAAATTGGCTAATCCATCAGCCACAGCCGACTATTGGCGAGAGACTCCAGAACTACCAGATATCATCCTGACTGTATCTTTAGCTTGTCTGGAATTGGGACGTGAACAATGGCAACAAGGTCATTATGAAAACGCGGCGCTCTCTCTAGAAACTGGTGTAGAGCTACTATTACGTGAAGAACTATTTCCCAATATCCAGGCGGAGATAGTCGCCGATATTTATCGTCTCAGACCATACAGAATCTTAGAATTATTGGCACTTCCGCAAGAAAAAGTTAGTGAACGTCAGCAAGGATTAGCGTTACTACAGAGCATATTAGCAGACCGTGGTGGAATTGATGGGGTAAACAATGACCAATCTGGTCTGAACATAGATGATTTCCTGAGATTTATTCAACAGATCCGCAACCACTTAACAGTAGCTGAACAGCACAAATTATTTGAAGCGGAAAGCCAACGCCCTTCTGCTGTAGCTACATATTTAGCAGTTTATGCTTTGATTGCGAGGGGTTTTGCCCAACGCCAACCGGCTTTAATCCGACAAGCAAAACAAATGTTAATCCGGTTGGGGAAACGCCAAGATGTGCATTTAGAGCAATCTCTCTGTGCTTTGTTACTAGGACAAACCGAAGAAGCAACAAGGGTTTTAGAACTCAGCCAGGAATATGAAGCTTTAGCTCTGATTCGGGAAAAGTCTCAGGATGCACCAGACTTATTGCCAGGATTATGTCTCTATGGAGAGCAATGGTTACAGCAAGAAGTATTTCCTCACTTTCGCGATTTAGCAAGACAGCAAGCTTCTCTGAAAGATTATTTTGCTGATACTCATGTACAGACTTATTTAGAAGCTTTACCAACAGATGCAGAAATAACTCATGATTGGGTAGTAGTTAACCATCAGTCTTTTCCCCAACCACAAGTTAATTATCCTTATCAAAAACATCATCAAGTAACTGAATCATCGCGCTCAATCGATCGCAGTCCAATTAATCAGACACCTAACCCCAATTTCCCAGAAATACCAACTCAGCAAATCCCACCATCAGCAGTGCCTCAATTTGTTTGGAGCCAAGAAAATCATTTACCAGAAAATATCCCTGACTATCATCATGCACCAGAAGTCCCTGTAGCCCAATTACAGACTGACCCAGTAGGTAAAGGCACTGATCAACATCGGCGTCATGGGGATAAAAATCCTGTATCTAGTAAATCGCAGCGGCGTAAGCGACGCAGACCAGTCCAAAATACCAATCCAATCCGGATCATCGATAATCAGCAGCGTCGCCAACGAACAAAGCGAGCTTTCGCTAGCACCTTAGAAGGAAAGACACGTCTGGTGTGGACAGTATTTGTGGCTCTAGTTGGTTTATTAGTTTTTTGGTTATTACTCGCCAGTGCTTTGGGCTGGTTAAAAAATATCTTTTTCCCTACTCCTGGTTTACAAGGGGAACAGTTAGCCATAGAACTGAGCAAACCACCAATTAATATTCCAGACCCGGAAAAGGAGGAGATTCCACCAGCAACAGAAGATTCATTAACAACAGAGACAGCCGCATCAGTAGTGCGTAATTGGCTAGCCACTAAAGCTAAAGCTTTAGGTGCAAATCACGACATCAACGGGTTAGAAAAAATTTTAACTGGTTCAGCCCTAGCTCAATGGCAATTAATTGCGGACAAAGAAAGGGAGGAAGATCATTATCGCTCCTACGAACATAGTGTGAAAGTAGAGTCAGTGGATAAAACAGGTCTAGATACCAATCATGCTGTAGTGAGAGCTACGGTTAAAGAATTGACTCGGTTCTATGAACATAACCAGAAAAAAAGAACTTCTGAAGAAAGTCTCCTAGTTAAATATGATTTGATTCGCAAAGATGGTATATGGCGGATTCAAAGCATGTCTATTGCACAAGGATAAATAATCGGTTCTCGTATAATTAAGCTATAAGGTATAAATACAGGTTTCTGACAAGACTCAATCTATTTTCACCTGTCTACTTAAATGTCATAGAAAATCAATATTCTGGGATTACCAGCAGTCTTACAAAGGGATAAATGTTATAAAATCATGACATAACGATCCCCGGAGAGCTATTAAATACGTGAAATGGGTGAAAACCCATCTTTTGACCCCTTGATCTATAAGCATAATTACTAGTTAATATTATTTAGTAAGAGCGATTCTGCAAGTTCCGAAGAGTTGTGGATTTTAGCATACTGAGGAATTGCTGGAAGTAGTTCTCAATTTAATAAAAGTTACATAGAGTTAAAAGCTGGGCATTACCAGAAGTCAGGAATAAGAAATTCATCTGGAATAGATGACGTTATAAAAAGCACTCTATAACCAGGGGAAGCATTCACCTTAAAAACTACTGGAGTCCGATTAAAATGGCAAAGGAACGTCCACCGCTAGAAGAGATGACACTAAGGCAACTTCGTAGAGTAGCTAGTGAATTTGGTATATCTCGCTATAGCAGAATGCGTAAATCGCAGCTACTGGCTTCTGTTCAAGAAGCTCAGAAGCATAAAGGTTCACTCAGTCCATCCCGTTCACTGGAGGCGCAAGAAACTGTGGAAGCAGCAAAATTTGAATTAGGTCAAGAAGATATTACTGGCGGGTCTTTTGCTGATGTTGATGCGGGACTCGCAGATTTACCAGCAGGTTATGGCGAAAGTCGCATTGTACTCTTACCACGCGACCCACAATGGGCTTATACTTATTGGGATGTTACCAATGAGCATAAAGAAGATTTGCGCCGCCAAGGCGGTCAACAATTAGCACTACGGATTTATGACGTGACAGATGTTGATCTGGAATATCAAAATCCCCATAGCATTCAAGAATATCCAGCTGATGAATTAGCTAGAGAATGGTATTTACCAATTCCGGTGAGCGATCGCGATTATATTATCGACATTGGTTATCGCACAGCTGATGGTCGCTGGTTAGTTTTAACACGTTCAGCTCGTGTACATATTCCTCCTGTTTATCCTTCTGACTGGATTGAGGATATTTTTATCACTGTAGAGTTTGCAGAAGAACTGCGCGGGGAGACGAAATATGAATTAGTTCCTCCAGCGAAGAAACTTGCAAGTGTTAATGGTAGTAATCCTAACCCTATTTACGAGCAAGTCTTTGGTTTAGCAGAATCCGCCGCTGAAGTCCAACGGGTTGCAGGTTCCATCTTTGGTTCCATACAACATGTAGCTGGTTCCGTGCGTCCAGAAGAAGTCATCAGTTCCTACATTTTCCCATCTGGTGTAGGGCTGTGGGCGGTTCCCACCATGTCTGGTCTCACCATGTCCGGCGTAGGAGTGGGAATGTCTGGTGTGGGTTTCTCAGCTTCTGCTGTACCAGTACGTCCGCGCAAATTCTGGTTAGTAGCTGATGCTGAATTAATTGTCTATGGTGCGACAGAACCGGATGCGACTGTAACTATAGGTGGTCGTCCGATTAAATTAAACGCAGATGGAACATTCCGATTCCAAATGTCCTTCCAAGATGGTTTAATCGACTACCCAATTTTAGCTGTTGCGGCTGATGGTGAACAAACTCGTTCAATTCACATGAAATTTGAGCGTGAGACGCCATCACGTAACACAAATAGTAAGGAAGAAGCTGTTCTAGAATGGATAGTTTAGCAGTTTTTTTCCGACTTACATTGACGTTATAATCACAATTTGCAATAATTCACCACTATAGTAAACTGTAGTGGTTTTTTTATTTAGGAGAAAGGGGAAAAATTAGGAGTAGTGAACAACTTCCTCCCCAGCAACATAGACAGAACTGATCCTATTCAAAAATGGCTGCTCTGATGGGGAAACTAACATAAAATCTGCGTCTAAGTTGGGAGCAATATTACCTTTATGATCCTCAATCCCCCCAACAGACGCGGGATGACTAGAAACCATTTTCCATGCTTGTTCAAAAGACACCAAACCTAACTTTTCCATTTGGAAAGGCGCATGAAATAGGGAAGGATAATGGTAGTCCGAACACAAACAATCAACCACATCACTTTTTACTGCTTCAGCTACACTCATCCAACCCAGATGGGAACCACCTCGAATTAAATTCGGCGCACCCATTAATACCGCTGCTCCATAAGCGCGAGATTGCGCAGCTAAATCCACACTGGCGGGAAATTCAGCGATCGCCACTCCATCTTTGACAGCTTCCTGTACATGTTCTACTGTCGTATCATCATGACTAGCTAGACAAATCCCCTGTCTTTGAGCAAGTTCAACTAAGGTTTGACGATGTTTGTACGCATACTCCATTTGTTCTGTTTGTCGCAGGTCGATCAGATCCTCTATTTGCGAGGTGCTTACCCCATGTTTAACCATAGGGATTTATCTGGAATTGAGAGTTTTGGATAGATTTTACCTCTTGATCGTGAAAAATACCAATCATGGCGCAACCCTCAAGTCTGCGCTCTTCTAGAAGCTCCATCACCACCTGACGATTATTCGCATCTAAAGCGGAAGTTGGCTCGTCTAAAAGTAAAATTGGATAATTAACAGAGAGCGCACGCACAATATTGACTCGTTGTTTTTCTCCTCCAGAAAAAGTGGTAGGTGAAAGATTCCATAAACGTTCTGGTAAATTTAGACGAGTAAATAATTCTTTAACCCGTCGATAAGCAGTTTCTAAATCTATTCCCATCTCTAAAAGTGGTTCCGCTGCTACTTGGAGAGCGGGAACGCGGGGAATAACTCGTAAAAACTGACTAACGTAACCTATGGTTTTTTGGCGAACTGCTAATAATTCATGGCTACGGTGTACACACATCCTATCCCAGAGCGAGTTTCCAGCCCTGAAACAAGGATTGAAACAGCCGTAGTCCGCGAACCAAAGTGGCAATTCCTGGAGGTTTTTGAGAGGGATGACCAGAC
>Ga0116231_10008553_pt1 | contig 17898 bp, 12 predicted proteins | sample S1TSphgellanicum_2_FD_89695 | JGI IMG/M metagenome (GOLD analysis project Ga0116231, IMG submission 89695) | Host-associated microbial communities from peat moss isolated from Minnesota, USA - S1T2_Fd - Sphagnum magellanicum MG | ecosystem: Host-associated > Plants > Peat moss > Unclassified...
AGGGGGGGGTGGAGTATGTTGTTTTTCTCAAAATAATGAAAAAAAAAAAAAATAAACCAAATTACAAAAAAAAAAAAAAAAAAAAAAAAAAAAAAATTAAAAAAAAAAAAAAAAAAAAAAAAAAGGAAAAAAGAATCGGTGAACATGTTGACAATTTCGTACCTACCAGGTTGGCCTGAAAAGACAATAATAATAATAATAATAATAGCAACCACAATAATAATAATAATAATAATAATAATATGTGACGACAAGTTAGGCTAGGTGTGGAGGATGAGATTCGTCACATTTTACCAACCAACAGAGGAAATGTAAAAGTTACCCCACATTCATCGACGACTTTGACACCCGGGACGCACATTCATTGACAGACAGACTCGCACACACACAGAGGACGTACATTCATCGACGACAGCGGGATGGACATGCATCGAACGACAGATAGACGTACATTCATCATCGACGACAGCGAGAAGGACATTCATCGACAGACAGACAGAGGACGTACATTCATCGACGACAGCGGGATGGATATGCATCGAACGACAGAGGACGTATGTTCGTCGACGGACGGAGGATGCACATTCATCGACGACGGCCGCGGCAGCTCCGGCACGCAGCCGAGCCGAGTCCGTCGTTGCGGATGCTGTGTTGGTGTGGGGAGAGAGAGAGAGAGAGTATCACGCGGACTCTTTCCGCGCCGATCTCATTCGCTTCTTTTGCAGCAGCAGCATCATCGGCATCCAAGGCGCATGCGCAAGTATCGTCGTCTAAGATCGACATGTGCTCTTGAATTCTCTCCTCTTCTTCTCTCAGCATTCATTCTTTAGAACCTGCACTTCTTCAATTGTTTTTCCCCAATTGCCTGCAATATTATGTGCTGCCCAAGCGCGATCTCTCCTTCCTTCCTTCCTGCCTTCATTCCTTCCTTGTGAGTATTGTTGCAATTGTTGTTTGTTCGCCTCCCTCCTGTCGATAGCAGTTATAGTAGTAGTTTGCGAGAATTGTGGATTCAGTTTTGAGTTTTCATAGCCTGATTCTCTTCTGGGAGTGGTTTGGAAGGAACTTTGTTTGTTTGTTTGTTTCCCCTTGTGGTGAGAACTGGCTGGTGCGTCACAGACAGATCTGAGAGTTTCGAGGAGCTGCCGCTGCCGCTGCCGAAGGGTTTTTTTTTTTGCTTCGTTCACCAAGCTTCGTGGTTGTGTTTGGAAGAGTTTTTTTCGGTGTGTGAACTCTTGAGGGAGTCTTCTGGTTGTATGCGTGCATTTTGTGAAAGTGAGCTTTTCCGAGTTGTAGCGAAGAGAAGCTTTGTTTGATTGCAAAGCAATTGCAGGGGACTTGAGTAGCAAGCCTTTCGAGATCACAAGAGTTTTGGAGCCTCCTCAATTGTCTTCTAGAGAACCAATTCCTCTCGAAAGACTGTGATCTGATCTGTTTTTACTATGCACCCCCGGCCGCGAGGAGGAAGAAGTCCTCGGCGCAGTCCACCTGAGAGTCCCGATTCTTGTTGCTTCTGTTGATAGATCGATCACGGGATTTTGTTTCTCCGGGTGATCAGATCCGATACCTGCTGCTCTTGCTGCTGCTGCGATCATGGTGGGGTACGATTTGTCAGTGCCGCAGAAACCAGCATGGTTAGAGGCGCTTTTGAGCGAGAAATTCTTCGTCCCATGCACAAAGCACGCCGCATTGAAGAAGAACGAGAGGAACGTCTTCTGCGTCGACTGCAATGGGGGAGTATGCCAGCATTGCTGCGTGAGCAGCAGCCGAGGAGGAGGAGGGCATCACCATACTCATTGTCTGCTGCAGATCAGGCGCTATGTGTACCACGATGTCATCCGCCTCCAAGACATGCAGAGACTGCTGGATTGCTCGCAAGTGCAGACCTACATCATCAACAGCTCCAGAGTCGTCTTCCTCAATCAAAGGCCACAACCTCGTCCTTCAAAGGGACTCGGCAACGCGTGTGCCACTTGTGACCGCAGTTTACAAGACTCTTACAGCTACTGCTCTGTTGCTTGCAAGGCCGATGCTGCAATTCGTCAAGCTGCTGGTCATCGTCGAAGACTCAGCTTGGTGATCACAAACAGCAGCAAGTCCTTGCTACCAAGCCTGAAGAAAGCCGCCGCCGCCAAGCTCCTTGACATGAAGGAAGAACAAGAAGAAGAATCACTTAGGGTTCAAGAAGAAGAAGAAGAAGAAGAAGAAGAAGGATCTGATTCTCCTGCATCTGATGACATGCGGATTCCTCCGACCCAAACCTCATCAACTCGAACTGGCAGCGATGGAGGCGTTGGTGGCGGCTTATGCGGGACAGCCATCACCTCCACAGCTGGGTCCACCATGATGCCTAAGAAGCTTAGGAGCGGTCGCCTTTCAGTGCTTGCAACTTCTCCAAAATCGGTACTCCAGCTTGTCCCAGTCTCTTCTTCCGTGAAGCGAAGAAAAGGCATCCCTCACAGATCTCCCGTTTGCTAGGTCTTCTTCTTCTTCCTCTTTTCCATCTTGATCTTCAAATTCAGCTTCACTGCTACAGCAGCGGCATCTCTAGAATTAAGTAAATTCCATAGCCAGTACTTGCAGCAATTCAGTTTACTCTACTTCTTCTCTCAATTTTTTAGCTCAACTTGCAAATTAAGCAGATGGCGTCCGAGGGAGTTTTGACATCAAATTTGAAAGGTCTCTGATGGTGCTGCGTTCAGCTCGATCATGTTTCGGAGCTGAATGTCTCTGTCAGCTCAACATGTCTCAGACTTGCGCTCAGCTCAATTCTTTATTAAGTTTTTAAGATACATGTGTGCTTGTCAGCTTGATTCTTTTATCAAGCTTTTACGATCATGTGCACTTGTCAGCTCGATTCTTTTATCGGGCTTTTAAGATACAGGTGCGCTCAATGTCAGCTTGATTCTTGTATCAAGCTTTTAAGATCATGTGGCGCTCGTCAGCTCGATTCTTTTATCAAGCTTTTCAAGAGATTTGAGCTCAGCTCAATTCTTTATCAGGTTTTTGAGATTTGCACACAGCTTGATTCTTTATTATTAAGGCTTTGTTTTGGCTTGAATTTGTTGATGCAACTTCATTACTTTTGTAAATTGAAACAATTGACTTGTCTTCAAGAAATTGGGATGTAATTTTCCATCACTGAATGAGCCACCATTTCAATGTGAGCTACAATTTGTGAAATAGAGACACACTCCATTTTAGGGAATGATAGGTTGCCATGCACTCTCTTTGGTTTGTGTCATGATGTCTCAGAGACTGATGCTAAATTTGAGATTTGTGTTCAGCTTGATTCCTTATCAAAGCTTTGTTTTTGGCTTGAATTTGTTGATGCAACTGAATGACTGCTTCTCACATAGTTGTGACCCATGAAGCTCAATTCTGATGCTCCTTGTTCTGTTTGATTGTTGCCAGAAGGCAGTAAAGTCACCAGTAAATCTTTTTAACTGAGCATCTTGTGATGAACCCAACTCTGAGTTTTTTTTGTTGGCCACCTGCTGGAGTTTCAGACACTAAGAGGGGAGGAAGTTCTTGACGACTTGAATGCCGAGTTTTCTTTTTATGAATTTTGGGTTGCAGCAACTTTGTTTGTCTCTGTTTTTGGACCAGCCTGGATTATGGTCAAGTGCCTGGGTTAGTTATTGTCTGAGGGTTATGGTTTCTGACTGTAGCTACCAACATGTGCCTTGTTTTAGTGCACAAAACTGCTAGCTCTTGTTTACCTTTACCTCTTACTGGTCATGTTTAAGCTTAATTGCAAGATGTTGCAAGTCAAGAGGATCTGGAATTCTTGCTTCCTTTTGTTTCACGGTTTTGCCAGAATGGAACTAGAAAAGACCTGAGCTGCAATTTCTATTACTGCAGGTCACACTTGTCCATTGCAAGCCTGCAATTTTGCATTTTATTGTAGTACATACTTATCCATTGCAAGCTGCAATAATTTTCATTACACCAGGTTCATAGTTCATTACATATGATCCATTGCAAGCTGCAATTTTGGGTACGCCGTTGTTTTTGGCAGTCCATACCTTCCCCTTTGAAAAGCCTCCTCCTTCCTTCATCAGCATCTGGTTTGTTAAGCTTTCTATTAACCTGAGTTTTTATTAGGCCAAGTTCTGGATGGATAAACCCAATTGAGTTACATCATCATTCAATTGCAACCCAAGCAAGTTATTAGAGAGCATCCTTACCATATTTGTACACAATGTGGTGGATGCGCTTGAGAGGGGTTTTTGAGAGAGCTTTCAGATAATCTGATGACCTAGAATTTTCACAAGGATTTGAGTGAGATTTTGATCAAATAAATGGACGTATTGTTTGGTCAGGCCATTCTTTAATTGAAAAGTATTCAAAAGTAGCAAATTGATAAGAGAGAGACACCGGGCTACTAAGCAATGGGTGGACTAAAAACCTAAAAACCTTAATGTTCACTTAAATTGCTTTTAAATATTGTAAATATCCCATGCATTTGATTTTAGGAAGCCACATGGAACTCTTCGAGTTCTAATATTTCTTGACTGGAAATTATTCTTTTTTCATAAGATGGTTTCACATAAATGCCAACTCAATTTGTGGAAGTTTCCAAGTTAGTTCATAAGTCTTTCAATCATATTCACTATAATGTGCTGCGAATTGCATCCATCTTTCAAGCAAGTTCATTATTCTTCTCAACCAAGTTCACATGTGGCACAACTCATTCAACCTTTAACTCTAGCAATTTCATGAATATTCCAAATCAATTTTACTACATAAGCAAACCATGCTCATGGAATTTTCATCTTGCGCAAAACTCGTTCCTAAGGTTTACATTCTAAGGTTAAATGATAATGGCACATCATCCTCATAGATATAAACATGTAAATAATACATTTCATTGAGAATCATACATTTTATTTTCAATGAAGGTTTATTTTATGTTGATACAAGTACACATTATGGTTATCCTTAAAAAGGAATTATGAGCATTGCCATAGCTTTTGAAGAAAGTGATCAATTAGTGCTAAAGTCTAGAGACAATGAACTTTTAAAGGCCTAGGATGGAAGTGGTAGAAAGAAAAAGAAAGAAATCAAACCCCATGTTCAAATCAAGTGGGTTGTGGTTCATGGTTTGAATTGGGCTTGTTTCAAAATGTGAAAACAAGTGTTGGGTGCTTTTTTACTTTTCCGAAGATCCTCTAGTTTTGGTTTGAAAATTAAATTAAAACAATTAAAGCGTGTCGGCCTTTGGCCCCAATATCACATCCTTGCTTTTGACAAATGAATAAACCATGCATTTCACACAAACAATTTCTCCAATCTTGCTTTTCAACATTTCTTCTCATAAGAATTGAATAACCCACACATCTTGGCACTCATGAGACATCATACTCCTCTTAGGCTCCTTAAGTGAGGGCACCTTACATCCTTCTTCCTCTAAAATAACATAGATCGTTGACACATTTGGCACATTAGTAACAAAAGTGGGCAATCAACCGGGAGAGACAAATTGCATGGTAGGATTATTACAATTCAAATGTGATTAAACCTTGTTTTCACTTGAACTTGATTTAGACAATGGGATTGATTTAGGTTTATGATGGATCGTAAGAGGAGAAAAGTCATGGGGGTTTTCATTGAACTTGAAGAAATTGGACAACACACTTTTGTTCTTTTGTGTAAATGCAACTTCAAAGTGCATACACAAAATAAAATGCAAATGGGAGGTAGGTTGAAAAATATAAACAAAGCGAGTTTGTGAACGTCCATTGTTAACCTATGCACATAACTCCAACTTCCAAAGTTGTGTCGAAAGCAAAGGGAGCCACCAAGCAACAAGAAAACCCTTATGCTCTAGAAGTTGTTGACCTTAGGAATTACTAGAATGCAAGTTTGATAAAGAATGTAGTGTGTAGTTCAATAGATAATGCAATATGCATAACAACAAAGGCACAAAGAGAAAAAAAAGCTTGATCAAGGCTTAACGAGATAGACATAGATAGTTGTGTTGCACAATTTGCAAAGATTCAAGGAGATGCCAAACTCTAAAATTGTAAAAAATAGAACATGATAGCAAACTTGTGAACACCTTAAATTTTCAACCTCATGAGCCCACCACATAGAACACTAGTTGGAATTTGAAGTTGTGAAAACATACTAGGACTGAGTGCACTAGCGAATGGCAATGATGCCATGAAACTTATAAAAAGTTGGCAATCAACTTAGATTCAACAGAGTATGTTGATGATCAACCTACAACCAATGGTGTATGTTGGAGATTGACCCTAGATCCAATTGCCTTTCAAATCATGATTTGACAATTAGGATACTTTACAACATGATTGTAGTAAATGAAACGTCTTACACATTGTGCACAAAATAATGATCTAGATCAATGACACTACCGTGATTTTCCCTCTTTTTTATTGGATTTCACATGTATCAATTTCACAAGCCATATTTTTCACCATTGCTATTCAACAATAGATCACCCAAAAAAAAAAGGAAGGCTACCCCAAACAAAGGGGAGAGAAACATATTTGACCATAGTGAACCACCGGTCACATGAGGAGGTGAGGTATGGATGGTGGGTGGTCAAGTACATTTTTTCCTTTGGATTCTAATTCTCAAGCTAACCATAATGGTTACCACAGTTGTTATGTTGCTGGCCTTATTCTTCAAAATAAGGCCATAAACCTAAAAAAAAAAATATTAAAAAAAAAGTCCTAAAACCTATCCTACTTGGGCATTCCAACAAGTGGGTTCTAGTGATGGGTATTTGAAAACTGATTTTTATGCATAACAGGAAGTTATTACCAAGAAAATTAACTGAGTGAATTGGTGGTGAGGGTATTACTTTGATAATGAAATTGATAATAGAGGGGTATGATTTTTTAAAGATTTTTGATACCTTGTGTGGTCAAATAAATTTATTAAAAAAATTAATTAAAAAAATTTTTAATTTAAAAAAAATAATTAAAAAAAAAAACTCTCTACCCATCTGGTTATGAAAAAAAAAGGTAATAACTGATCAAAATTGGTATCTGATGTGTGTGGATGGTTCATAGATGATACCAATGTTATGTGGTTATTTGATTTTTAAATAACCGACGGTTCTCACTCTTTGAAAATTTCAGAATCAAAGAACCATTGGTTTCAGTTTTAAAGATATTTTATTTTATTTTATTTTAGGAAAAGAATCAGATTCAGAGAACCAATTTTTCTAGGTATTTCAGAAACATCAAAGAACCTGCAATTTGCATGAAAGAATCGACAAAGAACGAGCAGTTAGAAAAGCGATTTTTTTGAAATTCTCAATTTTTTTGAGAACCAAGGATCTATACCAAAACTGGGTTTTCATTTTTCCACCCTCATTGGGTAAGCCGAGTATATACCCAAGTTGATAACCGGCGAATATCTATAGCACATTCTAATAACTTTGTGGCTATGGCTCCTACTGCTTAAGTATCAAGAGTCAGGAGTAGTCTTGTATTCATAGCTCGAGTATGTAGAGTTATGACGAAATATATACATATATTTAATAGTATTAGAGTTTTCCTTAAAGTCATCCTGTCTTCACCCTCTGTTTGTGCCTCTTTTCACCCCTTAGGTCCCCTGAGGTCGGCAAAGTAAGGAAGTTTTATTAAATCTGGGTATGAAATGCTGAAACTCAGCATTTAATGCACAAGGTTCGAGGTAATTATAGTAATTGTACATGTAGCAGCAGTGATGGCGCTCAGGAAAAAGGAAAGAGGGGGTCAAAACCGGATGAAACTCAGTTTGGCACAAAAAAATTGGTGCATTTTTTTTAGTTTTTAAAAATTGTTTTGTGGTGATTTTTGGAATTTAAAAATAAATAAAATTTCATTTATTGGCAATTGAAAAACAGAGAATTTGTTACAGACTGTTCCTATTTCCAAAAGATTTATTGCCAAATAGTGAAAATTTGCCACAAAAGAAATCACTCAGTTGTGCCTTTGTAGACCAAAACATCTACATATTTTGCCACTTCCAAAATTAAAAAAATTGCCACCAAAAAAACAAGGGGAAAAAAAAAAAGCACTGGTGATTGGTGGGCGGGGCACATTCATAGGGCTTTTCTAGAGAAAGAAAAAAGGCAAACATTGTTCTAATGGATATTTTTATAAGCACTCTCGGTGGGACTCGAACCCACAATCCCCTGATTAGAAGTCAGATGCCTTATCCATTAGGCCACGAGAGCCACATGCAGTGACGATAGGCACTTTAAATAAATAAATAAATTTGAAGCTCTGATCTTCATATTTACTGCTTTCACTTGCATACACACTAGAACTTCACACTTGTAGGGTTTGGATGAGTTTCACAGTAACTGATAACATGAAAGATGAATGTAAAGCTGCACAGTAAGTAACAGAAAAAAAAAAAACATCTCTATAAAAATAAAATTTTATGAAGATTTTCAATCTTCTTCAATCACTCATTGAATTCAACAAAATCATCTTTTTTTATACATACAGGATCAAACATTTTGTCCTCCAAATCCTAAATTACTTTTTTAACAAATTTCTAAAAAAAATTGCTCTTTTTTTCTACTGTTAATATATTATTTCATTGCTTGTTATGGATGAAAATCAAACATACTCCAATTCCTCTCTCTATCTCTCTCTCTCTCTCTCTCTCTCTCACATGCAGAGACCACAGACACTTTGTCACTTAAAATTTTGATTGCAAATTTTTGCAATTCTGGGATTTTAGACCCATTAAAGAAAAACTCCACCAAACACATTATTATGCTGACATTTCTTTTGCAACAAGGAAAAAACAAAGACTTTTTTGTTGGGGGGGCAATTTCTCTAAAAGGAAGGAGCCTGACCTTTTGTAATGATTTCTGAACTCTTTCTATTATGTGCAGAATCAATGCACATAGCAGAAACAAAGGAATTTATGTGTCACTTTGGTAAAATCCAGACCAAAAGCTTAATTAAAACATTGTTACATGCCTATCCACAAGTTTCAGTTTTCTAGGCAAGTGGGAAATAATTTTCCAAAAAGGTTGCATCTAGTCGGTGTTTTTTTTTTCCCTTCAATTTTTTGATTTCCAAATTTTGGCAAAAATTTTTTTCAAAATTTTAGCAAAATAATTTGAACTTACACTAAAAAAAAAAATTCCCAATTTTTTTCCCAAAAAATCATGAAGTGGTGAAAATCTGCAAAAAAAATAAAATTCCTTGGGACTCACATCCATGTTGTAGTTTGTGGTTTGGTGACTAATTGGTTATACAACATTAGTACTAGGTTCATTTTACAACATTGATATTAAACAATATTTGATCTTGGGCTATGTGTAGTGTAGGTAGAATTGAACCTCATTTTCAAACAAGATTGGCTTTGGAATTCTACTTGTAAACATCAAATTAATGTGAAGGCTTGAGATTTTTGAAAAGAATCTTGCTTAGAATTGCATTGTGTACCAAAGGTTCCATCAAATTTGATAAATAACCAAAATTGAAATCAAAAAGTTCAAAATTTGTTTTTGTTTTTTTGTAATGTTTTATTTTGTTTTGGTTTGCTTGGCTCCTCTTGTGTTGTTGCTCTGCTGTTCAATTCCTCTTGCAGTGTTGCTATTCAACTTATCTTCTAGCTTTTCATGCTTTTTGTTTGCTTGCTTTTCTTACATTGCTACTACTTGGTTCTTCGTTTGCTATTACTCCATTCTGTTTATTTTGGTTGGGTTCTTCTTGTTATGCTACTTGATTCCTTTTGTTGCTGGTTGGTTCTTCTTATTGTTGCTTAATTTTTACAACAAACCCACCAAATATTAAGCATTGTAAGATCTCAAATTGAGATAGAAATTTTTTTTAAAAAAAATTAACATATCAACTAGTTTTTTTAAATGTTTACAAATTGGAGAAGTTGACATTTGTGAATAAGAATTGGTTTTATGATTCAAGAGTTGGTTGCAAATCATCTTTTAATTTGGTGCAGAATTTGATGCAGTTAATTGAAAGGACCTAATGTTAAAAGAATCATTTGAATAGTTTGAAAAATTCATTTCAGGGAATGAATTTATGAACATATGAAATTATGGAAGAAAAAAAAATTTATATATTTTTTCATTCTTTGTTATTTTTACTATTTTTTGGTAATTTTTGTAATGAAAAATCATTTTTCTGAAAGTAATTGAACTTTTGACAACTTACTAATTAGTGAAAACTGCCTAAAACTTGTTAGTATTAGTGTAGGAAGGTTTTTGGAACCAAGGGCCAATGGGTAAGAGCAGGGCATATGCATACCTTTGGTTAGTGGTTTTTAATAATCAAAATAATTGGTTTTGACCTTTGATCAACAATTTTTTTAATTAAAAAACTGGTTTTGTCGAGTGTCATCCATTCCTTGATTTTGAAAGGAACCTCTGGTTCTAGACTTTTTTATTTTAAAAAAATTGATAGAAGTTTTGGTATGAGTTTCAAAACAATTTTGCGAATTTGTAAAACCTCCAATTTTGCAAACTTCCCCAAAAACTCAGAACTCAATTCAACTTAACACCAAGTTCAGTTTCATTTACCATGCACCCAACTAAAACAAATAAGTTACCTTATAAGTGCCCCGGATTTATAATGGGGTTATTAGTCTAAGTTGAAAATGGTGACAAACTGCTTTGAAAATAAAGATTTCATTGAGAAGATTCAGGAAGGTTTAGTTTTTCTCTTTTAAGTTTTGGGGTTTGTTCCTAATGTGTTCCCATCAAGTTCACAAGATGTTCCCATTAGGTTCCCAAAATGTTTCCATATTTTTCATGAAAGAATTAGCAAAGAACCAAGAGGTCAAAGTGAGTTCATTTGATTGGAGCATTGGTGATGGTCCGATCAAATGAAAGTTGGGGGGAATCTAGTGTTTCTTTTTCAAACATTTTGGGACTTGGATAGGTTGAGCTCTCCATGCTTTTGTTCCTTTAATTTTAGATTTCAAAGAAATAATGGAAACCTCCACTTGACACACCCATAGTTATGAATATCACTAAATATAGACAAGAAATGAGTAAGACATGCATTAATATTTAATGATGGTGATTTTCCCTTAATGATAACTTAGTTCATTGAATTATAGTCACAAAATAGGCCAAGTTTTATCTTGGGACTAAATCAAAAGATGATGACACAACTCTTTCATCATTTTGTTTAGTGATATAGCATGCACCCACCATTAGGTCACAATTCATTGCTAGATGTATAAGGTTTGCCAAAAGTTGAATTGTCACAACATAAAATTCATGGTTGATTATTACAATTTAAAAGAGCCTTCTACTTATATAGCTAGAGCATCTGAACTTGTTTCAAATGGGACAAAAACCTTGTCTAGGTTCCGGTTTTAGTTTCAACAAAAGCAGATTTTAGAGTAGAGATCCAACCAAATCTGATTGGGGCAAAAGTTCAAACCTCTGGTTAAGATACCCACAAACCTAACCTAAAACCCATGACCTACCCAATAACCCAATGACCTACTTGGCACCATTAGTCAACATGGGTTAGAGTTTATTTGGTGGATTTTCAGATCATGACAAAACAAGTCAATGTGGGAATGGTACAAAGGACTTTTTTTTTTGGTAAAAATGGGCCCAAGTCGCCACATTATGATGAAAACACTTGTGAAGTCCTTGCAGACAATAATAATAGGTTCCAAAAGGCAGCCAAAATACATATAGAAGGAATCCTAAAATGTTCTACTTTCTTCTATGACCTCAGTACCCAAATTTGGCCAAGTCCTGTGCAAATGATGGCCAACCCACCGACCTCACAAAGTTTGAACTAAAAAACACTTGGTCGAAGTAAGCAACCATAGACAAGAGGAATGAGCCAAATTTTGGGTAGAAGTCTGCCAGCCAAGGAGAAAAATTTGTTGAAGATCCCCCTTTTTGTTTTGACAACCTCCAGGAACTCATTGTCTTCAGACTTGTTTTCCTCAAAGAAGAGAGAGACAACTTTTGCACCCTTTATTTTTTCCACAAAAAAAAACCCCTTTGTACACTTAGCACTGGATTCTTTTTTTTCTTTTTTTGTTTGGGTCGCCTACCGACCGAAAATTCACCCAAAAAAAGTTAGCACTGTCAGAAAACAATAAGTCAACAAAGTTTGTGACCAGATGTGTTTGTGATCCCAACAGCCTAATCAAAATATGTCCTAAGTTTATTTAGCTAGTATTGAATAATTGCAAACAAGTAAATACTATGAGAGAGACTGACTATAAGTCAACAGTGTTTGTGACCGGTTGTGTTTGTGATCCCAACAGCCTAATCAAAATATGTCCTAAGTTTCTTTAGCTAGTATTGAATAATTGCAAACAAGTAAATACTCTGAGAGAAACTGACTATAAGACAACACTGTTTGTGACCAGATGTGTTTGTGATCCCAACAGCCTAATCAAAATATGTTCTAAGTTTATTTAGCTAGTATTGCATAATTGCAAACAAGTAAACACTATGAGAGAAACTGACTATAAGACAACAGTGTTTGTGACCAGATGTGTTTGTGATCCCAACAGCCTAATGAAAATATGTCCTAAGTTTATTTACCTAGTATTGAGTAATTGAAAACTTATTAATTCGTGGGAGGCATGCATTTGGTATGCATTTCTCGTAAGCATTTTGTATGCAACCTTGAATCTTGATGTCTGCAATGGATGCAGCTTCGAGACAAAAAAATTTCTTCTTCTTCTTCTTCTTCTTATTTTCTGTTTTGAAAGCTCTGCAGATCTGCTACAAGAATCTTCTTTGCTTCGCCATCAGCTTGTGAATCTCCTGCTGTTGTTGTATGAGCTTTTTTCCTTTTTTTTTTTTTTTCTTGTTTTGTGGAGCGACTGTCTGATCGCTACTTATACTAGAACTTGCACATTGAATAGTGCAGGTCCAACGGCTTAGAAGAACATCATGGAGCAGCTGGTGCGGAAGCTTGAAGTAACGATCATTTCAGCGCAAGATCTGAAGGACGTGAGTCACTATGGGAAGATGACCACGTTTGCAGTCGCGTGGGTAGACCCAAGCAAGAAGCTCGCCACACCAGTAGACTCCAAGAATCATGTGAACCCTACTTGGAATACGAGGATCATACTGATTGTCAAAGAAGTGGTTCTTCAGCAGCAGCAACAGAACGTGAAGCTCACGGTTGACATTTATAACAAATCCTCCGGCGGCTCCGATGACCTTGTGGGATCCTGCTCAGTGCCACTTTCTCAGCTGAAAAACAGCGAAGGAGCAGGTGCAGATCATGCACAGATCATGTCTCTTAGGGTACGTATACATATCCTCCGCGGCTGATGGAGTCTTTCTTTCCTAATAGGTGTGTACATATATGAGTTCATGAGCTCTTGCACTCCTGCTCTTTGCCAGGATCATTGATCTATAACCATAATTTTGTTGTGCACGATTTTATACATGTGTCCACAGGTTTACAGACGTTCAGGACGCATTCAAGGGATATTGAGCCTTTCTCTCAAGCTTGGAGACGTAATGCAACCTCGTCCAATGCATCCGGGGCAATCTATCTCAGGCCGGCCATCTGTGCCAAGGCCTCAGGCATCTATGCCAGGCCGGACATTTGTGCAAAGGCCTCAGGTATCTATGCCAAGGCCTGCATCTGTGCCAAGGCCATCTGCAGCCCTACCCTTGCAACCAAACGCAGCGGTCATGAACAGTCGATACCGACCACGGTATCCCAGTACCCAACCCCCACAATGTAGTAATCCGCCGCCAGTTGCAAGTGCAGGTCCATATGCCAACGTTCGCCCGAGTCGGCCTCCCGCCCGTGCAGGCTCATCAGTTTCGCTTGTCACGAGTTTAGAGCGCTTGGCAGTTGATACAGTAACTGCGGCACTCGGTGCTGCCGCCGGACATCCTTCAGCTTCAAATCGACTCGGTGCAGGTAGCGGTGGTGGATACCAAGGATTTGCAGCTGGCACTAGTGGTGGGTACTACGGATTTGGAGGGGGTGCACCACAAGGGTTTGGAGGTGGTGCAGGGCAAGATCAAGGATTTGCAGGCACTGGTGGGTATCAAGGATTTGGAGGGGGTGCACAACAAGGGTTTGGAGGGGGCACGGGGCAAGATCAAGGATTTGTAGGCACTGATGGACAGCAAGGATTTGTAGGTGTTGCTGCTGGATCAGGTGCTGGTGCTGGTTTTGGTGATGATTATGGTAGTGCTGGTTTTGGTGTTGATGTTGGTGGTGGTTTTGGTGATTATGGTGGTGCTGGTGGTGGTTTTGGTGTTGATGTTGGTGGTGGTTTTGATGATTATGGTGGTGCTGCTGGTTTTGATGCTTATGGTGGTGTTGCTGGTTTTGGTTTTGATGCCAGTGCTGATTTTGGTGTTGATGTTGGTGCTGGTTTTGATGTTTATGGTGATGGTGGTTTTGGTGTTGATGCTGGTGCTGGTTTTAGTGTTGATGCTGGTATTGATCTTGGTGGTGGTTGTGGTGGTTTTGGATGTGCTTGTGGTGGTGGTGGTTGTGGAGGTGGCAGTGGATTTGGGGGTGGATGTGGTGGTTGTTGATGCAATGGATGTAAAATTCACAAAAGAAAAAAGCTCAATATTCAATAACCTATTTTTTGTACAAAGGTGTAAAGTGGGAGATGTATCATTTTCTCAAATTCCCCCCCTCATCTAGAGAAATTTCATGATGTTACAAGGTTTGTCATAACTTTTGATGCAAGATGCTGAAAACATAGTAGAAGCTGATCAGGCCTAATGTGTATAGTCAGTATGGAGGCATGCTGGATGTAATGTCAGTTAAGTTTCCTTTGGGTGTTACCAAGGGAAACTGTTCCATCCATAGACAATCTACAAAACAAGAATCAAGAAGCAATTGTATTTAATGAACTAGAATTCTAAATTTTGTGGGCTTTTCAGCAAGCCTCAATTTAAGCTAAGTTACCATGATAGAACAGCTTAACTTTTATCCAACTTGAGGCAGTTTAAACCCAATTTCAGGAACCAACTATGAGGTGGTTCAAGGAGTGAGAACCAATTTTAGCTTTGTCAACTCTGCCATGGGTTGCTGAAATATGTTTTTTAAGTACCTTAGGGTTGTAAAGCAAGAAACAATGGAAGTTAGCAAGACTAGAAGTGGGAATATCTTTTGGATTTGCAGAGGACAGGGACTCCTCAAGACTATTAAGGTAATTCTAACCTGAGAGCCATATATCAGGTGCCAATTAGTTCAAGTTGTTTGCAGCATGTTTGGTTCAAAAGGAGTTGCTTTGCTTGCGTGCCCAAATGGTTTGAGAACAGGTTTTAATAAATCCTTGAATGAAGCCTTAGTGGCTGACAAGTTGATAAATGCATTAGGTTTATTGAAGCTATTTTGGATCTGAAACTGAAGGAGCTAGATTAAAAATTCTGGGTTATGTATTAAAAAGACGAGATTTAAAGGTATTACCTACTCTTCGACTCAAATCATCCATACATTCCCTTGCAAAAAGGAACTGAACAAGTATGAAACAATTGTTGACATGTTTGTCCTACTCATGACTTACAAAATGTTTTTCCATGTCTTCTTTCCTTTCTCTTTACATGTCCCTGCTCTGTTCCTCTCACTTGCTCTGGTTCTTCTCTATCACAATCCCGAATTCACTTCTTGTATGTTTCAATCCTCTAAATTTTGCTCATTCTGGGTATCCACTTCCCTTCATGTGTGTGTAAACTTGAGTTGTAAAAAGAGTATTCTGTCACAAATTCCCTGTTCTTTAGAGAAAAAAATCATTAGAAAATGAAAAAGATTCCTAAAAACCTCAAAGAATCACCACAATTGCCTACAATATGAAAGGGTGCTCAAGATTTTATACTTTCATATTTTGAATATTGCCAAATTTGGCTAAATATTACTTATGGACTATTGCCACTTGAGCAACATCACAAAATTGAAAAATAAAAAACAAAAAATTGCACACAAGCTTCACAAAGCAAGCCCAGAACATAAAGAGATTGCATAGAAGTCACAAAATATGTTCATGAAAGAAATTTACACAAGAATTGTCAAGACCATCGTGGTTTTGAGATGTCAAATTCCCACATAACTAAACAACATAACAATAGTGTGATTTTGTTAAATTTTATCTCTCATTTATGGAGGGTGATATAAGTCTAATATACTATCAAAATGTAGAATTGGAGAAATATTGCCACTACTTGTAGGGCCTCAGGAGTGAGGGATATACAATAAGTAATACAAAAAAAATTGAGAAGTTTTAATATAATAAAAAAAAGTAACAAATATGTTTGAAATTGGTTGAAGAATATATGATGCTCAACAAACTCTTACATTAAAATTTTGATATATTATGATTATATATTTTAAATTTGAAAATACATAAGTACATTCAAAGTTTGTATTGAACAAAAAAGGTAGAAAAGCCCCAATATTTCACTTTTTGAAACTAATGTTGTAATAACTAACATCTACTTGCATTTACTTGCACTTTTTAAATTTTATTTGAGTGCATATATTAAAACATGTTTTTCTCAATATCATTGTCATAAAATCAAAAAATGTGTTCATGTTGATCATTAAATAAATGATATTTTAAATTTAATACATCAAGAATTATTTTATGATTATTTTCCACTTATGTTTAAAGATCAAGATGCATTTACTTGATCTTGCTTTCACTCATGGACCAAGCCCTAGTAGGATTCAACTACAAACTAACAAAATGACAACTTGCCATGTACCTTAGTGGAATGGGCCATTCCATCATAGTACATTTATTAAATTGTTACTATTAACCATGTGGTTTATTGTATGTAGGATGGAACAAACACTTATAGTAACATGTGGAAATTGAAACCATACATTCCTAAGAGTTGACACAAATTGGAAAGGTGAAATTGAACTATTAAGAGCCATTTCAACCATAATCAGTGCTTTTTTTATACATTCATAAGCCTCATAATTTCAACCATAATCAGTGCTTTTTTTATACATTCATAAGCCTCATAAATTAAGTTAATGTTGAAAATGTGTGTTGTATTTGTACAAAAATGTTTTCAATATATCAATCTAGTTTTTGGATAACTTTGAAAGTAATTCCATAAATATATTTTGAAAATTCATCATTCTTAAAAGTCCATAGCCAATATATTTCATGCTTAAAAAACATTGTGAAATAGTGTAAAAAAGTGTGAACAAAATAATAAAAACCAATATGCCACTTTGGGCAATGGCTTTTTAATTGCTTAAAAAGCAATGGGAATGCTTGTTAAGAAGAGGTGGCAAACTGTGATTAGTTATAAAAGGTGATGGATTAGAAGTCCATGATTTTTACAATGGCAAAAAATTCTCATTTTATTTGTCATAATATATTATATTATTATGTAAAGGTGTGAATAATTATTGTACATGATCATATCATTTTGAAGGCATTTCAAGTCTTTTAAAAAATGAACAAATGAACAAATGCAATGGTTGCATTTACAAGGGCTCCTATTAGTTTGAATGCACCCAAAAGCACTATTTAAACATTATTTCAATGCAATTTGACCAATGTCATGTTATCATATCAACTTATTGTGACTATTCATGAGCTCTTTCAAAAGCATTAGCAATTCCTTTTACCATGTTTTTACCCATCTAATCAATGTTTATTTTTCAAATGTTGGATTTAGCAAAAATGACAATTTTTGCTTTTAAAACACATTTTACATTGGTAAACACATTTTTCCAAGTATTTTCCCAAATTGTTTTTGAAAAGTAGTCAAAATTCACCACCCAAAAAAATCATTGATCAAAAGTTGCCCACTCTTAAATTCAAATGATTTCAAATTACAATTTTAATAAAACAAAAATATCATCACGCGCCCAACCACCGTGGTCTAAGAACATAGAGAAGAAATAACGTAGTAAAATCTGAGTGTGTCGATCAAATGACCCACAAAAGGAAATACCAGCACTG
>Ga0116231_10008554_pt1 | contig 17898 bp, 17 predicted proteins | sample S1TSphgellanicum_2_FD_89695 | JGI IMG/M metagenome (GOLD analysis project Ga0116231, IMG submission 89695) | Host-associated microbial communities from peat moss isolated from Minnesota, USA - S1T2_Fd - Sphagnum magellanicum MG | ecosystem: Host-associated > Plants > Peat moss > Unclassified...
GAAAGTACGAGGAAGCAGAATCTTTCTCGCTCAAATCCTTAGAACTGAGACACAAGCGACTAAGAGAAGAGCATCCTGATGTTGCTAACTGTTACGACAACCTGGCTTTAGTCTACCATTCGCAAGGAAAGTACGAGAAAGCAGAATCTTTCTATCTTCAATCTTTAGAACTAAGGCGTAAGCTACTAGGAGAAGAGCATCCTAATGTTGCTATCAGTTACTTAAACCTAGCTTTACTCTACCATTCGCAAGGAAGGTACGAGGAAGGAGAATTTTTCTTTCGCCTAACCTTTGAGTCTATCTGGAAAAGAGTAGGAGATTGAATAACAAGAAATAAGTTGTCTAATCACAGTACCTTGGCCAAAATAACAATCTAGAAAAATTTCGGCAAAATTGGGTAAAACGACCGTTAAACAAGCATTTAAGCTTAAAAAGCTGCTTGAAATTTCAAACTCTTATGTGGTAGCCTTTATATTTAAAAAAAATTTATTTGCATATCCCGAAAAAAATTTTTAGGTCTCAATGTTTTTGCCAAATCTCAGACAAAAGATAGTGGAACTGAAAAACCTAGCCGACTGTTGAGCAGTCAGAGTGTTATCAAATCACCCTTGTAAATTGGCGAGCGACACTTTTTCCACAGTTGCTACTTATCTCATGAGCAAGTAAATCAGACTTGGCTTTCAAAAACTAGTTTATTAACATATCCTCATATCTTCTCACCAAATTATTCCTTTTTTGTCAATCAAATTAGGTAACTTATTTTTATGCAACTCCTTTAAATTCCCCCTTGTTTTTATGTTCATATATGCAAATCTTATAATATACTACGCTAAGCTGATTATCTTACCGTATTTTCTGGTCAAGAAATCAAATTTTAGATCGTATGAGTAAGGTTCTTGATAGCAAGAAGTTGGTACTTGGGCATTGCTTCATACAATTTAAGCAACATAAAATTGCGATAAACACTTAAGTAATGATTGTTGAATTTAAGGGCATTCTGACACATAGATCGTAACATCTGCCGCTCTACTTCTCCATCAGAGATTAGATAGTACCAAAGATTTCGATACTGTTCATATATCTGCTCAACTAGAAGTGTTCATCGATCATTGATATGTGTTTTATGTAACTGAACAGCTTCTCTCTTGCTGCTGAATCAAATATCTACTTCTCGTTTTCGACTACCAGTTTTAGCTGCTGGAATTAAAGGTTCGATTAGTTTCTACTGTTCTTTAGTTAGGTTACTATTGAAATATTACTCAATTTCATCAAATAGGCCAACAACTCAGGAGTCCACTTACCTACTACGTTCCGCTTAACAAAATCATTCAGATTTAAAACAACCGAGGAGAAAGCTATGACCATTATCACAATAGATGATGAACTAATTAATGAAATTATCGCAGTTAGTCACTACGAAAATCCACAGGAAGCAGTGATTAAAATATTATCCAATTACTTGCAGCAACAAAAAAAAGAACTACCTTTATTTGAGCGACTACGTTTTATAGACAACGAATCAGACGAAGATGATATTGCCTCATTGTTTGAACGTGATAGAGACACAGGTAGGAATACTGAACTATGACTTATATAATTGACACCTGTGTCATGTCTGAATTTGTCAAAAAAACTCCCAACCTCCAAGTTAGTCAATGGTTTAATCAGCAACCGATTGAACAACTATTTTTAAGTAGTATTACCATCGCTGAAATTAAAAAAGGGATTTATAAAATCCAAGACTCACAACCTGAACGATATCAAAAACTAAAAATATGGCTGCAAAAAGTAGAAATTGAATTTTCTTCTCATATTTTACCGATAAATGATGATATTTTAGATAGCTGGGCGAAATTTTGTGCAAATGCCGAATTAAAAGGTAAAAAATTAGCTTTAATGGATAGTCTGATTGCCGCAACAGCACATCATCATAAATTGACTTTAGTTACCCGCAATGTTGATGATTTTAAAATGACACCAGTTACAATTATTAATCCTTACAGTCTTGTGTAAATTATTACTACCTGTAGCGAACTGTCACTTCAAAAACTGTTCCTCCCCAATCATAACAAATTATTCCTTTTTTGTCAATCAAATAAGTTACTTATTTGATTGACAACTCTTTTAAATTCCCTCTTGTTTTTTATGTTCATATATGCAAATCTCATAATATACTACACTAAGCTGATTAGCTTACCGTATTTTCTGGTCAAGAAATCAAATTTTAGATCGTATTATGCGGTTCTGGAAATCTATATTTGAGCTAATCTATAGGATTTGGACTCCTGTTTATCGCAATTGAGGTATAGTCCCTTGCTGTTTTCATGGTCCAAATATTTAATCCTGATTGTCCCCAAAATTAACTTCCATAACAACTATTTTCATTTAACAGAGGGTTAATGAGCAGATCCAAGCAATTAAAACTAGGGGCGTTTATGCGCCCTGTCAGTATACACACTGGCGCTTGGCGCTATCCTGGAGCTTTACCTGACGCTAATTTTAACTTCCCGGCGCTGAAAGGATTCATCCAAAAGCTAGAGCAGGGAAAGTTTGATGCCTTCTTTATGGCAGATCACTTGGCTGTGTTAAATATGCCTATTGATGCTTTAAAACGCAGCCATACCGTTACATCCTTTGAGCCTTTCACCCTGCTTTCCGCTCTCGCTAGTGTCACCGAACACATTGGTCTGGTAGCGACTGCTTCCACAACCTATGACGAAGCTTACCATATTGCTCGTCGCTTTGCCTCTCTCGACCATATCAGTGGCGGTCGGGCTGGTTGGAATATAGTCACTACAGCCAATCCAGACGCAGCGCTTAACTTCGGATTGGAGGAGGAAATAGAGCATGATGAACGTTACGCACGCGCTAGAGAATTCTACGATGTTGTTACAGGGCTTTGGGATTCCTTTGCTGATGATGCATTTATTCGTGAAGTAGAATCAGGAATTTATTTTGATCCCAAAAAAATTCACGTTCTCAATCATCGAGGAAAATATCTTTCTGTACGGGGTCCGTTGAACATCGCTAGACCTGTCCAGGGTTGGCCTGTGATAGTCCAAGCTGGAGCTTCTGAAGCTGGTCGTCAGCTAGCTGCTGCTACCGCAGAGGTCGTATTTGCATCAGCTAGTAACCTGGAAGTAGGTAAGGAATTCTTTGCCGACATTAAGCGTCGCGCACAGGCGATAGGTCGCGATCCCCAAAGTATCAAAATTCTTCCGGGTGCTTTGGTAATTGTGGGTGAAACTGTCGCTCAAGCTTATGCTAAACGCGCTCATTTGGATAGCTTGGTACATTATGACAGTGGTATCGCTAGTCTGAATAGTGCGCTTGGCTATGATGTTTCGGGTTTCGATCCAGATGGATTTTTGCCAGAAATCCCATCGAGTAATGCTGGTCACACCTCACGACAACGAGTATTAGCTTTGGCGGAACGTGAGAAACTGACCATTCGCCAATTGGCACAACGTGTCGGTAGTTATGGCGGACTCACTTTCATCGGTACACCACAAGCGATCGCCGACGAGATGGAGAAATGGCTGGTTGAGGAGGGATCGGACGGCTTCAACATCATGTTTCCTTTTCTACCTCAAGGGCTGGATGATTTTGTGGACTTGGTTGTGCCAGAACTCCAACGGCGGGGGATTTTCCGCCATGAGTACGAAGGCAAGACACTCCGTGAAAATCTCGGATTGGTGCGCCCCGTCAACCGTTTTTTCCAGACTGCATCTGCGTCTGTTAGCTAAGGGTAAACCCAGATTAAAGTGAACTTAATAGGAGAGAAAAAATTGCTAAAAACAATTTATGGCGAAAACGAATTACAACTAACAACACAGGTGCTGGTAATTGGTGGTGGTCCTGCTGCAGCATGGGCAGCATGGGCAGCAGCATCCCAAGGTGTTGAAGTAATCATTGTTGATAAAGGTTTTCTAGGTACAAGTGGTGCTGCTGCTGCCAGTGGTAACGGTATTATGGCTCCTTCTCCAGAGAATTGGGAGAAAGTTTTATGGGATCGTTATCAGTCAGGAAAAAACCTAGCTAACTTACGTTGGATCGAGCGTGTTATTGAAAAAACTTGGCTGAGTTTACCTTTAGTGGAAGAGTGGGGGTATCGTTTCCCTAAAGAAAATGGAGAATCTGTACGTCAGAGTTACTACGGTCCTGAATATATGCGGGTAATGCGGAAAAACCTTTTGCGTGTAGGTGTTCAAGTTCTTGACCAAAGTCCGGCTCTAGAGCTTTTATTGGCTGAGGATGGTTCAGTCGCTGGCGCGAGAGGTGTACAACGGCAAAATCATCGTACTTATACTGTTCGTGCAGGTGCCGTAGTCTTAGCCAATGGTGGTTGTGCCTTTTTGAGCAAAGCGCTAGGTTGTAATACTAATACGGGTGATGGACTGCTCATGGCAGTCGAAGCTGGTGCCGAACTCTCTAGTATGGAGGCTTCTAATCACTATGCTATCTCAACTGGGTTTAATGCCACAGTGACAAGAGGTGTTCCTTTTATCTGGGCTACTTATACTGATGAGGCTGGTAATAATCTTGGTAGCGGCTATATAAATGGTCGTCGAGATCCATCCTTTCTTCCCAAAGCTCTCCTCAAAGGACCGGTCTATGCCCGTTTAGACAGAGCTACGGAAGAAGTCAAGTCAGTGATTGAAAAGTCGCACTTCATTGCTTTTCTACCCTATAAAAAAGCTGGTATTGACCCCTATACAGAAAGAGTCCCTGTAACAATGGTTCTAGAAGGTACAGTTCGTGGTACGGGTGGGATTCGGATTGTGGATGATAGTTGCGGTACGAAGGTTCCTGGACTTTATGCTGCGGGTGATGCAGCATCGCGGGAATTATTAGCGGGGTTAGCTTCTGGTGGTGGTGGACCTAATGCCGCTTGGGCTATCTCGACAGGACAATGGGCGGGGGTTGGAGCAGCGGTTTTTGCTAAAAGTTTGGGTACACATGTCCATCAACGGGTTGTACATCCTACTGGTCAAGTTGGTTTGCGATGGCACTCCTTTGGTGAAACATTCGATAGTGAGGCGATCGTCCGCGATGTGCAAGCGGAAGTATTCCCATTAGAGAAGAATTATTTACGTTCCGAGCAAGGGCTTGTAAATTCTCTGACTGCTTTAGAGAGCCTATGGAAGCAAGTACAATCTAATCCAAAACAAGATACAGTAAGAGATGTGGAATTTTCTCGGCGAGCAGCTTCCCTAACAGCAGTAGCACGATGGTCATATTTTAGTGCTTTAAATCGTAGAGAAACGCGCAGTGAACATATTCGGGTGGATTATCCTCAAACCGATCCAGACCAGCGTTATTATCAAGCAACAGGGGGCTTAGAAAAACTCTGGGTGAGGCGTGATTGGATAAGAGACGAAATCGCTATCCCACCAGTATTAACAACTCAAGCCGCAGCTTAATTCCCCAATATAGAAAAGTTTTAGCAGGAGCTTAACAGGAGCATTATTATGATCGAGCTTGTCAGTGATAAACTCTGTATCAGTTGTAACTTGTGTGTTCAAGTTTGTCCTACCAATGTTTTTGATCCCGTACCAGATCAGGCACCCATAATTGCCCGTAAGGAAGACTGTCAAACTTGTTTCATGTGTGAGGCCTATTGTCCTGTGGATGCGCTCTATGTTGCACCTCAGTCTCATACAGAAGTTGAAGTCAATGAAGATGATTTAATTGCCAGTGGTATTATGGGGGAATATCGTCGTACCCTGGGTTGGGGATATGGCAGAAAAAACAATAGTGAATTAGACACTGCTCATAAGCTCCGCCAATTGATGCGCCCCAATCAAAGTTAAATATACCCGAATAGGGAGCTTTCCTATTGACTCCCTAACGGCTCGATCAAGGATTAGCAACTTGCCAATCCTTGATCTCAAAATCAGACTTTAGCAATTTTTGGCTAGATAAAAATTGTTTCGTCGAGTTTAAAAGTTTCAAACCTTCTGATGTAAAAGGCTGTGATGGATAATCTTCAATTGGATATGACTGTTTAATCACTTCTACCGGGATATTACCACTATCCTGAGCAGCAAAGTGATAGAACTCTTCTGGTTTACTTCTCATATCTGCTACAGTTTGTTGCCTAATTTCATTCCATTTTTTGGGTAATTCCGGCTGTTGACTGAGCATCTGTTCCGTGATAATACTAACTCCGGTTCCTAATAATTCTGGATGATCTTTACCTTGGTCAATTACTGTAAATCCTTTGTTAACCATTGTTGGTCCGGCAATAATCGCAAATGGATAAGCTGCTATATCTCCATTTTCTAGTGCTTCTACTGCCTCGGATGGTTGCATTTGGACTAGTTTGACATTATTAATTAATCCTTTTTGTTGTAGTAATCCCATTAAGTATCGATGGGGATAAGTACCTTTTGCTACCCCTATTTTTTTATCTTTGAGTTCTACAACTGATTTTAGACCATCTTTTTTAATGATTAGCCAGGTATTTTGTCCTAATTTTGTCTGATTAATCAATCGAGTTTTTAGACCTGCTGCTCTACCAACTAAAGCTGGAGTGTCTCCATATAAGCCAATATCTAATTGATTACTTGATAAGGCTTCATTTAGGGCTGGACCTCCAATAAAAGGGAAAAATTTAACTTCTGTGATACCCAGACTTTTGAGTCTGGGAATGAGTGTTCCTTTATTCGCAGCCCAACCTTCAGGACCAATGGGTAATTTGCTCCCAGAACTAATAAAACCAACTCGCAGAGTAAACGTTTTTGGTGCTGTTGTACCTGATTTACCATCTGCTAAAGTATTGATATTATTCGGCTGAGTACTACAACTAGTAAGACTGAGCAAAGCTGCAAAAAGAGTAAATATATTAAATATAATATTTGATGGGTATTTTCGATACTTAACTAATTTTAGATTAAATTTGTGGAATTGATGCATTGTTTTCTCCTTGGTTTTCTGAACATTTTATAAGAAACTTAAATTAAAATACAACATATCTATCTACTTGTTGTATAATAAATCAAAATTGTTCAAAACACCAAATAATTATTTTTATAGCTTTGGCTATTAACCCACTTCTATCAAGCAATAAAAGCATGTTTTATGGATTGATTGAACGAGAGCTATTAAAAGGAACAGGTTGGTTTCCTAGACAAGAAATTGAGTTACCGTTACATATACAAATGTTGGTGGATCAAGCGGAAAAAAGTCCCCTTACTGAAGAATTACCCAATAAATTAGATACTCAGGAAACTCAGGAATATATTGGTTTGAGGTTTTTATATGGGCTAATAAATAAGATTTTCTATAGGAGTCATATTTGATTTCTGAATAAAGTCTCAGTAAAAAAGCTGAATTCGCCCTCATACCCAAGGGGATGAGGGCTGATTTGAAAATCAGCTTACTCCTTCTAGAATTAGAAAAGTACTATGAAAGTACAGGTTGTGCTGAGAACTGCTCAACTTTCTGTTGGAAGACAGTTGGTACTCCTGAGTTAAAGACTTCACCTTGAACGACTTGTGAACGGAAACCATCTACTCCAACTGGCACATCACCTGTGATAGTTGTGCGATAAAGCAGACGCTCAACATCCAGATGGTCCAAATCTTGAGGAGCTAGATGTACCGTGGCGCGGTTATCCCAAAAGGCTATGTCACCGTTGTTCCAGCGAAAACGTGTAGTATAAGCAGGTTTGGTGACCTGTTTGAAAAATAACTCCAGCAGTAAATCGCTTTCTTGGCGTGACAAGCCTTCAATTCGTGAAGTAAAGCCAGGATTGACGAACAAAGCACGCTCGCCTGTTTCAGGATGAACGCGTACTACTGGATGGATAGAAACTAGTGGATTAACTGCAATGCGCTGGGCAAATTTACCATTCTCAGGATAGTGTAAACCTCCGTTGAATCTGTGTTCGGCTTTTAAAGTATTCGCTAGTTCTTTTATTGGTTCTGATAGACCTTCATAAGCTGCAACCAAATTACTCCAATGAGTATCACCGCCGAAACTAGGAACATTAACCGCACGCAAAACAGATGCTGCAGGAGGATTGATCGCCGCTGTTACATCAGTATGCCAGGGTCCGCCACTCCGAAAACCATATTCTCTTTGATAGAGTTTACGGTCTACAGGTTTGAGCTGGGGAAACCCTGGAACTGGTTCAGGTTCGCCCAATGGATGGGCGAAGGTTACTTCACCAAAACTAGCAGTGAACGCAACCTGCGCTGCATGGTCGATATTCTGACCGCGAAAAAATACAACTTTCCATTTGAGCAGTGCTTTACGGATTTCTTTGACTTGGTCTTCGTTCAGAGGACGAGAAAGGTCAACTCCACTAATTTCAGCACCAGTAAAACCTGATACCTGTTTAACCTCAATATGCTTGTAGCCCATGTAAATTTTTCCTTTTTTAACAGTGTAAATCTATTATACACTATCTTGATCGATTTACAGTAGTATCGGATTGTAAAATATCCAAATTACTATTTTCACCCGATCAGCTTGATCATCTTGGATGAACCAGCTAATTTCTATTTTTCAGGTTTGTCCATAATGTCTTTAGGAGTGATCGCTGCGTATTCTGCTGCTGTCAATGTGGCTGCTTGAACATTAATTGGTTTAGGTAAAAGACCGTTATGGTAAAAATAGTCAGCAACTCGTTGCTGCTCTTGAATTAAAGCTGGGGAAATCCCTCTTAAAGCATGAGTGCGCCGATTCAGGACGGTTTCTTCAATATCAAGAGGCAATTTTTGATATGGGACAATTAATTTTGCTGTCTCTGGGCGGTGGGTGTCAGCCCAGCGATAAATCTTATCGATTTCCTCAATAACTAACCGCAATAATCCAGGATTATCAATAGCAAACTGCTTGCCTCCTACATAATACCCGCCTGGAGTACCAATTCCTTGAGCATTTCTCAGAACCCTGACTTTACCGGCTTTTTCAGCTATCGCCAAATAAGGATCACCAGTTACCCATACAGGGATTTTACCGGATAAAAATGCACTACTAGATTCCACGGTGGGAATACTCGCAACTTGAATATCGCTATATTTCAAACCAACTTCTTCTAAAGCTCTGAGAATCAAATAATGGGAAGCAGATGCTTTTTGAAAAACGACTTTTTGCCCTTTGATATCTTTGAGTTGTTTAATGGGGGAATCCGCTGGTACAACGATCGCACTTCCTCTCCCAGATTCTGGAGTTTGTCGTGAACCAACAATATATACAATATTAGACCCAGCCGCTTGGGCAAAAATTGGCGGAGTTTCCCCAACCGCACCTATATCTATTTTGCCCACATTCATTGCTTCCATGAGTTGCGGGCCTTGCGCGAATTGGTACCATTCCACTTTAATACCTAAGGGTGATAAGCGTTTCTCTAAAATATGTGTGACTCGAACTAAGTCTCCAGCTTGTTGATATCCCATATGTAAAACTTTAGTTTTAATCCCAAGTCTTACAGCGCTAGCATTAGCACGATCGCTAGTGCTGCTATCGGCATTATTTTGATTTTCCTGACTACAACTGATGAGAGTTAGAGAACTGACTAGGATCAGTCCTGATATCAAGAGAATTTTTGAACGATGCCAGATTTTCCGATACTGAAGATTGTGCATATTTATATATTCTTGGCTATATTCTTGGCTTAGAGCAAACTACGATAAACCCACCGATAAACCGTATTATACTACAAGTCCGCTGATTTTAAAAGTAGAAGAGGAATTAAAGTCTTGAGAGAGAGGTAAAATCGGCTGGATAACAAAATACAATGAAGAACTTTATACCCCATGGTCTATGGGGTATTTTTGTACTACTGTTCTCACCGCAGGAGGGTAAATATAATGAGAGTGGAGTTTAAAATCTGGAAATTATCTATCGAACATATCCCCAAATACCTAGAACAAACCATCCTCAAAAACTATTCAATCCTTCCTGGTGTGTTGACTGCTCTGCTCTCCATGGGATTATGGCAAATTGGCGCTTGGCGACCTTTGGAGTTTATCGGATTTAATTTGTTATTCAATACACGTAATTATCTACCTCATCCGAGTTGGGATTCCCGAATTGCTGTAATTGGGATTGACGATGTGACATTACGCCAATATGGACAATTCCCTCTATCCCGGAATCGCTATACTCAATTATTAGAAACTCTCCAATCTTCACAGCCCGCAGCAATTGGATTCGACATTCTATTTACCGAACCCAGCGCTGAAGACGCTAAACTAGCAGAAGCCATGGCGATGAGTGGTCAAGTTGTTTTAGCGATCGCCCCCAGTCCACAACAATACATGCTCCGCCCAGTTCGGCCCTTGGAAAATGTCACAACTCAAGGACATATCGTGAGTAACGCAGATATGGATGGTATCACGCGTCAAGTATCACTTTATGATGATCAGGTTCCTGCCTTCAGTATTAAATTACTCCAAGCGTATAACACCAGTTTAGAACAGACAATTAATTCAGACAACAAACACGCTAAGAGTTCGCCGATTTCCATACCCCCACTACAATCTGGAGTAACTAACCAATCAGTTTGGATTAACTGGGTAGAACCAACTTTAGGCAAACAAAAAATTGCTACATATTCCTTTATTGATGTCATTCAAGGAAAAGTAGATAAAACCAAGCTAAGAGACAAAATCCTGTTAGTAGGGCTGACCGCAACTGGGACAAACGATACACTGAAAACTCCTTTCGAGCAAGTACCACCCACTTCTGGTATCTATCTCCATGCTGCTGTGATTGATAATCTGCTCAACCACCGACTACTGGGACGATTACCCCAACAATTAGACCTGCTACTCATCTGCGGATTTGCGATTGGTTCCAGTTTGGTTTTGACTCCTTTGAGTTTTTACCAACGGATGTTGCTGTTAGGAATATTACCTTTTATTTGGTTTGCGATCGCAGTCACAATTCTCAACACCTGCGATTTCTGGTTACCTATTGCTGCTCCTGTAGGGACTATTTTCCTATCAGGATTGACAGTTCAGTGGCGAGAACATAGAGAAAAACAACAGTTGATGAGTCTATTTGCTAGTCATGTTTCGCCAGAAACGGCTGAACTAATCTGGCGAAATCGCCAACAGATTTTGCAAAATGGTCAACTAGAAGCTAAAGAAATGATCGCCACAGTCATATTTACTGATATCCGCAGCTTTACCAGTATTTCCGAGAAAATGACCCCACGGGACTTGCTCCATTGGTTAAATACTTATCTTGGCACTATGGCTGAGTGTATTCAAAAGCATCATGGGGTAATTGATAAATATATCGGAGATGCGATTATGGCGGTTTTTGGCATTCCTCTTCCTCATACTCAAGCGGAAGAAATTGAGCAAGATGCAATTAATGCTGTGACAGCAGCGATCGCCATGCAAGAGCGATTAGCTCAGTTGAATCAGGATTTACAGCAGCAAGGATTACCCAAAATTACTGTCGGAATTGGGATTCATACTGGTCTATTAGTCGCAGGTAGCATAGGAGGGTCTCAACGGTTAAATTATTCTGTCCTGGGAGATGCTGTCAATATTGCTGCTCGTTTGGAGCAACTCAACAAAAATACCTCCCTAGATAATCCTTACGGTATCTTAGTCAGTGAAGCAACTTTCCAACTCATCAAAAAGCAGTTTAAAACCCGAAAAGCACATCAAATGCAATTACGTGGGCGTGAACAGTTGACTATGGTTTATGCAATTATTGGTTATGCGGATATGTAAAGCAGACAGTTAATTTTTGAGTTGAGTTAATTTTTGAGTTAATTTTTAACCATTTGTCAGATTTTGGACTAGTTGCGCGACTTTTTGCTCTATTTCTCCCAGAGCTTCTGATGGAATAGTTTTATCTACATCATGAACAAGCCAGTATTCAATAGTATCGGTCAGTTGGGGAAAAAGGTCGTTCATTAGAGGGCGATGCTCTGATTCATCTAGCGCAATAACTTTTATAGATGCTTGTAAATCTTGTTCAGTGACTTGTAGAGGAAAACGTTGATTATCCCCTATATCTATTGAGCGATCGGCTAAAGCCTCAAGTGTGTGTACTGAAATTTGACCAACATTTTTCCCACTTTTTCCCACTGCTAATCCCCGCGAATCGGCTTGCCAATTTAAACCGGCTTTAGATACTAAAAAATTAAACATGTGTTCTGCAAACCGACTACGGTAGTAATTACCCGTACATAAAAACAAAACTTTATTCATAGGATTTATCTAATTTACTGACCTCCCTAAGTTTATCCCTTTTTGTCACTAGGGATTCTCCGACTTTACCAAGAAGAATTTCCCCAACCCGGCGATCTCATCTGGATAAAGTAGATTTACGAGATTTACGCTTTTTCTTCCTTTTGCTCCTGGGGATCATCAAAAGTACATTCCACCTGAATCTTGAGATTAGTTTTAGCCGTACCTTTGGTAATGTAAGGAACACCAGTTTCTCCACCCATTTCCACCCCAAATTCCAGCGTTACTTTGTTAATATTGGCAACAGCAACTTTTTTAAAAGCAGCCAAAGTGTAATTCGTATAGGCAAAGATGGTATTTTGTAAAGTAGAAATATTTTTGTGGAAGTCCTCTGTTAGACTTCTAGTCGTACCTCGTTCTTCTTGATCTGTAATTGATCTGGTAATATTTACACCATGAGAGGTAATATTAGTATCTTCAGTCACTTCTACATAGATAACCGTGTTTTCGTCAAGTTGGATGGGTTTAATGTTAACAGCCATTTTTTCTCATGTGATGGGATATTGTAGTTTATAATACTTGGAAGCAGATAATCTATACAAGACCTACAGAAAACCTACAGAAAAACTTAGACAAAATATTATGAGCCGAGATGCTTTAGTTGTTGGCATTAGTACCTATGAATACAGTCGTTTAGGTAAATTAAATGCGACATCTTTAGACGCGGAAGCTGTAGCGCAGAAATTAGAGTCTAGTCCATTACCATTTCGGGTGATGCGATTACCTGGAATTAAAGACAAGCAAAGGGACACAATTAAAGTAGGGAAAACAACTGAAGTTACATTAAAAGAGCTAAAGATCGCCTTAATTAATCTCTTCAAGCCAAAAGGAGAAAGTCATGCTGACACAGCCCTATTTTACTTTTCTGGTCATGGCTTGTATGATGAATCTATGCAAAAAGGCTACCTCGCTGCGAGTGATGTCAACCCCGATCAGGAAAAATGGGGATATTCCCTCAGCGACTTGCGCGAATTAGTTCAATCTAGTCCAGTCCGCAGACAAATAATTTGGTTAGATTGCTGTCATAGTGGGAGTTTATTGGCAATTAATGAAGCTAATCCAGGGGAAAAAGCGGGTTATAGCCGTTGTTTTATCGCTGGAGCGCGGGAATTTGAACTTGCTTACGAATTAACCAGTGGTGAGCATGGAGTTTTAACGGAAGCTTTGCTTCAAGGACTCAATCCAGACAGATTATCAGGACAGTGGATTAGTACTTTGTCTCTCTCGGCTTATATTGATTCTTACGTTAAGAATAAGCGTCAAACCTATCCCCAACAATGTATATTTTTGAATGTCGGTGAACCTATCGATTTAACCAGGGGGGAAAGTACCTCAATTCCTGAAGTGGGAAAAATCCCTTTACAAGCAGATATTTGTCCTTATATGGCTTTGGAAGCTTTTGATTTTAATGAACATGGAGCAAAGTTTTTCTTTGGACGGACAGCATTAACAGATGAATTATTGAGCAAAATCTACAATGACAATTTTCTGATTGTCTTGGGAGCGTCGGGAAGTGGTAAGTCTTCGGTTGTCAGAGCGGGTTTACTCCATGAAATCAAAAAAGGGACACGCCGTTCTGGAACTGATGCTTGGGAAATTCTTCCCGTTATTAAACCAGGTGAAAGTCCTTTATATAGTTTAGCAAGTGCATTCATTCCTGAAGAAATACGCTCGAAGAAGTCAGGGGAAAGTTTAGCTAAAACCCATATTAGGGATTTAACGGAACGGGGGTCAGAAGCACTGGTTGAGCTTGTGGAGGATTATGAGAAAACAGTTGTTTTGGTGATTGACCAATTTGAGGAAGTCTTTACCTTATGTAAAGGTAGCGTTGAGAAGGAACAAGAACGGATCAAGTTTTTTGCTTGTTTGTTTGACGCATTAGATAAGTTAGGGGGTAAGTTGCGAATAGTCGCAACGATGCGGGCGGATTTTTTGGGTAAGTGTCTGGAGCAGCCTTATAGCGGTATCGCGGAACGGATTAAGGCTTGTCGGGTGGATATTACGCCAATGAATGAAACGGAATTGGAGGAGGCGATCGCCAAGCCGGCTGAATTGGTAGGTTTGCGGGTTACTCCCAAATTAGTGGAACGGATGAAATTAGCGGTAGGGAATTCGCCTGGTAGTTTACCTTTGTTACAGTATGCGTTGACGGAATTGTGGAAAGATTGGCATGAAAGTTATCAAGTAGATAATTCAATATCAAATGAACTGACTCTGGATGGCTATAATCGCATTGATGGTGTGGAGGGTGCGTTAGAGAAGCAAGCTAATCAAGTTTATGAGGATTTTGCTAATTTACCGATTAAACAGGGACTCGTACAGCGCATTTTTTTGGAACTGGTACAACCAGGGGAAGAAACAGAAGATGTCCGTAGGCGGATTCGCAAAAATGAATTGTTGAGCTATATTCATCCAGAAGTCTTGGTGGATGAGGTATTGAATAAGCTGGTTGAAGCAAGGCTTGTGGTTATAGATGAATTGAAATTGAGAGATGATACCCAGTCAGAGGTGGTGATTGATTTGGCGCATGAAGCTACAATCCGTCATTGGAAGCTGTTGCGACAATGGTTAGAGGAACATCGGAAAGCATTACCACTGATTAGGCAATTACGAGAGGAAGCAAAAAAATGGCAAATGAGAGGTAGGGAAAGTAGCAAACACTTTTTGCGGGGAGTCAGACTAGAAGAAGCTGAGGAATGTTTAACAAAATATGGGGATCTAGGTTATTTCGATGAGCGATCGCGGTATTTTATCCTTTTGAGTAAAAAGAATTGGGATGTTGAGAAAACTCATCAAACCTACGGACTAATTTACCAATCTCAAAACTTTGCATAGGAAAGCAGACTACTGCTCCTTTTAAAGAAATCCTAGACGAGTCTTAATATCTTGGACATTTATTACTGCCGCAACTAACTTATAACAATATTTTTTATTATAACCTGTAGGAATAAAAGGTTTCCCTAAGCTAATTGTTAATAAAAAATTATCAGGATCAAAATTGACAATTTCAAGTTCTTCTATTACTCGCAAGCAAGAATATGTTCCTTCATTTAAATTTTCCATTTGAGATTTCCAAATAGGATCTGTTACTGACAGATCATAAGGATTTCCATTCAATAAAAAGCTGGCCTTTATTTTCTTCTTGTTATCATAACTTATAATACTCCATTGAAGATTCTTTGGTTTTATTATAGCTAAAGAAGACTTTGAAGGTATTTCTATTAAAGAGTCATAGGATATCTTCTCATATTTATTTCCTAAAAGTTCTGGGTAATTTGAATGCTTTAGTATTAATGGATTTAATAAGCTTTGAAGTTGATCTAGCGTTGGACTACCTACTAATGTCCATTTCGCACATGGATCAATCAGCCAGTTTTCGGGTTGATGACACTCTGGACTAGGTTGAAGACATGGAATCCTTATTATTTCAAAAAGCTCTGGTTCGCATCCACTATCTAGAATATAATGTTTTCGATATAAGGTTCCATCTCCATCTTCAGATACTGGACGTAACCATCCTGAACCATCAGTCTTGATACCCGCAATACACGTTCCGCCAATTTTAGTAGATTTTGCAAGACAAATAATCTCAAAAGTGGTCATGATATTTTTATACTTAACAAATAGATTTAAATGAAATTATATTTATAGATGATGAATTTTTATATTCCTCTCTAGTTTATTGTGCAGATATTCGGCAACTAATCGGCGATGACAGTAGTGAGGTTTTGCTTCACTACAAAGTAGACAAGCATTATTCAATAGCTCTAGATTAACTATTGTTTCAATCTGTCTTTCTTTGATAAGTTGATTAAATTTACTTTCATAAGTTGTCCAGTTAATAAGCTTTTTTTTATATTCATCAAGAATGTTTTTAGTAGGAGCGAAATCTAGCACATGCAAATATTCAATACCTCCAATTTTGGTTAGAAAATATTCTAAATCCTGTTTTTTTGTGAATCCAGCAAGTTGCGAGACATTGTTCAGTCTAGTATCGATAATTCGTTTAATATTATTTTTAAGGAGTGTTTCAAAGAACTGTTCAGCTTTTTTTTGTGTGAACCCTATAGTAAATAAATTACATTGTTCGCTCATAAATTTTACTTCTTTGTTTATTATCCTTTTCTACATAAGCTATTTTATCACCCTGAAGTTTATATGCTTTCTGAATTAATTCTTCACGGAGTTTAAATTTTGATGTAGGCTCAAATGATTTAGTTCCCTCATAGGTTCTCATATCAAAAAGTGAAAGTTGTTTACCATCATGTCCTTCATCACTAGATTCTGCATTATTAATTTCTTTATCTAAACCATGTAATTTTAATAATCTTTGCTCTAAATGGTTATGATTTTCTAGATTACCATCTTTAAGAATATGCTGTATTTCTAATCCACCTTTCTTTAAATGTTGACAAACTAAGATAGCTCTATGACAAACAATAGGGTCTTGCTCTGCACACATTAAACTGATATGGAATTTTACAGATCCTTTAATAAGACGATCTATTCCTATCTTAAAATTCATAGTTTCTGCAATCAGATTATAAGAAGCCATACTACCTGCATAACAACTTCTATCCCTTGGACGAGCACCAAGATTATTGCCGAGAAAAACATATTCAATGCATTCTTCATTAAGAGATTTTCTAAGCGAATCTTGATTAAAGTGTTCAAAATTACGGCTATATGGAACCGATCTAACATCTGCTATAGCAGTAATATTATTTCTATTTAGAAGCTTTATAAAATTTACAATTGAGTGATTCGAATGTCCGATAGTATAAATTTTCATGAGTACATAATATCACTTAATTCCTAGCAGTGTATTTTAGTATATCCCTTGAAATAAAGAATATAAATTTATATTCTTAGATTACGTAAAAAATTCTCTAAGTAAAAATATTAATCTTAGAAAATCGTTTAAATATACTAAACTATTTATCTTTATAACATATGCTAATTACGTAGATAAAGATTACACAATAATAATTGTAGCTTAAATTGAGGATAAACGGGAAACCTATAGGGAATATTTTATTCAGATGATTTATTTTTATCCTTTGTAACACCATACATGTGGAATCGATTGTGGCTTAATGGCATAATGCATTCCTCTAGTTCTGTCAAGTCAGTTGATTGGACAAATCCCAAAACAAAGCTATTGACTGTTATTGGTCCTAAAGTACGTGGATCGCTTCCGCCAGTCAGGACAACACCGTGAAGCTTTGGAATTTGGAAAGAGAGGAATTACTTACATTGACAGGTCATAGCTCTGGGGTTTATAGCGTAGCCTTTGCACCGGATGGTCAAACCATCGCTTCCGCCAATTAGAACAATACCATGAAGCTTTGGAATTTGCAAGGAGAGGAATTACTTACATTGACAGGTCATAGCTCTGGGGTTTATAGCGTAGCCTTTGCACCGGATGGTCAAACCATCGCTTCCGCCAGTTGGGACAAAACCGTGAAGCTGTTTCGATATGAACTTAACTTAGATGCGCTAGTTAATCAGGGATGTGCTTGGCTCCACGACTACCTCACCTATAATCCCACCGGGCACAGAGAGCGTGTGGGGGATACCCAAAGATAGAGGAGATAAGTAAGAAATTTAGATAGCCTAACCGATAGTCAAGCCTGAAATCAGTGGTGGAGCAGAAAATGCTAGAAGTACTATC
>Ga0116231_10008555_pt1 | contig 17898 bp, 16 predicted proteins | sample S1TSphgellanicum_2_FD_89695 | JGI IMG/M metagenome (GOLD analysis project Ga0116231, IMG submission 89695) | Host-associated microbial communities from peat moss isolated from Minnesota, USA - S1T2_Fd - Sphagnum magellanicum MG | ecosystem: Host-associated > Plants > Peat moss > Unclassified...
CGATGACTGCGAAGAAAAGACGGATACCCTTTTCGACCTGGCCCGAAAGCTCGGCAGGAAATCCGTTCCCATCTTCATCTTCCATGAATGCATCGGCAAGTGTGACTACACGCAACGCGCAAAGCCCTGCTTCAGGAAAATGGCGAAGCTGAGCGGCGGGGCCTATATGGAATTCGGACCGGACAGCGGCACGGCATTGCAGGAAGCGCTCACCACCCTGGCGGCTTTCGCTATGGGCGGCATGGAACGGATCGCCCTGCCCCGGACTGCGGAAGCTCTCAATCTGCAAGGTCAATTGCGCCAATTGCCCGGAAACGGCGGGTCTCGAAACGGTTGATGCGTCGGTAGAGGCGCACTACTATCGGCGTTCCAAAAAAATCGAAGCAAGGTGGGCAGTAGGAAAAGAATATGTTTGATACGGAACTCGACAAATTCAAAACCGATATCGACCTCCGGGCCTATGCAGCCGGTCAGGGCTATCAGCTCGATGCCAAGGCTTCATGGCGTGGCACTGCGGTCATGCGCAATTCCATGAGCAACGATAAGGTTGTCATCAAGCGCGGCCTCGACGGGCACTACGTTTATTTCTCGGTGCGCGATGATCGGGACAACGGTTCTATCGTGGATTTTGTGCAATTCCGCACTGGGTATAGCTTGGGTGCCGTTCGGAAGGAACTCCGTCCGTGGATCGGTCAGCCGCCCTCCTCTGTCCCGGTGTTCGAGCCGCTGCATAAAACCGAAAAGGACCGGATGAAGGTGGAAGCCGCCTATGCCCGCATGAAAGACGCGATGGACGGCCATCCCTATCTGGAACGCGAACGTGCCCTGCCCGCCGCACTGCTGGCGCATGACCGCTTTGCTGGCCGGGTCCGCATCGATGATCGCGGCAATGCGGTGTTTCCTCACTTCGATGCCAATGGTTTGAGCGGTTTTGAGCTGAAGAATGTCGGATTTACTGGCTTCGCATCGGGCGGTAGCAAGGCGCTCTGGCTGTCGCATGAACTGCCCGGCGATAAACGCCTGGTCTACTGCGAGGCGGCAATTGATGCCTTGTCGTACGCGGTGCTTTTCCCGGATCACCATGCCCGTTTCGCGTCTATCGGCGGCAAGCCAAACCCGCAGCAGCCGGAGCTTATCAGGGCCGCCGCTGCGCGTATGCCGTTAGACAGCGAAATCGTCTCGGCCATGGATAACGATGCCGCTGGCGTAGAACTCGCCGCTGTCGTCAAGAAAGCTGTGGCGCTTACGGGCCGTCTCGATCTGCGGTTTTCAGTGCATGAACCTTTCGGTTTCAAGGACTGGAACGATCAGCTCCGCGCCAAACCTCAACCCTTTCTCCCCTACCGTCCGGATGTGCCGTCCGTCGCCTGAGTGCAGGCCGAGGTGAAACAAAGATGTTTCGCAAAAAAGCGGTCGAAATGGATTCTAATGAACGTATCGGTAGGCGGCTCCTGAGTGTGAGGGAGGCTGCTCAATATTTGGGTCTCGAAGTAGACACCATCTACAAGAAATCCAGATTGCGGGAAGTCCCCTCCGTCAAGGTCGGTCGTGCGTTGCGGTTCGATGTGAAGGCGTTAGAGCGCTACATCGAGCAACACACAATCGAAACCATTGACTGAAGGGAGAAGCTTGTATGTCCATCAGGAAGAAAGCCGACGGGCTTTATGAAATCCGTTGGCGTGAGGGGGGAAGGAACCGAAGCCTGCAAATCACCGGAGGCCTCGAACTCGCAAAGAAAATCGAGCGGAAGAAGATGTCCGCCCGCGACGAAAACCGGCATCTCGATGTGAAGAAAGAGATCAACTACCGCATGACGGATTTGATTGATCGGTACTGGGACAACTTCGGCAGCAGGAAAGCCTCGGCAGACCGCGAACTGTCCATCGTGGAAGGCATCCGGGAAGAACTCGGTCGCCTGTTCGTCCGCGAAGCCGATGGCGCATCCATGCAGCGCTGGTATGAGAACCTCACCGGCAGGCGTGGCCTCGCAGCCAATACAGCCGTGCGGCATTTCAACGTCATGCACCACATGATGGAGAAGGCCGCGACGATCTGGTCGAAGGATACCGGCATCGACAAAAATCCGGCTGACCTGGTTGAGGTCTTGCGGCCCGATGACACGCGTGAGCGCTTTCTTTCCAGGGAAGAGCTTGAAAGGCTGAAGGTGGCTCTCGACGAAAGAATGCTCCGGAAAGGCACGAAAGACATCAACCGGACGAACCTCCGGATGCGCCTTATCGTGCTGATCGCGCTTTCAACGGGTATGCGCTCAACAGAGATTCATCGCCTCAACTGGTCGGATGTTCTGTTCGGCGAAGGCCTGATCGCAGTCCGCGCCCGGCTGAAAAAGGGCAAGGTGCGATATGTGCCGATGCCGTCGGAGCTTGCCAGTGAAATGAAGCGGTATCCAGTGATCATCGGTGAAGATCGGATTTTCCCGCCAACACGGGGCGAGAACAAGAGTGGCAGGCAGAGGCTTGAAGGCAGCTTCGACGATTTGCTCGAAAGAGCGCGGATCGTCGATTTCCGCTTCCACGATCTGCGCCACACTTTTGCGTCCTGGTACATGATGAACGGCGGCGATCTTTATGAGCTGGCGAAGATCCTTGGGCACGCGAACATCAAGATGACAGAAAGGTACGCAAAGCTCGGGCAGGCTTATATCGCGAGGACAGGTACTACGGCAAAGGCGATCTGGGCACTGCTCGATGGAAGCAAATTGCAAACGGAAGAGCGACTGGCGCTCATGGCCTGACGGCCATGTACGTTATGTGTACGTTGACCTGAATCATCAACTCTTTGGATGCCGCTAAGTGCTTTAGTTTGTGGTGGCCAGAGACGGGATCGAACCGCCGACGCCGGCCTTTTCAGAGCCAGCCCAATAGGTTTTTCAACGACTTACAATACCGCGGGGACTGCCTAAATACGCGGAAGTCGTGGAAGACAACAGATTTTGTGGGTTGGACTGTGGGTTGACGTTTGCGATACCTCCGGTACCCGAAACGCCTCCTCCCCTGCCCCGAGCGGATAGACTGGCTACGATGGGATTGAAGAATATCTTAGCTGAACTGGACGCCGAGATCGCTCGCCTGCAGCAAGCGAAAGCGCTGCTGTCATCTGTTGAACCGTCAGAGGCTCCAGCCGTTCGCCGGGGCAGACCGAAAAAAGACGCCGCCTCCCCTGCCCCTACCAAACCCGGTCAGAAGAAGCGGAACCTTACGCCAGAGGGCCGTGCGCGCATTGCCGAAGCTGTAAAGCGCCGGTGGGCCGCACAGAAGGCAAAGCCGAAGGGCAAGGCATAGGCTTCCACACTTTTGGGATCAGGGATTTGGATTGCGCTGATAGCGTGCCTTGCAAAACCCGATAAATGCTTTCCCTGGAAAACCTAATTCCGGCATTCCGCTGTCCACCCACCAGTTCCGCCATTCCCCCTCAAGCGAGTACACGTCATATCCGGGAGCTACCTGTTTCGCGAAATGATAGGTTTCCGGATCAAGAATCGGATAACGCACATTGGCAGGTTTGGGCTGGCTGCTCATTCGATTCCGAAAGATGACCATCTCGTCTTCCAGCTCAACCCGATAATCCGGCAGGTGATCGTTCGCAACGAGTTCCCGGATCATCGATTTGAATTCTCGATAGTGGCTGCTTGCGCCCGATTTCTTTTGCAGCAGTTCCAGTGAGATCTTCCATTCGTCCTGTTCGCCACAATGCTTGCGCGCCAGTTCATAGATGCGTCTGTCTGTTGGCTTCCGCAGGCGAAAATAATCCCTACTCAAGGTCAATACCTCCGAACCCTGGATAATTTTGTAGACCCAGTCCGACAGGCGCACCCTGAGTTCACTCATGCGGCCGGACTTTGTCTCGCGGATGACCCGCCAGCTTTCGATGAGGCCAAAACCTTCTGTGATTTCCTCGCCATCGGCTCTGACGTTGGTCGTGATTCTCGTTCCACTGAGGCGCTCGAACGCATCCTTTAGGCGCCTGTACTCGTCCCCGCTGGTTTTACGATTCGTCCAGACCAGAAGGTCGTGCGCATTCAGATGCAGCGTCTGCGCCAAGGGCTCGCCGGCGTTCTTCTTCGCCATGAGCTGCGATATGCAATAGATGAGGATGTCTTTGTCGTATATCGTTGCCAGACCGCGTACGCTCGGAGCAATTTCGACCACAACATTTCGGTGCTCGTATCGCAACACGCGCGTATCGGGCTTCGTCGCGAGGGAAAATATCGGATGCTCCATGCTCGCCATGTCGTCCTTCGGTATGGCGTCCAGGACATCGCAAATGAACAAGTCGTGATTGGGGTGTCGTTGTGGCAGTAGCGATACGCTTGTCCCTACTCTGTCTTCCTGCGTTTCGAGTTCTGTGTTACTCATCCGCGACCGTGCTTCAAGTAGTCGGTTAACGTGGTTTCGTTGACGCAAACTCTAGCAACGTGGTTTCGTTGACGCAAGCCATTTCTTCGTGGTTTCACTGACAGAATCCAAGCCAACGTGGTTTCATTGACGCCGCAAATGAGATCGTGGTTTTGTTGACGGAAATGCAGCTTTACGTTGACGGTTCTTCGGGGTTTCGTTGACGCACCCCCTCTGAATTCCTCAGTAAATTCAGAGGTTATCAACTTCTCGTCCACCGCTTAACACGATCTAACAAATTTTATTAACACTATACAGCAGCAATTTTCAGCGGCAAGACCATCTAAAAGCATTCGCCTTACCCACCAATGGTTGATGGTCTTTGGAAGCTCAAGGCCATCGAGGCCTTTCGCTTCCCAAGGACGGGGCTCTAAGGCCGCCCCTTCCTTGACTATCCCGGCCTAGACGTTCAAACGACCTAATTCCAATGCACCGAGGAGATCGCGGAAAGAAAAGCTGCTCGGCAATATAAAAGCGGTGCAGACCGATGAGGCGTTGCCATTGGCATAGCGACGATGAGCGGTGGAATGCGGATACTGTGTAGTCTCATGAGACTACATATATTGAGCAGTATGCTGAGTCTATTTAGACTCAGCATACTCAATCGTGCTTCAATCTACCGTCCAGTTTTGCGGCCTGCGCATAAGCCTCCAGCAGACCGCTACCGGTCTTCGCAACACGCAAGACGGCGCGAATGACCAGGCTATCCGACGGGCGTATCCCCTGCCCCGCCAGCCATGCGGAGAGTTCCCGCACCAACTTGATGTCTTCATCATGCATCCAGAATTGGACTGCCCGACCCACTTTTCTCTTCGGCTTCTTTTCCGCAGACGGCTTCTTGGGCGCGTCGGTGCGAACCACGGATTTGGCCTCCGTCTGTTTAGGCACAGGAGTTTCCTCTGTAGGCTTTTCAGGTGATGCATTTGTTGGCTGGCGCTTTATGGCTGCCAGCAGACTTGTAACGTTATTATTAGGCTTGCTCATTTCTATGGACACTGTGTTGTCTGTTGATACTGTTGTTTCTATACATACTGTGTTATCTGTGTAGAGTACCTAGTTTTCATTTCTGCGACAGCAACGCTACAATGAGCTGAAGAACTTCCTGCCGTGCAGCGCTGTCGAGCGCTTTCCAGCCTTGAGCCACAGCATGTTGGTAGCATTCGCGGGCGCTGAGGGTGACGGGAAGGGCAGGAACGCTCACCTGCTTTGCGCTCTCTTCGATGAGACGACCAAGGACCGTGGCTTTCCTCACTTTGTTGAAAATCACTCTGACTGCGGCGCTGCTGTTCTTCGCTTTCACAAAACGTACCGCGTCATCGGCTTCCCAAATATCAGCCGGGGAGGGGGAGGTGACTACCAGGACGATGTCAGCGTCACGCACTGCCGTCGCGGTAGCGTTGTGTTCGAGGCTAGGAGGCGTGTCAAAAATTACGATGTCCGCTTTGGATGGCTGAGACACGCCCTGTCCGATAATCAGCTCAAGGGCCTTGCTACTGGTCCCTTGAGCATCCCAATCCCGAATTGTGACGGATTTGCCTGCCTGCCGAAAGGCTTCATACAGAAGGATGGAGACGGTGCTCTTGCCGACGCCGCCCTTTTTCGCAAGGAGCGTAATGTTCATGGAGTCGCAGCCTAGCGAATCTCATGAGACTCCACAAGCTCCATTTATTCTGCTCAATACATAGTCTGTTGAGACTACACAGACTAATTAGGTTCATAAGAAAGTGCTGCGCTGAGCTGCTGCACCGGCACCGGCACCGGCTTGTGGAGATAAGACGCCATCCAGTTCTGATCGCTTGCAAGTCTTAATTTGCACCGCTATCTTCTGCCTACCCCTTGCATGATTGGCCTGCCTTCAAGAGAGCAAAGGCCAATTTTGCAAGGGGAGGGGCGGTGACGAATCTCAATGAAGCGTTTTGTATGGTCGATACGTTCGCCAGCTGCGGTGCGAATTCCTTCGTCGTAACCAAGCTTGAGCTTGAATGGCCAGGACACAAGAAAGCCAAATGGGGCAAGCACTACTCGCTTGAGTCCTTGCGCGAGAAGTTGCCCGCCATTGTCAGGACCGCCGCCATCAGGCATCCCATGCGCTTGCCCGACCGCCAGGAAGTGATGGCCGGAGAGAATGTAATCATTCGCCCGACCGGCCCAAATGTCGCCTTTATTCAGCTCGACGACCTGAGAACACCGGAGCAGCTGGAGCAGGTCCGGCCTGCGGCCTTTATCATTCACGCCACGAGTCCGGGAAGCTACCAGGCCTGGCTGGCGATTTCCGGTGAACCCGAGGACAAAGAAGCGTTCAAGACGCTTACACGTCGAGTGCGCGCGGCCATAGGTGTCGATTCCAACGACAAATCCGCCTCGCATGCGACCCGCCTCGCCGGCACCGAAAACTTCAAGACCAAATACGGGCCGGATTTTCCGACGGTCCAGATCGTGGAGGCACATCCAGGCCGCGTCATGACGGTCGAGCAGTTGGAGCACATGGGACTCGTTGCGGCGCCCGAGCCCGAAATAGCAGCCGCCGCCTTTACATCCCGAACCGGGCAGGGCAGGGGCGGCGCCCAGCGCGTAAGGAGCGACAAGGTCTGGCCGAATTACGCAATATCGCTTGCCGGCGCGCCTCCGAACCATTCCGGCAACGGTCCCGACCGCAGTCTGGCCGACTTCGCTTGGTGCATGACGGCCCTCGATTGGGGATGGAGCATCGAGGAGACCGCTGCCAAACTGGCGGAAGTAAGCGAAAAGGCTCGCGAGCGGGTTCAGTGCGGGGACAAAGGCTACCCGGTCGTCACGGCCGGGAACGCCGCAGCAGCCGTGGAGAGAAATAGCCGGAACCGGGGCAGGGGTTGACGAACATATCCAATTTCACCCATTTATACCCGATTTTCGCAGTCGGAGCTGGACCTTGAAGGCCAAATCCCTATGCCTAATCCGGTGCAATCCGGTAAAGTTCCCGGTAGACAATCCGGTATAATTCGGCATAGTTTCGGGTATGCTCAACACTGACACCATTCACATTACGCAGGAATTGCTGGCGCTCTTGTCGGAAATCGACGAGTTCAAGGGCGCGTGGCGCTTACTTGGCACTATTGCGCCGGAACGCTTGAACGCCCTTCGCCGCGTAGCGACAATCGAGAGCATCGGATCATCAACCCGCATCGAGGGCAGCAAGCTGACCGACAGGGAGGTGGAACGCCTGTTGGGCAACTTGCAGATCAAGCGCTTCAGCACTCGCGACGAGCAGGAGGTTGCGGGATATGCCGAGGTGATGGAAACCGTCTTCCGGGCCTGGTCAGACATTCCTGTCACGGAGAACTACATTAAGCAGCTTCACCGCGATCTACTCCAATACAGCGACAAGGATGAACGTCACCGCGGCGAATACAAGACCCTCCGTAACGATGTGGGAGCTTTCGACGCCGAAGGCAAGATGATCGGCATTGTGTTCGAGACTGCAACTCCGTTCGATACACCGCAGCAAATGGCCGAGCTGGTCTCCTGGCTGAATCAAGCGCGCGAACTGCGCCGCCTGCATCCTCTGTTGATCGTCGCCGTGTTCATCGTTGTCTTCCTCGCTATCCATCCCTTCCAGGACGGCAACGGGCGCCTGAGCCGCATTCTGACCACTCTGCTCTTGTTGCAGGCTGGCTACGCCTATGTGCCGTATTCGTCGCTCGAAAGCGTCATCGAGAACAGCAAGGAGGCTTACTACCTGGCCTTGCGCCAGACGCAAACCGGCATCCGAACCGATTTGCCGATCTGGCAGCCCTGGCTGCTCTTTTTCATGCGCGCCCTGCAGCAGCAAAAGCGCCGGCTGGCGGTGAAGGTGGAGCGCGAAAAGAATGCGCTCGCCGCCCTGCCGGAACTCGCCGTCAAAATCCTCGACTATGTGCGCGATCAGGGCCGCGTCACCACGCGCGACATGGTACGTGAGTACGGTGCTAGCCCGAATACGCTGAAGGCGACTTTCACATCTCTGGTTGAAAAAGGCCTGTTAGTACGCCACGGTGCCGGGCGTTCCACCTGGTACGGATTGCCGTGATCGAGTCGATATCGCGGGGCCATGCGTTCTGGCGGAGGAATGCTGCTGGACGGCCTTCTGATTGTTTTCCTTTTTTCCGCAATCACTTAATGGCAAGCCTGATCTGGGATGTAGGACCAGAAATAAAAGTTTCGCCCTCTGTTTCCCTCAAGGGTTGGGATTACCATGGAGAGAGCTTGTTTGTTGCAGCACCGTGCTGTAAGGTGATGCAGCCAAGAATTCAGGGGGGATATCCGTATGGCTACGGGCAAGCAAAAAGAACGGAAATCCGCGATGCCGCGCGTCTCTGTTACTTTATCTCCCGAGGTGCACGCCACGCTGGAACGGATCGCCCAACAGAAGAAAGTATCCGTTGCTTGGGTGATGCGGGACGCGGCAGAGCAATATATTGCGGACAAATGGCCGCTTTTCAAAGGAAAGGCCTGATATGCCAGCCTTTTACGAATTTTTCGCAGGCGGCGGCATGGCCCGAGCAGGGCTCGGAGCGGGATGGACTTGCCTTTTCGCGAACGACATCGATCCGAAGAAAGGTTCCTCATACGTCGCTAATTGGGGCAATGAAGAACTCCACATCCGCAGCGTCGTCACCGTGGAGACGAAGGATCTCCCGTTGGGGGGCGACCTCGCGTGGGCTTCGTTTCCTTGCCAAGATCTGTCCCTCGCAGGCGCAGGGGCAGGGCTTGAAGGAGAGCGTTCGGGAACGTTCTGGCCCTTCTGGCGGCTGATGGACGCGCTTGACGCCGAGAGCCGCGCCCCTCGAATCATCGTGCTTGAGAATGTGCCCGGTGCGCTGTCCTCGCATGAGGGCAAAGATTTTGCGGCCATTGGCGCCGCGCTTGCCAAGAGCAAATACCGATTTGGCGCCGTAGTCATAGATGCAGTTCATTTCGTGCCACAATCGCGTTCGCGACTATTTATCGTCGCGATTAAAGACGGCCATCCGATCCCTTCGAGGCTGGCGGCGTCCGAACCCGATGCGCAGTGGCATCCCGCGCATCTCGTCGGTGCCTATGAAAAGCTCTCGCGAAAATCGAAAGCCGCCTGGCTTTGGTGGAAGCTGCCCCCAGCCCCGCGTCGCCTCAATACATTCTCTGAATTGATCGAAGACGAACCCGAAGGCGTGACGTGGCATACGGCAGCGGAAACGCAGCGCCTATTGTCGATGATGAGTTCGATAAACCGCGAGAAGGTCGAGAAGGCGAAAAGGCTCGGGCGCAGAATCGTTGGCGGCATCTACCGGCGGACGCGTGTCGATGAGAAGGGCGAGCGGGTCCAACGCGCCGAGGTGCGATTCGACGATATTTCAGGGTGCCTACGCACCCCTGTGGGCGGCTCCAGCCGGCAAACCCTTATCATTGTCGAGGGCAAAAAGGTGCGCTCAAGGCTCCTTTCGCCTCGCGAGGCGGCGCGCCTCATGGGATTGCCGGACACATATATTCTTCCGAAGAACTATAACGAAGCCTACCATTTGGCCGGCGACGGCGTCGTCGTGCCGGTAGTGCGATTCCTGGCGAGCAGCCTGCTTGAGCCGCTGCTTTCCGCCGCCGGAGCAGAAGACAAGGAAGCCGCCTGATGCCGCACCTCCACCAGAAGGAATTGGAGACGTTTGCTTCGGAGAAGGCTTTCCGCGGGCAGGGGCCGCTCTCCGTCGCGCTCGTCGTCACGCAACACGCCAAGACGATGGGCTTGCCGCTCGATCCGGAAAAGCTGGTCACCGGAGGCGGAGGCCAAGTGGTGGGACTGGGGAAAGGCGCCGTGCAGTCCGTCCTGAAAAGGCATGGCATCACCCGCGTGTTGGCAAAGGAAGGCGGCCGCACTTCGCGCGGTAGCCTCGGCAATATGCGCGAATACGTCGCGTTTTTGAATGCAATCAGCAAAGCAAGCAAAGTTGACTTGGAGGCAGTGGAGGCTTTCTGGGTAAGCCGGGTGCAGCTCTTTTTTTCAGGCAAGCCCTTCAAGATCAAACTGGATGCATCGAGGAGCTTGCGCACAGTGGTTCGGGACGTCATCTCCCAGGCTGAGCAGCGCCAAAAAGACACGCCAGGCATGAATTACGCGGGCGCCGTGCTGCAGCACCTCGTGGGCGCGAAGCTGGATTGTGCGCTCGGCAAGGGGCATCTTCAACACAACAGTTTTTCAACGGCCGATGCGCCGAACGCGCGGGCAGGGGACTTCTTCCTTGGCGACGTTGCGATACACGTCACCACGTCTCCTGGAGAGGCGGTCATTGAACGGTGCCGCGAAAATCTCAATGACGGCCACCGTCCCGTACTGGTGACGCTCCAGAAAGGCCTTAGCGTTGCCGAGGGATTGGCCAGCAACGTGGGTCTCGCCGACCGCATCGACGTTTTCGAGATCGAGCAATTCGTGGCGTTGAACCTCTACGAGATTGCAAAATTCGCGGCTGAGGGCCGGAGAATCGCGGTCACCGACATGGTTTCCCGGTATAACGAAATAGTCGAGGAGTTTGAGACTGATCCGAGTCTCAAGATTGAACTACGCCAATGACGGAGGACCCCGAGGCGAGAAGCCGCATCATGCGGGCCATCAAGAGCCGGGATACGCAACCCGAGCTCATCGTCCGCAGATTAGCGTACAGCATGGGCTATCGCTACCGGCTCCATCGCAAAGACCTTCCCGGGAAGCCCGATCTCGCGTTTCCCGGACGCCGCAAGGTAATTTTCGTCCATGGGTGCTTCTGGCACTGCCATGATTGCGGTCGCGGGGCGCGCCTGCCGGCCACCAACAAAGCCTACTGGAAGGAAAAACTCGAACGAAATAAGGCGCGCGACTTGGCTGCACTCAAAGCATTGACCGCCCTCGGATGGAAAGTTAAGGTTCTGTGGGAATGCGAGCTAGCCGACTCGAACCGCGTTGAAGGCTTGCTTCGCACGTTTCTCGGCTAGCAATTGATGATAAGCGGAATTATGGCGCGATTAGAGGCACCAACGTCGGCAGGCATGAAATGTTTCTGTGACTGCGGGTGGCAACCAGACAATTACCAGTGGAAGTGAGAGGACAAGTAAAGAGGGATGCCAAAGGGAACCCAAATTACGAAGTTGAACTTCGACGTGAGCACGGGCCTAAAGCGAGTGCTAGGCCGCGAACTCATTACTGACGACGAAGTCGCAATTTTCGAGTTGGTGAAAAACTCCTTCGATGCAGGGGCTGACACGGTGCATCTTTACTTCGGAGATGCCAATGTTGTCGTTGCTGACAATGGCGCTGGGATGTCATTCGACGACCTCAAGAACAAATGGCTGTTTGTCGCATACTCCTCCAAGAGAGAAGCTGGGGGCGGCAAGGACTTTCGAGATGTGGCGGCAGAGCGGCGCAATTTTGCGGGCAGCAAGGGGATAGGCAGGTTCTCCTCTGATCGATTGGGGCAGCAAATCATCCTACAGACCCGGCCGAAGGCTGCGAAAGCAGGACCCGTCCATCGCCTTTCCGTTGATTGGCAGCGTTTCGAGAAGGACGATCAAGAACGCTTTGAACAAATACCAGTGACGTATTCAGAAGCGACTGCCTTCGAGGTGCCTTCCGAGCTAGCCAAGTTCACCCGGACCTTAGGCCACGGGACTATCATTGAAATTCAAAAGCTCCGGCGCCGATGGGATCGGGGGCGATTGCAGGCGCTCAAGGCATCACTTGCCAAGCTGATCAATCCTTTTGGGGACAAGGGCGATAAATTCAACATCATCATTAACGCGCCCGCCGAAGAAGCTGCGGACAAGGAAGCAAGGGCGGCGGCGGCAAAGACTCGGGAGGAGCCAGTTGCCCGCGAGATCGTCAATGGCAAGGTTGGAAACTTCATATTCTCCGACTTGCAGGAGAAAACGACTTTCATCCGCGTTTCTATTGAGAATGGAAGCCTGCATACGGCGCTCACGGATCGTGGCGAACTTGTGTACAAGATTAAGGAGCCGAATCCGTACAAACAACTCGATCACTCCGGCTTTCGGTGTGAAATCTACTACCTTAACCAGTCCGCAAAAGTCACCTTCGCTCGGCGCGTGGGGCTTCCCTCTGTGCAGTTCGGCTCTGTGTTCCTATTCCGAAATGGATTTCGCGTCTACCCAATTGGAGAGGAGAGCAACGATTGGTTCGGTTTCGATAGGCGCAAGCAACAGGGATATAACCGGTTCCTGGGCACGCGCGAAATCATAGGGCGCATCGACGTTTACGGCTCTGATGAAGACTTTCAGGAGGCGTCAAGCCGGAACCAAGGCTTGATTCCCACTCCCGCCGTCCAGCAAGTTCGCAGGGCCGTCATGGAGCATTGCCTAAAGCGGCTCGAAAAGTACGTTGTTCCCGTGTCGTGGGTGGACAGGGCTGACGCCAACACCGAAGATTTGTCACGCCTCTTGACAGATCCAGGCCGCGCCAGGGTTTCCGCTGCAGTTGCGAACCTCGTGGACAACGGCGAGATAGAGCTCTTGGACTATAGCAAGCGACTTGTCGACTTGATCAACGAAAGGTCGGGCGAGTTTGAGTCGTCCCTCGTGAGCTTGCGATCAATCGCCGAGAAGACGGGAGACAAGGCGCTTCTCGCCAAGCTTGAAAAGGCCGAGAAGCGATTCGACGAGCTGAAGAAGTCTGAGGCAGAGGCCCGGCTCGTTGCGGACCGAGAACGCGCTGCTGCAGAGGCCGCAACGCAAAGGGCTGAAACTGCCGAGTACATGGCCAAGCAGGCGATCTCTGAAGTTGAAACCGAGCGCCGTCGGTCGCACTTCCTGGAGTCAGTCGTCAACGTCGACAAGTCCACTATCCTAAATTTGCACCATCAGGTCACAATTTACGCCGTTGACATCGCGCAGCAGATAGAAAACCTGCTTTCGGACACGGCGGGACAAAAGACAGTGCCCAGGGATACGTTGCTCAAGGCCCTTGAGCAAATGGCCTTCCTCAACCGCAAGGTCCTTGCGGTGACCAGATTTGCAGCGAAGGCAAATTTCCAGCTCGACTCAGAAAAAATTGAGACAGACTTCGCTTCGTTCGTAACCGATTACATTGAGCAGATTGCAAAAGTCTCCGGCGGCACCCGCCTACGCATCCAAGTCATTAACTCGCACCCTGGCCTGAAGCTTCGCTTCAATCCGATTGACGCGTCTATAATCGTTGATAACCTCATCTCTAATGCAAGACGGGCAAAAGCATCATGGATTACGTTTGACATATCGCCTTTGGATAAGGCCGGCCTGATAATGCAAGTCAGCGATAACGGGCTTGGCATCAAGCCCGGCACCAATAAGCAGCGCATTTTCGAGATGGGATACACGACGACGCAAGGATCGGGACTCGGCTTGTACCATGTTCGCCAAGTCTTGGGAGAAATGGGCGGAACCATTGAACTTGGGGAACCTGACGGCCCAAAGGGGGCCACGTTCATTATCAAGATTGGCGGGGGGAGGAAGTCCAATTGAGGCTCGATTTCAATGTCTTGTGGGTTGACGACCAGCCAGATCGCGTGACCGCTCAAATCGCGGCAATCACTAAGCGGATGCAGGCAGAGGGATTTCAGTTCAACCCGAAGCTTTGCACTTCGGTGGATGATGTCACTCTAGCAATTGCCGATGACGTTTTCACCGACGAAGTGGACCTGATCCTCGTTGATTGGGACCTCGGCAACGGCGTCTTTGGGCAGGACGCAATTGCTGAAATTCGCTCCAGCGTCCAGTACAAGGATGTGGTCTTCTATTCGGCGCAAACCGCGCCAGCTGATTTGAGGCAGTCGGCGTTCGACAAAGGCCTCGAAGGCGTCTACTGTGCAAGCCGCGATCAGCTCGTTGACGAAGTCATGGGCGTCTTTGAATCGCTCGTCAAGAAGGTCTTGGATCTTGATCATGCGCGCGGAATCGTGATGGGCGCAACAAGCGACATTGACCATATGGTGAATGAGAGCTTGGCCGCCATCTACTCGAAATCAGATGATGCAGCCAAGCGAAAGATGCTCGGAGACGCACTTGGGTACGTTAACAAGAAAGCTGAAAGCACTAAGGCGAAAGCAGAAAAGCTCGCGACAGCCGCATCTTTGGCCGACTTCTTCGAGGCCCATATGGTTTTTCAGTCCAACGACAAGCTAATTATGCTGGGCAGGGCATTGAAGTCTGGGCAGTTTTCAACCCACAGCGGATTCCGCCCCAAGATTAGGCTTTACATTGAAAAGGTCGTGCCTGACCGGAATATCCTGGGGCACAAAGTTGTGACGCCCGCAGGCAAGCCCTTGGCAATCGTGGACAATAAAGGGGCCACAATGACATTGGAGCAGACACGGGAACTGCGCCGACTGATTCTAGACCTGCGCGGCGATTTCAGCGAGCTGTTGGCTGCGTTGCAGGCGCATGGAGACGCGCCTGTTGGAAGCGTTGCTTCGCCTGTGATCTCTGAATAACTCGGCAAGCATTTCTCCGAATGCTCTTGCGACGAGGGGAGGGACAGCGTTGGCAACTTGCGTGAAGCGAGGAACTTCTCGCTTCCGTAAATGCCCACCTGTCGTGTACTTTCCATGGAAGGAAAACCAATCGGGAAAGCTCTGCAGGCGTGCGTTTTCCCTCACCGTCAGCGCACGAGGCTCGCGATAATGAAGCAGATCGTCGGGCAGGCTCGTGATAGTAGGAGCGGGCCGATCAGGGTCCAAGACTCGAAGAGCTCTTTTGCGAAGTCCAAAGCGCGCCCGCACTTCGTCGCTTATCGTAGTATTAAGTCGCCCCTCAGCGTGGCTCAACTCGATGATCTCCTGGAATCGTTCCGTAATTTCAGCAGAGTGACGAGCTAGTCGGAGATCCGTTGGCGTCGTCGCTCCCGCACTCATCAACCTCTGGAAGTGGGTCAAAGGGCTTGTGTACCTAATTTCGTCGAAACCGAGCGATTCGCTGGACGGCTGCCGGCCTCCTCTCGACACTTCCAGGTCAGAGATGGCTGTCCAAGAACTCACGGGGGCTTTCAGCTGCATCGAACGCAAGAAAGAGGGCAGGCCCTTCTTGAGTAAATCAAAGGGGTTTCCAGAACACAGTCCTGGCTGGAGAGCGAGCAGGAAATACCGCGTGCGCGACTGGGGAACCCCAAACTTTGATAGATCGACTAGTTCTTCGAATACATCGTATTTTGCGGAGAGCTTCTCCCGGATTCTATGCGAATAGTTCTTCACGTCGTCAGTGACGTTGAAGTCCATCGTAAAGCCGCGCACGTTCTCCATAAGAACAGCCTTGGGTTTGAGAATATCGACGAGGGCCAAATAAGACTCAAAGAGCTTATTGCGCGGGTCGTCATGCTTTCGGCGCCCTGCGCTCGAAAATCCTTGGCAAGGCGGGCCGCCAACCAGCAGATCGATTGTGCCTTCCAGCGATTTGAGCCTTCCGGCATATTCTCCGAGCAATGTCGCAATTGCCATCGGCTCCTTGGGCAGCCAACGTGGCCATGCATACTTGAACTTGGAATCCCTTGAGAGCAAATTCGCCTGCAACGTGGCAAATGCGAACTTGTCATGCTCTACTGCGAACTTGCCTTGCAGGCCTGCTTGCATTAGCCCAAGCGATAGCCCACCACACCCGGCGAAAACGTCTGCGAACACGATTTTTTTCATCTTAGAATGGGGCACGCTGTCAACAAGAAATCCTCATTTGCCAATCCATAGTATGGATCGACAACGGGATTCGCGCCAGGCTAAAGTGCCGTGGCGGCACCCTTAAAGCCACCCTTCCGGCAACGAAGATGCAACTTGGCAACTATCCCCGTCGGTTTGCACATGGACAAGAGCGCCGACATATCCAACTTTTGACCGCAAAGGTATACGTCTCTCCGGATTGGCCGAGCGCGGAAGCTTTTGCAAAGAGCCGAATAACCGCCGCTTGATATTCCAGGGTTATCCGGTAATCGAGGATCGAGAAGATTGCTCTTCAGACCCCTCCGCTGGTTTCTTTTTCAACTGGTTATAGTGCTTTGTGATGAAATATGGGTTACTGCACTGGTTGAATTTAAACTCAACCTTGTTGGTTTCATAAAGACCACAATTGATTAGTTCGGCAGCAGCGCAATCAAACAGGGCGACGTTGAGACCGGAGCCAAGTAAGCTTCTGTAAACGACCCCATCATAACCGTGAGCACGGAAGGCCTCGGCCAGGATTTGAGTAGGCACATATTCCGTAATAGGATCATCTGGCGTGACCGGCCTCGAGAGCGCATGATTTATCTCACCCCATGCGATTTCTTCCCTTTCGGCAGCGGGAAACTCCACCGGCTTTTCGGATAATAGCCAATTGGGAAAGATTCTCTTGTCTTTTGAACAATCCACCACCACAAGATCCTTCATAACTGTGAACTGCGCCAGTGATATATATGATCCAACCCAAGGTCGAACCTCTGCCATTGCTGCTTCTTTCGTCGTAGCCAAATAGAGACATGGAATTCCTCTGGGGTTTATGCGCCCGTCGCCCACATATTCTGCTTTTGGCATCATCCGCTCCACGTCGAATGCGTCGGGCACTTCAAATTCCTCTTCTGTTCCGGGGTTCTCCATGCGCCAGATGTAGCCCCTCTGCGCTCGCCATAGCACAAAGGATTTTTCGATCGTTTCTTTTCTGGATTCGCTAGTGTCCATCACTGCTGCGAGAAAATCGCGCACCTCATTGTCATAGACGTAGCGAGTTGCACGTTTGACGGTTTGCTCAAACCGGTGATAGCTGTCCGTGAAGGAGAACTCTGCCATAGATTCCTATCGTAAGTCCGACTGCCTCAATACTTCACATGGAATGTCGGGCTGTCTTCGGGCCGCGTCTTGCGCCGGTCGTAGAGGCGGGTCGTAGAAATATTCTCATGCCCGAGCCATTCCTGCACTTTCGCAATATCTGCCCCATTGGCAAGCGCATTGGTGGCTCCCGTCGCCCGCGTGGAATGCACACAGATGCCGATGGCCTCTCCGCTAATGCCCGTCTCCTTCGCGTACTTCATAAGGATATTGCGATAGATGGACCCAGGATCGAGGTGCCGGTCGAGCGTGCCCGTGCGGTTGTTTGCTACGGGACGAAAGAGGGGAGAGTCCAGGCTTTCATGACTGACCCCCCCGCCGTGTTTCCCCGCTTTCAGATATTCACCAATGAGGCGCAGCGCCATCGGGTGAACGGGAACATAGCGAATCTTGCTTCGTTTTCCCTGGATACGAAAGTGCGGAACTCCCTGACGCGTCTGTATGTCGCGCAGCCGCAGTAGGCAAAGTTCCTCTCGGCGGATGCCGTGATAGAGCAAGGTGGCGAGAATCGCCCGGTCCCTTACACCCTTCAGCGTGTCCGGGGGAGGGGCCTCCAACAGGCGGCGGACCTGTGCATCGCCGAGGGCGGGCGTGCTGCCCTCATTGTTATTGGAGGCCGGACGCTTGACGCCGTCCACGGGATTGCCGAGGACCGCGTTGCGCTCGCAGAGATAATCGAACAGCGAGGACAGTGC
>Ga0116231_10008556_pt1 | contig 17897 bp, 10 predicted proteins | sample S1TSphgellanicum_2_FD_89695 | JGI IMG/M metagenome (GOLD analysis project Ga0116231, IMG submission 89695) | Host-associated microbial communities from peat moss isolated from Minnesota, USA - S1T2_Fd - Sphagnum magellanicum MG | ecosystem: Host-associated > Plants > Peat moss > Unclassified...
GAGTTACTGGTGGCATGGTTGGTATGTGTCGCCGCCTCTGGTTTGGGGGTGCCGAATTACCTGTGGGCCCCCCGGATCGATTCCAGGGTGTGGGGGGGGGGGGTACCTGTCCTTTTAAGGCAGCGAATATCAAGGAAAAGCACTAGTGCGGCATTTAGCCTGGCATTCATTCATCCATCCATCACATGTTCCCCAAAAGCAAAAAGGGTAAGTACAACTAAGCAGGTAGATAAGTAGTAGGTAGATACGCAGGAAGGTAGGTAGGTAGGTAGGTAGGTAAGTAAGCACAGAGTTTTAAAAATTAGAGCAACTGGTAAACGTGGCTAGATCGTCCCCGTTGAATGACGTAAAAAAGCACACATCGGATGGATGTGTGTGGAGCATGTAGTGACAGACAATCCCGGACTGGCAGGGAGGGAGAATAATGAAGATTGTAAAAGTACTAGGTACAATGGTTTCTGGCGGGGGTGGGGGAGGGGGGGAAGGACTCTGAGGCAAGACTCATAACCGTTGGATTTTGATTCGACCGACATTTGAGGCCGTCCACTGACGTGACGAGAATTTCACAGAAAGGACCGCCGTGGGGCCCTGATGATGATAGGGAGTCGTTGATTGGGCACGCGGGAGGGCAGGTGGTTAAAGTGGTTGGGGGGCGGGGGGGGAGGGGGTAACTAGGTACTGGTACTTAAGGGAGCCTCTTTCTCTGGGCCTCTTAACTCTCTTTCCCCCTGGCTACAATTTAATAACCATAATAATGTTCTTTTGTTTTGTTGCAAGGAAACGAGACAAGTATGTACACAATCATGCACGGGCTCCTCATTGTTTGGATTGCATGATCTCTTTTCTCTCTCTCTCTCTCTCTCTCTCTCTTTATGGGTTTTGTGGGCCAAAGTGAACCAGCAGTGACCACCCAGTAGCTCACCGTCCACTGGATGTCATTTATGGCTCAATTTAGGATGAACTTTCCACTGGGTTAATCTCTGGTTTCACTATGGTAACCCATTCTGTAAGAACTAGGTCCTATATATATATAGAGAGAGAGAGAGAGAGAGAGACAGGTAGGTAGGAAAATATGTAGAGAGTTTATACGTAGCTACTTAAGGGGTTTTTTTTACTTACCTACTTACTAACAACCTTTTGAGTTAGCAATAGGCTTGTTAGTAGGTAGTTAGTGGAAAAACAAAGGAACCGAGCTAACCACCCTGGTCATTTAGTGAACTGGAACCCAACACGAAACTGTTTCCTGACCACTTACCATCCATCCCTTGTGTACCATGACTTAGGTACCAGCAAACCTTGTGGACCTAGCCTACCCCTCTTAATCACATGGACCCACCCATCTCAGCTCATGTCTGATTTGTTAGTTTTCTGTTACTTGCTATTGGTAGCATCACGAGGGCTTGGGTCCCTCCCCCCACCTTTGCCCTTTTCTTTTCTGTGAGATTATATATTCTCTTCTGGTGGTGTAAGAGGGGTTACCTGGTTTTTGTTTGTCTGTTTTTCAAAAACTTATTCTTGTTTTGTTTTGCAACCTCGATAAAACCATGCAAAACTTTATTTATACACACCGTGGATTTGGAAAATGTACAAAATAAGAAGAAAAAGGAAAAGGGAGAATTTATAGGACATCAAATTAGCTCAAACTAGATGTCAAAATTTCTCCATGTCAAAAATTGACCACTTGTAATAGGTTGGCCATATTTCTCCATGTCAAAAATTGATTGTCTGCAATAAGTTGGCCATGGCAATGGAAGGTGTGTTCCAAAGGGGTGGAAGTCAGGAAGTAGTTAGGCTTATGGTTGCCATTTAACTTAAGATGGAAAATGCTTGCATTTTTTATAATGTGATTCAAAAAAATTGATGAAAAAAAGTAATCAAGACAAAAATACAAAAACCTTCTAGCCCTTTCAAGTTCTAAATGGCATTGGCATAGTCGTGTAAAAACACATAAGTTTATTTTTGTATTGCTAAAGGGAAGAATTGATTAATGGGGGTGTCAGTTGTAATAATTCCTTTCTTTGGTTTGAGCTATATCTAAAACAACAAATCTTTGAATTGCACAAGATTGAGGAAGTAAATATGCTTGCCTTGAGTTAACAATGACAACATCAACTAAGGGTGTGAATGCCATCTTTGGTGAACATAATGTCGACTTGTTGACAAATGGAGTTGAACATGGTTGAAAGAAGCACATGTAATTGTTTTTATTTGACATGAAAATCAACATCTTGCACAATGATAATTAAGATGTCACGAATTGCATCATGAATTCTCATGTGTTCATTACCATGAATGTAATGTAAAAGGTGAATGCTCATAAGGTTGATGGGATGTGTGCACACACATTGAAGGAAACCTATAATTGAAAGATGGGGTAATCCAAGTCATGTTCAAAACATTGTGAGAAAAAATTGGGGAATACAATTGAAAGCCTGAGAAAACTAATCCAACTACAAGCCAAATGTGCATTCCTAAGTTAGAACATGATCAAATTCAAGCATGATGGATTTCAAATATCCTTTCAAAAAATAATGTGTTAAAAATAGTTTGATGGTGCAAATGTTCTAATATAAATTTTTTGAAATCAAACCATTTGTTATATGATGAGTTGTTTAAACAAAAGAAAAAATATATGAGTTGAGAACGAAAGAAGATCACATGCCACTTTGAAATGTCCCTAAAAAGGGAAAGTGTTATTGTCAACTCATGCTAAAGCTTCAAAAGCAAAAAAAAACAAAAAAACGTTGATCAATCACAAATTTTGCAACTACCTTTTTCCCCCTTGAGTCATCATCTCCACACTTCAATTCAGTTGTAGGGGTGTTGTCTGTTGGCTGAAGTGAAAAGAGAATTGTGCTTTGGACAAAGAGTCAGGTTGTAGCTTCTTTTGGGAAACATTAAACCGATGGGCATGGTCTTTTGGGTCAAATTGGGTCCCACAAGCTTTGGCATTTGTGGTGATTTTGAAATCTCCCCCACCCGCCCCCCAAATAGGGAATTCCATGCATGGAGAGTGATACAAACTTTGCCCATGTTTGGGAGTTTTTTCGGGTCATTGAAAATCCATGTTCCCAACAAACCTGGCTGATATTTTTGTGCTTATTTTGTCACATTCGGTTCAGGAATTGAAGAAGCTTAATACGAATATTGACTGGGCCTCCCACATCGTGTTTTGTCGACTCCAGATCTTCCTCGGGACATGGGGAATCAAGGATCTAGGTTTTCAAACTTTGATTCGCTTGGTCCCCATTCAACATATTGTTCTCTTCCCTCCCTATTGAAAAATGAAAGGAGCCAATTTGAATAGGTATGGGGAAAAAAATAAAAATTTAATTAATCTTTTAAAACTTTTGGTGGGTTGCAATGAATGATTGAATGCATGCACACTCCCAAGAGTTTCTTCTGGCAATTTTTTTAAATCAAGAAAAATCTTAGGAAAACATGTTTTGTTCAGTGTCAAATTGTGTTTTTTCAAGCTAAAGTTTGCCATTTGTACAAAGCCAAAAATTGAAAGAGGATAGCGTGAAAAAAAGAAGAAAAACCCTAATCCAGTTCACAACTTGATAATTATTTATTTTATCTTTTTATATATTGGGTAATTTATGAGAGGCATATTCCAATGATATTTAGCACATGGTTAATTGTATCTTTGGAGTCAGTGTATGCTGTTGGGCTGAGATATTAATAATGCAATCATATTAATAGAAATAATCAGTAACTTAGACGTGTTTGCATTCACAAAATTATGCTTGCAAGATCAATACCTTGGTGCTGTAGCAGCCTTTTTTTTTAATGGCTATATTTAGCCAAAATACTATATTAAAAATTGAAATGCTAAAATCATGTTTTTTCTGAGATTTTCAATAGCCAGAATCCGACCAAAATTTGAGAAAAATGGCCCGAATTCTATACACAGTTCGAGTAGGGAGACAAAATATATAAAGTTGCTTTCATATTTAGCCAGTAGTCAAATTTGGCTAAATCCTCCTGTGGATTATTGCCACTTTGGCTATAACACAAAATTCCCGGCGCCCCCTCCCCAAAAACACTCTACTGCAGTTTTGGTTCAACTTATTTGGCTAAGGTGGTGGGATCAAGTTGCATAGGGATAGATGTTTCCCTAGGGTAATGTGGCCAAACTCCCCAAAGAAAGCATGGGCCCAATTCCCTTACTCTAGGCACCATCACGTTTCTCCTTTGGCCCAAGAAATGGGGCCAAATTACAAAGGAAAAATTATCCAAACAACCATCTTCTTCCCCAAAGGAAAGAAGATGGAAACCATCTATAACAATGAAGATGTCATACAAAGAAGGCGAGGGTTGTTGAGAAAAAAATTTGAACCCAAGATCTTCTACACAAATCATTTATTCTCACCATTGCGTCATAATTCGAATACAAAGGAAAAAAAACCTGAATAAAATATTTATTGATTTGGCATTTGTCTTGCAATTGCATCAAGCTTAATATAACTTGTTGTTCATGTTTAGTCAAGAATGGCATGTTTCTTAAGATCCATCTCACCATTGCCTTTTTACAACTTCTTCACAAAACAAGTTTTTAGTGGTGCTTATTAAATGTTTTTTTAGCACACCTAAAACGTAATCAACCCAACTCTTTTCACACCAATATAAGGGCTCCCCAATGTTGCCATCTTTGCAACCTCTACCAATTATCCCATATTAAATAATTGTTCTTTACCCCCAATTAGGCAAAAGGTTCTTTTCCTTTCAAATTTCATTCATACCAAAGGTATTTGATATTATTTCTTATCCAAGAATGCAACCATTGGCCACCCCAAGTCTATGCAATGGAGACCTAGGATCGACACAACAATTCAATAAGATTTCTTGAATCATAGTTGAAATTCCTTTGTCCTCTCCTTCCTCGATTTTAACATTATTATTTGACCTCCCATTTTAATTTTCAAAACATTTATTCCTTACCTCAAGTTGTGTAGGGCACACACATATATCCTTCCCATGCTCTCTATCCTGTTAGGTTAGTGGCAATTCATATTAACCTTTCACAACTTCACTTGTCATGATTAACTTTTTATTGGTGAACTTGAAGGAGTGTTTGAACAAAAGGAGTGTTTGAGCAAAAATGTGGGCAATGTGTAGGAACTTCCTTATTCATGCCACCTTTTATTTTGAAATTTGTTTTATTCATTTTTCCCCTTTCCATTCTTTTCAACCTTCATTCATTGACACATGTATAATTTCATTAACCGTTGCACATGGGTGTTGGCATGCTAAAGCAAACACTAAATCCTTGTAATCTACTTGTAGTATAAACATAATGTAATCATAAAGTAAGCTTTAATTTATTAACTTGATAAACATTATTTATTTCCATAATCACTATGAACATCTTTTTTAGTTTTGCTACAATGATATTGAAAAACCATATGTTTAATATGCATTGAAATAAAGAAGATTTAAATTCATGCAATATTTTTGATTATTTTGTAAGTGTTTCGAACTTTACAAAATAAGTGAAAGTAGATGAAATATTGAATTTTCCCATCTTCTAGATAATAGAGTTTTAAAATTATTTGTAAATTGCATTTAAAAGTAGAATGAGCCATGTTCAACTCTAATCACTACTTAATTTTTATTGTGATAAGAATTATTTAAGTTAATGTTGAAAGTTTTGAATAACTTGTATAACAATATTCTTAACATATTATGGGAACATTTGGATAAATTTGAAATGAATCAAATGAATATGGAATACTCAAAATGACTTTTAAAACAATAATTTATTTTTTTGTTATCTGAAAAGACTTTATAAAGAAGTTGAAATGATTTGAAAATGACATTTTAATGATTTTTTTACATATACACCTTAATATGGAAGTATGGTGAAACATCTTATTCATAGGGATTAAAATAATTATTTATTCATTTTAAAGCATTATTTTAAGGATTTTTTCAATTTATTATTATTATTTAATTTTTAAAGACTTAGTCCTTGTCTTAAATGGTTCCTTATATTATGAATACACTTTGTACGGTTTCAACTTTTATATACAATAATTGTAATATGTTAAACTTCTAATGGAAAAGTATGTTTAAACATAATTTTGGCTAACCAATATCAAACATACTTGTTGTCTACTTTTATTATACTAAACTTTTTCAAATTTTGTATTGAGCTTACCATAAATTCAATGGGGGGCACCATGCTTTCATAATCCAATTTTTAATCATATTGAATCTACATTTTTTTGCTTGTGTAAAATTTTTTACCACTTCAAAATTGGACTTTTGGATAAATATTTTTTTTCACAACACCAAAACATGTCTTTTACAATTGGTCCTATTCAACTATAGTCAATTTTCTAGATTTTTTTAAAGTCCTTTATGCCAATTTCTAGTCATATCTCCCATTGTAATCAAATAGGAAAAGTTGTAAGAAAACATGTTTTGGCATTGTGTTTAGTCTACTTTATCATGTTTTCACTTGCACACACATGGAGATATGTATGTACATTCAAAAGCAACACATACCTTATTAATCATCAATATTTTTTTAAGATTAATTTTTAACATTTTGTTTTTCTTCTTTGTTTAAAACAATGTGGGATAACAAACTACCCTTATGTTTAGACCCTCTTCACCTAATTACACATGTATTCCACCACAAACTTCCTCACATGAATAAACTTTCACAATGGCAAGAATACTACACAAAACACAATCATGTAATATACATATATTCATTTTAACACAAAGTTCAAATAAAATTCATGTACTAATTCATTACATACATCTAACCATTCTAAATTCCTTGGGGTTTAATTTGTTGATGCAACCCTCTCAAGTTGAAAAAACATTAGTCCTCTACTTTCTTATCTTACAAATTATTACTCAAGCAAGAGACCACTTTAGCTTTTTAAACAAGGTATAATATCACATCAAACACATGTACATTTATGAATTCAAGTTCCATTTATTTACTTGATGCATAAACATGTTCCCTTCTTAATTAAAAGTGTTTTGAACTTCATTTATTCCTTATTATATTATTCCTCTTCAGTATTTGAATAATTGTCTAGGAAACTTGTTCCTTTATCTTCACTTGAAGCCTTTTAAATCCCTAATTTGTTACCATGTGCTTTCATAATTTTCCTTTTAAAGTAAAATCACACATGGTGTTAAAATGGTCAATTGTTAGCTACCATCTTGTGAATAACCATGTGCGAAATTACCATCACCCTTCCTATAGTCATCTAACATCATCATTTCATGTGAACACAACATTCTCTATCAATGCCAATTCCATGTATTCATGCATTTTGACATCATATATTCACAAATCAAGGATATGACCTTGGGGAGGTTGTGAACATTGGGATTGGGGTTGAAGGAGAGTAAAAAAAAAGTTGAACAATGCTAGTGTTATATTAACACTAAGCTCTAAGATCATTGATGGGGGCTTTAAGTTACCACCAAATTTATAGTTACATATACATTTTCAACATTATTGGGTGTTAACTAAACATTAAGTAACCACTAACTTGCCACCAATTGCCAACATGGATGCCACAACTATTTTTGTGTTTGCTAACATCATGTATGTGAATATAATGTTTTAAATGATTTCATTACCATTTATTTACCACCAAAATAATGCCAATTGTGATGTTACCTTTAGTCAACTTGGGATAATTTATTTTCAAGAAAATAAAAAATGTTACTAATATTTATTTCACTTTGTTGTGGATCTTTTGTCTAATAACTAATGTTTACAGCAATCTTGGCTGGTTACCCAAATGGACCTTGTTCTTTGAGCATAGTTTGGGTTTGATTATGGAATTGGAAACAAATCAAGAGAAGGGCCAATTATGGAACCGAATTGGAACCACCCCTTGGTTATTGCATTAAAGGTAACCAAAATTGGACCCAAGGTTCGATTCCAATTTAACATTTGAAAACTAAAATATGACATAATTTCTTTTCTAAATTTGGTTTTGATTTGAAGGTTTAACCATTTAAAAAAAGTTTAAACTAAAGTGACCCTACAGCACCAATTTGAACCTATAGTGAGTCCACTATGAAAAAAAAATCAAATTTGGGGCTAATTCAAAATAAAAGTATCTAGGGGTCCAATTCAAACCTTCCTACTTATTTTTCATTTTTTGGGTAATTTACCAAATTGATGAATAATTAGTGTGCTTGATGGTGAATAACCAATGGAATCAAGGTTGTTTATGTACAAACACACATTTAAAGGTGGAAATAATCACTATTACAATTCATGGTTTTTTTTACTAGATAATTTAGTACAAAAGGACCTCATTTGGACAAGCATTAAAAAGATCATTTTGTCAATTTGGACAAGTAGAGTTGACGTTGTCCATCATGATTGGGTGGTCTTTTTGATAGGCAAAATGTTGGACTATTTGATTGGTCATTTTGATTAATGGATAGTTGACCAAACTTGTCAAAATTTTTATTTCACCTATTTATTTCACATCACTAGTTATGTAAATAAATAAAAAAGTTAAATAATTAATAAATAGGTTGCACAATGGTTGCTAAATAAAAGGGGTTGGTAAATAGGTAGCTTGTAGTCCATAATAGGTAAATAGGTAGGTAGGTTGTAAGAAGTAAGAGGTAGCTAGGTGGGAAAATCTAGGTAGGTATGAGGTATGAAGTAGGTAGGTAGCTAAGTAAGTATGTTGTAAAAAATAAGTAGGTAGGTTTGTAAAATGGTAGGTGGGAAATAGGAGGTAGGTAGGTAGGTAGGTAAGTAAATAAGTTGGTATGTAGGTAGGCCTAGGTTATTGCCTAACCTAATTTGTAACTATCTTTGCCTATTAAGTAGCATAGGATGTCCCATTTGACTAAAACACCATTGTCCATCTTGACTAAAGATGTCATTTTGTTTTGTCCAACTTGATTAAATTTTCCAATTGATTGGAAGCTATTGGCCATTTTGACCAAGGTGATCATTTTTTGTCCAACTTGACTAGATGTTCATTTTTAGTCAAGTTCATTATTTAAAAAATGCTCGTCATTCAAGCCCCATGCCTTTAATCAAATGTACATGTCCATTAATCAAAAATGACTTGTTAGTCAATTTAAACCTTTTGAAAAACCATGAATTATAGTAATGAATTGTGGCATTAATGTTATTTGTTAATGAATAGCACAAGGTTGACACATTATATGTTGCCCATGAGAGTTGGTGTGGGAGTGTGATGAAATGCCAATGGAAGTTATTCATCGATGAACAATTTGTTAAATTTAGAGTTGTTTCTTTATAAATAAATAATTAATAATCAATAACAATTTTTCCAAAATGGACATTTGGCAAGTTTGGATTGGTGTTGAATATGTCATTTTCTAATTTGTAAATTCAAAAATATTAAAAAAATGTTTTAAAATAATAAATAAAAAAGATGTGATCACTAATAGTAAATTTGAATTGGTTCCAAACCTCCTAACTTTTAAGTTTGGCAAAATACAATAGAATGAATAAAAAGAGAGGTTAAAATTGGACCCCCTTGTATACTTTAATCCCAAACCTACATTGAACTTTTCAAACTTGCCAAATGTGTCACACCTTTCCAAACTTGGGAGGTCCAAAAAGATTTAACAACAAACAACAATGGCACCTCACCATCCCACCCCTTTCACCCCCCTTTCCCCTCCCCTTTGTGTAGTTGTTGATGTTGCAATTGTAGTGGCAACACTCATGTTATTGCAACTCTTGTTTTTATTGTGTAAGACCATGATGTTGATGATGTTCACAACATGCAATGACAACGTTTCCCCCTACCTTTGTAGCTCTTATTGTTGAAGTTTTTCTACCTTTGATGACAAAATCACAAAGAAAAAAAGGAGAAAAAGAGAAAGGGAAAGGGAGAGATAAAAAAAAGACAAAGAAAGCAAAACAAAAAAAAAAAAAGGAAATGGGGTTGTTGTTGGTGGAAGGGCTTATCCATTGCTTGCCTACTTCAAACTTTTCTTCTTTTTCTTTTACAAACTCATTTCCCTCCACACTTTGGGAACATAGGTCTCACTAGGGTTCAAATCCAGAAGGAATGTTATGAACAAAAATTGAAACAAAAAAAATACCTTACCATTTCGTGTTTGAGCAAAAATTCTAGTGCAAAACACAAATTACAATATTGAATGCTTACACAAAAAAATCTAACTACAACACAACACAAAATTGATACCACTTTTGGTGATTTAAAAAGATATGCTCACTTATAATGCACAAGAATGCAACCTCAAACATAATGATCATAAAAATTACAAGATGCATAAACACATAACAACCATAGAAAAAATAAGAATAATGTATTAGAATTTCAAGTGATTTATGATTCACATCAAAATGGTTATGATCCCTATCGACAAAATAATTGAAACTTGTTCATATCAAAATTAGTTCCCCATTAACCAACATTAAATTAAATTAATTGGGCTAACCCAATTTAATGTTATATTAACCATGATCTAATTGAATAACTAACATAACATGCCTAGCATAATCTTCTTTTTCTTGGAATAAAAGTTCAAATTTTTATTTATTTATTTGGATTTTTCGTATTTTGGATGTTGAAATTGGAGCTTACTTTTTTTAAAAGTCAAAACCAGAATTATTCCTCTAATTAAAAAATCAAAATTGAAACTAGGTCCCATATTTGAAATTTAAAAAACCCAAATTAAACTAGAACTGTTTTTCTTAATTAAAAAACCAAAACAAAACTATTTGAAATTAGGAAACCCCAAATTAAATTTAAAACTACTCCCCTAATTAAAAACCAAAATTGAAACTAAGTCCCATATTTGAAATTTAAAAAACCCAATTTAATTTTTTTTTAATATTTAAAATTCGAAGCAAGGAATCCCTAAAAGTGGGGAACTAACCAACACAACTTAAAACCCCTAACTATTCTTTACATCCTAAGGAGGTTGTAATTATAATCATCATCCAAATAAAAAGCAAGTGACCTTTTGCTACATTTCACTCATTTCTTCTTTACTCATTTTAAAACTTGGAAACATCACAAATGTATTATGCAAGTATCAAAGGTACATTCACATCTATTTCCTCCCTTGTTTTTCATTTCAAAATATTTGCGCATTAGGACTGTTTATAACAAAAAAAAAAACAAGAGATAATTGTCAAGTTATTTAGTTATCAGGGTGTTCATTTATGTCATGACCCTAGTTTTGGGCTCGTGACCAAGGCAAAGGCACGGACAGTTGTGGGCCGAGAATACAACCCGGGAGTCACATTTGCACTCCTGCAAATGTGAGGGAATGAACTCACACACTCCCAAGTGGGTAGTTGGAATCCCTATGGAATCCCAAATTTTCAAAAAGGTATTTCAGAGGTCAAAACTCATTAGATTAACAAATTCCTTATACCATTGGAAAGTTCTTGAAACATAAATGTCTCAAATGGGCTTGCATGACCCATTTAAGTACTTAAAACACAAGTTATAACCAAAAGAAAGGCTGGGAGTCAAAGTGTCAATTTGATTCATGCCCACTAAAAGTTGGGAATCACCCTGAAATACATGTTTGTAGGTGGTATGTCACATATCATTGGAAAGCTTTCAAGAAGGGTTATAACTTTGTTTTAGACTTCATTTCAATCAAAGTTCTACACAAGAATGTATGACTTTCCAAAGTATCAGAAATCCCAATTTCAAAAAATTTGGGACTCCTAACTTGGGAGTCTAAAAAAAAATGACATTTGGATATAGCCTTATGGATAATCACAAAGAATAATATAAGGGGGAAGGTGGTGGGTTCTTTCAAGTCTAGGTCGTGGTGAGTCTTATGAATCTGTGTATTGCCCATGACTTGTATGTGCAACAAAAGTGCTCCAACCACGCATTAAGCAACTTGTTTAGTTTGTGCAAGTTCTTGTGGATAATTGACTCACTTGTCATTTGTCCTAGACCCCATTTTGAAGCTCCAGCATGCCCATGTACCCCCAAATTATTACAAACTAAGGAACATACCCAACTCCTTCTTCCATTGTTTTCATTTTCAAATTTGCATTTGAGTATTTCAAGGAGTGTGGGGGTGTGTCAATTTACAACAACCTTTGTCATAATCTCAGATCTAGTGAACTACTTCAAACAACAAATAAATTTAATTCAATATTACCAATTAAATTTAATACTACTGGGTGTTCAAAGATCAGAGCACTCTGATCCTTCATTCAAAAACACCATTGTCCCTTAGTAAATAATCTTACTATGGATTGAATAATGCTGCATCCTTGATGACCTTAACTTTCAACAATGACTAATTAGACAATCATAATGTGCCCAAATGAAACCATATAAAACATAACACACTAGATGGATACTAAACAATAAACACAATTGCCTCCTTCATTTAGCTATAGTTGTTACCCACAAATTCCAATAAGATACATTATCTATAGATATGATTAAGATAGAAGACAAAAACATGACAAAGATTCCCACATTTAGAAATTCCCTAGAAATAAATTCTTTCAAACAAGATTTAGTTTTGGAGCTCCCATATGAATGGGTACCCTTTCTTCCCATCAACCACATACACATCACATTGGACCCTAAACTTTCAAACACAAGAACCTAACTTGCTTCAACAATTGCTTGTGAAACCCCTAGAGCTTGTCATCATTTCTTTGAATCCACCCCTATTTTCCACTACTAGACATGCATTCCTACAATCGAAACATGTGCAAAAAAAGGTTGCATGCTTCAAAAATAAAAAACAAGTCTATACTCAATTCTTCTTGCATTCCAACCTTATAGTAAATTCTTGTACCAATAGAAGGTTTCTACTTTTGAAAATTCACTACAACCAATTGAAATAAAAAACTTATCTAGTCAATAGAAATTGTTAGCATCTTCTTCATGATGATAATAGCTCCATCATTCCATCACTTGCTTCTTCCAAAATCTAGCTAACAACAATTCAAATGACCTCACAATGAAGAGCAACCAACCAACGCCGAGCACTTTCAAGTTGTCGCTTCATAACCTACATAAAACAAAGACATAAAAACAAAACAAGAACTAACATAACTCCCTCACCCATCATTATCAATTGTCAACAATTTGTCATGTATTAGGTTTGACAATTGATGGTATTGTGTCATTGCATTAGGGTTCATCCTTACCCATTTTTCATCACATGTCGTCCTCCAACAATCTTCAAATTGTTATCATGGTTTTGCAACGAGGCCTTCCTGTCTTTTCATGATGGAACTGAAATGAATATATATTTGTTCATGATTTATAATTTCATTCACCACTTGCCACTAGGTCACATAAAGTAAATACTAAAGCTAGCATATTTGATTAAAAATTCCTCTTCAGATATACTTTATGAAAAAATAAAATAATTTTTTTTTTGATATTTTTTTGATATAATCCAATTTTAAGCACCACATTAACATTTAAATAAAATTTAAATGATAATATTTGTCAATCATTTGTACACTATAATTTTTTGCATGTCATTTGAAATAAAATGGAAATAACTCCCCTTAGAAACATTCCCATCACCTAACCTTGCCATTTCCTAATTGGGGTTTCCTCCTATTCCTAATTTGTCCTTATTGAGATTGCTTCCTCTTTTTAATTTGAAACTACTTGGGCTATTTCTTGTTTTTATCTTAGTTTTTTCTTATGTTTAGTGGGCGTGTCTTCCCCTCTTAATGATTACTTTCAACCCCTTTTGGGGCTACCTCCAACCCTTAAACTCAACAATGACAAGCCAACCCTACCCCCAAATAAAACGTCCTTATGTTCTTTGTCCAAAACACAATTTACTAATTGCCTTCTTAAGGACAAGGTTTTGTTTATTATTGCTACCCATTAGGTCCACCACAAAATGCCTCCAAAATTACTATTATGCCAAATATCATGTGCTGCCTTAATGTGTGCTTTGAGTGTAATTAAAGACTTTTGGTGCATGAACATTAATCATGAAAATTCAAAATAATCCTAAGATTCATTAGGTTAATATAGTCCTTTCAACCCTTTTTTTAAATATAAGAATTCAAGCTTTGAAAACATGGACTTTTAAAACTTGTAAAGCTACAAGTTATATCAACTTAATTTTAACATATACAACTTATGGGCATTATTGGACGTTATAATTTGTTTTTAATTTCCTCTTAATGCAATACATACATGGATGAATGTTTCAATGTTTTCATAATCACATGTACGAAACACTTCTATTTTGATGAATATAGGTGAAAATCTAAATGCTTGTGAAAGGTTATAGTTAAATTGCATGCCTTATTTTTAAAAATAATTTTCCATGTAACCTTTGCACCCAGTGAATAGCTTTCAAAAGTTCAAAAGGTACTCGAAACCAAATTGTAGATATGGAAAGAACAAATAGTATAGCCATTATAATAGAAAATTTCATCTAATTTGAACATATACCTATTACCTCATAATCACAAAATATTATGCTTTTACTGAATAGTTTCCTACAAATTTGAAACATTTTTCAAATTTTACTCTCCTCACTAAATGGAACTAAGAAGTTGGTTTGAACCCAATGTTACGCAATCTAAACCCAAATTTATATGTGCATACAAATTATGATAATAATCTTACACAACTAAAAGACATATCCTCCACCACTTGGGGGAAGGGGTTTTACATGCAACTATTATCATTGTCAATTAAAGAAAAAGATGCCCATAATGGCCCAAAGATTAATTTTTGTGCAACATAAGTAGGTCCAACAAGTTTGATGTGACATAAGGCTACATGTTGAAACTAGAAAACAAGGTGCCCAACACATGAAAATGTTCATTTTTCAAAATGAAGCTTTAAGATTGATACATTTTGACAATGCATGAAACTAGGGAAGTTGGAAAAGATGGAACCTAGGAAAATTGGGAAGTTGGACAAGGGTTGAAAATGAAACTAGTTGAGATAGAGGGATGTGTTAAAAGTTCTATCATTGCCCAAAAAAATGGAAGGTAGAGTGACACGAACAATATTCCAAAGGATTTATTTTTCCTTGCTTATACCTTCCATCTTTAGGCATTGATAGGTACATTGGATATAAAATGGCAAAAGCAAGGTGCTGTGTACCAAAGTCAGTAGTTGGAAAATATCACACATGGATGGAGTCTAAATTACATCCAAAATACAAGTGACTTCATTTATTTATGTGAATGAAAATAAGGAGAGCAAAATGGGGAAGTTAGAATGAGTCTAATACACATGGCACACATTTGTCACACCCGAATGTCATTTCTTAACAATTTGGTGCAAATAATAAATAAGAATCTATGTTTGAGGGTTCATAATTGTATTAAAAACGATTCAATGACCTTTATTTGAAGTTGATTTTGCTTCTCTACAAGTGCACTAGAAAGGCTTACATCAAAATGGACCCCAAAATAAAATTATATATTTTTAATCAACTTAATTATTGTAGATGAATGTGAGTATTTTAGGTGTTCCTAAATTTTCAAATCTTGTTATACATAATCTTTATCTTCAAGTCAATTTGGATAATTATATTACAAACATTTTGTTCCTAAAACATCTTTTGTATTTGTATTTGTTTCAGAAATATTGAGCATTTAAATTCTCTTATATATATATATATATATGAAGAAACAAATTTTTTCATTGTTTTTCCAAATATTTTTAACATAGATTTCCCTACAACATTTGTTCCAAATTTGTTTCAAAATTACAAAACTTGAAACAAAAGCCCACAATCTTATTGAGAATCTGCCAGACACTGAAGGTTTCCGACTATGGCCAAGTCCCCTTATGATGGACTGGTCCCTTGTCATGATTGAAATTCAATCTCAAGGGATTTTCAAATTCATTTTATGTTTTTCATTTCATTTTCTTTCAGGTTGGGTGGACCTAAGTCTCCATTATGTATGGTGACTAAAATTTAATACCCCCAAAAAAATAGTCAAATAGGGTGGGCTTGGTGTGTGTGTGTGTGTGTCCAAATCCTCCATGGAAACCAAACTTCAATTCCAACAAAAGACTCATTTTTCATATGTGGGAACTGGATTCCCTATAGAGTGTGTGTTAATGTTAGTGTCATTGTAGTTCTCTGATTACATTTTGGTCATTTGAATACTTGACAAGTTTGCTATGCATTTGATTTCTATGAGTGGGGTTTGCAGCATAAAAGTCTATAAAATCTAGTACACAACTACAATAGGATTTTGTTCAATATGGGTGCAACCATGTAACTCACACCTCATAATTATGAAGATAAGAACCCAATATCGTAGTACCTTTACCATTTTGGCATAAATTAAAATTATATTTTTTTGGCAAACTGTTGAAAAAATATTCATTATTTGTGCCAAAATTTTAATAAATTAAAAAACTCAACTGTCAGGTTTAGAATCATAGACTTTTCATGAGAACGACTTAAAATTGAGTTAGTCTAGACACATTAAACTGTTTCATAACATGGACAAGAGCCTGTTTATTATTTTTTATAATCATTATTTGTTGAAAATTTCAAAATTAAAAAAATCAGATTTCAAAATTAAGTTCTCAAATTTAATTAATTATTCGGGCAGTTTGTTGCCGAAATGATAAAGGTATTACAGTAGTACCCCAATAGAAAAATTTCACCATTGCTTTTAGGTCAATTAAGAAGTTTATGGTGAATTTTCACAGCTCTTAGTGTCAACTAAGAGCTGCGAAAATGGATTTCCTCATATTGTATCCTCAGCAAGGTCACATTTGGTAATTATTAACTATGTTGTGTGTGGAATCAATCACTTATAACAAATACCCTATTACCTTGACAACTTTGATACTAATTACATTATTTTCAAAAAACTTGTAATAAAAAATTAAATAATATAATTCTGTGAAGGAAAATATTGAATCTTCAAAAAAATTTATTTTTCAAAATGAAAGTTTCAAATTTAATTAATTAATTATTCGACAAATACATGTCAAAGTTGCCAGGTACTACAATAACAAAAATGATGTAATTAAACTTATTGTAAGAACAATAAGGAAAAATATTTGAGCATGAGATGGTAGAGCATCCCTGCAGTGTTGAGTGTGTGACGTTGCAAAAATATTTGTCACATCCAGGTTTAGTTATTTACTTTTTTTCAACTCCACCAATAAAACTGAAAGTGCAAGTACGTGGGAGACTACTAATAGCAAACCACCTGGACCAATCGTTATGATTGGCCAATCAGAAACAGGGAGCAGCAATCAGATCATATTTATTACACTCTTCTCCTGCAGGTGCACAGCTTTGCTGCGCCTTTTCCCAACCTTAGCAAGTGTGCAAACATGCAGGGGCAAACCCATTTTGCTGAGCCAAACCGGAATGTGTTGACTTTTCTCCATTGAATTTTATTGTGCAGGGTCACATATGGAGCACTGCTGGGGAATACTCTAAAATTCTGAAATAAAGTGTTTTTTGCACTATGTGTAAGGTAAGGCCTGAGGGTGGGGGCATTCCCCAAATAAGGGGCTAGATAAGGCACCAGTCATTTTAGCCCCACGTTTTCGGAATGGCAACCACCCACCCATGGTTTTAACCCTCGATCCTAAAGCATAAGGTGGATGTTATCATGAGCTTAAACATGCATAAATCATGATGTGTAAGAGGGGGATGATTGTTCTGCCTACAATGAAGAGTGGTAAGGATCTTACACTTATGAATAGGCACTTCCTAAGTATAAGATCCCTCTTTTTTCTATAGGGATTTTCATTGGATGTAAGGTGTCCTCCAAACACAACACGAAAGATTTTAGATTGTTTTCCCTGTAATGTAAAACCCCATGGGAGAGGGGGGGGGGGGGGGGGGGGGGGTGTCAAAAAAAGGGGGGGGGGGGAGGGAGATAGGGGGGGTTTTATCTATGGTTTTGGGAACCTCTTCAA